>VOFD01000119.1_pt1 | contig 34000 bp, 43 predicted proteins | sample 5384101 | NCBI WGS metagenome assembly VOFD01 (sample SAMN12384723, study PRJNA508395) | human gut metagenome | isolation source: healthy gut C | host: Homo sapiens
AGAACTATTGGCAGAACTGGCAAAGACAGGCAAGCCGGTGGTACTCGTTGTTTTCACCGGACGCCCGTTAACGCTGACTTGGGAAGAGAAACATATTCCGGCTATTCTGAATGTATGGTTTGGCGGTACGGAAGCGGCTCCGGCTATTGCTGACGTGTTATTCGGAGATGTAAATCCGAGCGGTAAACTGACTATGAGCTTTCCGCAAAATGTAGGACAGTCTCCTTTATTCTACAACCATAAGAATACAGGACGCCCCCTGGAAGAAGGAAAATGGTTTGAGAAATTCCGTAGTAACTATCTTGATGTAAGCAATGACCCTCTCTATCCTTTCGGCTTCGGACTCAGCTACACGCAGTTCGAATACAGTAATCTGCAACTGAGCCATTCACAGCTTCGGACAGATGGAGAATTGACAGCCACCGTTACACTTACAAACACAGGGAAACGAGACGGACAGGAAACCGTACAACTATATATCCGTGATGTAGTAGGAAGTGTCACGCGACCGGTGAAGGAACTGAAAGGATTCCAAAAGTATTCCTGAAAGCCGGAGAATCAAAAGAATATTTCTTTCAAAATCACACCGGAGCTTTTTGAAGTTCTACAACTACGACCTCGATTATGTTTATGAGCCGGGAGAGTTCCAAGTCATGGTCGGCGGCAACAGCCGGGATACGAAGATGGCAACATTCACGCTACTGGAAGAGGAGAAAATCTCGGAAGAAGCATTGCTGGATAGCGTACAAAGACGCACTTTCGATTATTTCTGGAATGGAGCGGAACCGGTGAGCGGAATGGCAAGAGAACGGTTGAATGTGGATAGCAACTATCCACTGAACGACCGGCATATTATTACTTCAGGCGGCAGCGCAGCTTCGGCATTATGGCCATTATTGCCGGAATAGAACGGAATTACGTCACCCGTGCAGAAGGATTTGCACGAATGGAAAAAATAGTCTCTTTCTTAGAACGGGCCGACAAGTTTCACGGGCTTTCCCGCATTGGTGGGATGGAGAGACAGGAAAAATAAAACCGTTCAGTCCTAAAGATGACGGTGGGGATTTGGTAGAGACAGCTTTCCTCGTACAAGGTCTACTAACAGCACACCAATACTATGCAAATGGCAACAAAGAAGAACGGGAACTTGCCGCACGCATGGATAAGCTGTGGAGAGACGTGGACTGGAACTGGTATAGGAATAAGGAGAATGTACTTTTCTGGCATTGGAGTCCGGAACATCAATGGGATATGAATTTCCGTGTACGTGGATTCAATGAATGTTTGATTATGTATATTTTGGCTGCCGCTTCACCTACACACGGAGTTCCGGCAAAGGTTTACCACGAAGGCTGGGCGGAAAACGGCGCAATCGTTAAGCCGCATACAGCCGAGAACCTGCCGATGAACCTAAGATATCAGACCGGCAACATCGGGCCTCTTTTCTGGGCTCATTATTCTTTTCTGGGACTTGACCCAAACGGGCTGAAAGACCAATATGCCAACTACTTCGATGAAATGAAGAACTATACGCTGGCTAATCGCGCTTATTGCATCCGCAATCCCAAAATTACAAAGGATATGGTGAAAATTGTTGGGGACTGACCGCCAGCTACTCTGTCAAAGGGTATGCCGCACATGCTCCCAATGAGAAAGAAGACCACGGAGTCATTAGTCCGACCGCCGCTCTTTTCTTCCATTGTTTACACACCGGAAGAATCTATAGACGTAATGAAGTACCTGTATCAGAAGAAGGACAAAACATGGGGTGACTACGGTTTCTACGATGCCTTCAGTGAAACGGAGAATTGGTATCCGCAACAGTATCTTGCCATCGATCAGGGACCTATTGCCATAATGATTGAAAACTATCGTTCACAACTGCTTTGGAACTTGTTCATGCAGCATCCTGACATACAAAAAAGGATTGCAGCAAATCTTTAAAAAAAATAAATAAAATTGATTCACCTTGCTAAAGTCCACATCTTCGATATAGCGATAAAGAAATAAATAAAATTGATTCTATTTCCAAGATACAAAAGAACCCACACCTGTATAAACTGTTACATTAGGATGATCTGCCAAATTATGGTAATTCTTGTCTCTCAACGCACTTGTCACAGACTCCTTCACAGCAATGTCATTGCGATAAAACTCTCTTCTCTCTTCAAATGTCGAGTTCTTCCATACCGGAAGCAATTTTAGCCTGATGAGCCAACGTCTTTGTCGGAATACAGCCGATATTGATACACGTCTCTCCATACATTTTATCAGAACGTTCGACAATGGCGACTTTCCACCCACGTTTTGCAAACTCTGCCGCAAGGGTCTTTCCTCCCTTACCGAAACCGATAATAATAACATCAAATGCATTCATATCTATATAATTTTAATGGGTTCAAGACTTGCTTATCAGGTTAACAACGAATGATATTGCAAAGTTCGTCGCTTTCGAAGTAATAAACAATAACCATTTCGCCGGATAAATTAGCAATTATTCCCATATAAGGTCAAAGTAATAAATAATCAAAAATCGCCGGAACAGATCAATGATCTGCCCGGCGATTTCTCATCTTAAACCAATCTCCACTTACTATATATCAATCAACGATTCGGGTGAATGTCCAACTTCACCGGTTTAATCATATTCTCCGGTTTTAAGATAGTATCCAAGTCTTCTTTGGAAAGAATGTTATGCTCCAAAACAAGTTCATAAACCCCCTTCCCGGTTTCCAATGCTTCTTTGGCTATTTTGGTAGAGTTCTTATATCCGATCACCGGATTCAGGGCTGTCACTACCCCGATACTGTTATGCACATCTCTCCTGCATTTTTCTTCATTAGCCGTAATACCGTCGATGCATAACGTGCGCAAAGTGTCGAAACCATTCATCAACAAATCGGCAGATTCGAAACAGCACTGGGCCATGACCGGTTCCATCGCATTCAGTTCCATCTGGGCCGCTTCACCACTCATAGCTACACAGAGGTCGTTACCTATTACTTTATAGGCTATCTGATTCATGACTTCGGGAATAACCGGATTCACTTTTCCCGGCATGATGGAAGAGCCCGGCTGCATTGCCGGCAGATTGATTTCCCCCAATCCGCAACGCGGACCGGAAGCCAGCAACCGCAAGTCATTACATATCTTATTCATTTTAACAGCAACACGCCTCATCGCTCCCGAATAGCCTACCATGCAAGAAGTGTCCGAAGTGGCTCCTACCAAATCGTCTGCAAGTTTGATATCCAATCCCGTAATCTTGCGCAAAGCGGCAATGCACTTCTCCGCATATTCCGGTTCGGCGGTAATTCCTGTTCCGATGGCCGTTGCTCCCATATTGACTGCCAGAAAATCCTGTGCGGCGAAATCGAGATTCTTCACTTCATGCGACAGAATACTTGCAAAGCCATTAAAGGTTTGCCCAAGCGTCATCGGTACGGCATCTTCCAGTTGGGTACGCCCCATTTTGATGATATGCGCAAACTCATTCGCTTTCTTCCGGAAAGACTCGATCAGAACCTCCAAATGCTTAACCAACTTCAAATGAGTATAATACAGTCCAATGTGGATGGCAGTAGGATAAGCATCGTTGGTCGATTGCGAACGGTTGACATGATCGTTGGGTGAACAGTATTGATACTCTCCCCGCTGATGTCCCATCAGTTCCAATGCCCGGTTGGCAATCACTTCATTGGCATTCATGTTAGTGGTCGTACCGGCTCCTCCCTGAATCATGTCTACGGGGAATTGCTCGTGATGCTTTCCTTCAAGTATTTCTTTACAGGCTCTCAAGATAGCATCCGCTTGTTCTTCTGTCAATAAATCCAGTTCACGGTTGGCAACGGCAGCTCCCATCTTGGTAATAGCCAATGCCTGAATGAACAAAGGATATTCATTCAAATGAAACTTGCTGATGCGAAAGTTTTCGATACCACGGAGTGTCTGTACTCCATAGAGTGCACTTTCCGGCACTTCACGACTACCTATCAGGTCACTCTCTGTACGAGTTTTTTTGATAAATTCTGTTCCATATCGGTTGTTTTATAGTAATAACGTTTTCGTTAGTTCTTATAATAACCAATGAACTTTGTTATTGTTTTAATAAATATGCAAAAACTATTCAATAACTTTTTTTGTTCTTAATACAGGAAAAAGAAAGTACAAAGAAGAGAAATCACTTATCTTTGTTTGGAACTTAAAACAGCAATCTATGATATTACAATTAGCATTTGTTCTGACTGCCATTATTATTGGCGCGCGCCTTGGGAGGTATCGGACTTGGCGTAATGGGAGGCGTAGGGTTGGCTATACTTACGTTCGTTTTGGTTTACAACCCACTGCACCACCTATCGACGTTATGTTGATGATTGCCGCCGTAATTTCGGCCGCTTCCTGTATGCAGGCAGCCGGAGGTCTGGACTATATGGTGAAACTGGCAGAACATTTGCTTCGTAAAAATCCTTCACACGTCACTCTGCTTAGTCCGCTGGTGACTTACCTCTTTACTTTTGTAGCCGGAACCGGGCACGTGGCCTATTCCGTACTGCCGGTGATCGCAGAGGTTGCCACCGAAACAAAGATACGCCCGGAACGTCCGTTGGGGATTGCCGTCATCGCTTCCCAGCAGGCCATTACGGCAAGTCCGATCTCTGCCGCTACCGTGGCACTTCTCGGACTCTTAGCCGGATTCGACATTACCCTGTTCGACATTCTCAAGATTACGATTCCCGCCACTATCATCGGAGTATTGGTAGGCGCCTTGTTTTCCATGAGAGTCGGCAAGGAACTGGTGGAAGATCCCGAATATCAGAAAAGATTGAAAGAAGGTTTATTCAACAATTAAAAAGGTGGAGATTAAAGATGTCAAGAACAAACGTTCCGCCATGCTTTCCGTCCTCATCTTTATATTGGCAACTGCTTTTATCGTCCTTTTCGGTTCTTTTGAAGGAATGCGCCCCAGTTTCCTGATTGACGGGGAAATAGTCACCTTGGGAATGTCTTCCATCATCGAAATCGTGATGTTGTCGGCTGCCGCAATTATCCTGTTAGTAACGAAGACGGACGGGATCTAAGGCAACGCAAGGTTCCGTATTCCCGGCAGGTATGCAGGCGGTGATTGCCATCTTCGGTATTGCTTGGATGGGAGATACTTTTCTTCAGGGAAATATGGGACAGCTGACGCTCTCTATCCAAGGGATCGTACAACAAATGCCGTGGCTGTTCGGTGTCGCCCTGTTTGTGATGTCTATTCTGCTGTATAGTCAGGCCGCCACCGTACGGGCACTCGTTCCTCTGGGTATCGCGTTGGGAATTTCTCCTTATATGCTGATCGCTTTATTCCCTGCCGTGAACGGATATTTCTTTATTCCGAATTATCCTACTGTGGTGGCTGCGATTAATTTCGACCGTACCGGGACAACAAAAATCGGCAAATATGTGTTGAACCATTCATTTATGATGCCCGGTCTGATATCGACCGTTGTGGCAATCGCACTAGGTTTGCTTTTTTATACAAATATTCTAATAGATTCATATTATTAACCTAAACATCATTCAGTTATGAAACAATTCAAAAGCTTTTGGACTGTTAGTAGTAACACTACTATTATCCGCAACAATGGCATTTGCCGCAAAACCGAATATCCACATCCTTGCTACCGGAGGAACCATTGCCGGAACAGGAAGCTCGGCTACCGGAACCAGTTATACGGCAGGACAGGTTGCCATCGGTGCGCTGCTTGACGCCGTACCGGAAATCAAAGAGATCGCTAACGTTACAGGTGAGCAGATCGTAAAAATCGGTTCACAGGACATGAATGACCGAAGTCTGGCTGACACTTGCCAAGAAAATCAACGAGTTATTGAAACGACCGGATATCGACGGAATCGTGATCACTCATGGAACGGATACAATGGAAGAAACCGCTTATTTTCTGAATCTAACCGTTAAAAGTGATAAACCGGTAGTATTGGTAGGCGCCATGCGTCCGTCTACCGCACTAAGTGCCGACGGCCCGTTGAACCTTTACAATGCCGTTGTTACCGCAGCCGCAAAAAGAATCGAAAGACAAAGGGGTATTGGTTGCCATGAACGGCCTGATCCTCGGAGCGCAAAGCACGGTTAAAATGAATACGGTCGACGTGCAAACTTTCCAGGCTCCCAACGCCGGCGCACTGGGTTATGTACTGAACGGAAAAGTGTTCTACAATCAAGTAACGCTAAAGAAACATACTACCCAGTCCGTTTTTGATGTCACTCATCTGAACGCGCTTCCTAAAGTAGGTATCGTGTACAGCTATTCCAACATTGAAGCCGATATGGTAACTCCGATGCTTAGCAACGGGTACAAAGGAATTATCCACGCAGGAGTAGGAAACGGAAATATTCACCAGAACATCTTCCCGGTATTGACGGATGCCCGCCAAAAAGGTATTCTTGTCGTTCGTTCTTCCCGTGTCCCGACCGGACCTACCACGCTGGATGCAGAGGTGGACGACGCCAAATATCAGTTTGTGGCTTCGCAGGAACTGAACCCGCAGAAATCTCGTGTTTTGTTAATGCTTGCACTAACAAAAACTACAGACTGGAAACAGATTCAGCAATATTTCAACGAATACTAAAAACCGGACTTACTTATGAAAAAATGGATATTCATGCTGCTTCTGGCGGGCAGCATACAGGGAGTATATGCTCAAAAACAGAGAAAAAGGAGAAATTCAATCCGAACACTCCCCTGTTTGAAGAGCTGACCGACGTGAAAAAGAATACAGATAAGTTCAACCTTTATCTGAATATGCAAGGTAGCTTTGATGCCCATTTCCGGGACGGATTTCAAGAAGGTGACTTCAATATGCACCAACTCCGCATCGAGGCGAAAAGGTAATATCAACAACTGGTTGTCTTATCGCTATCGTCAGCGCCTCAACCGCTCGAACGATGCAAACGGCATGATTGATAATCTCCCGACTTCTATCGACTATGCCGGAATCGGTATCAAGCTGAATGACCAGTTTAGTCTTTTTTGCAGGAAAGCAATGTGCCGCATACGGTGGTATCGAGTTCGACCTGAATCCGATTGACATCTACCAATACAGCGATATGATTGATTACATGAGCAACTTCATGACCGGATTGAATGTGGGTTATAACATTACTCCCGAACAGCAGCTTAACCTGCAGATATTGAACAGCCGTAACAGTTCTTTCGACAGCACTTACGGGATTACAGAGGATGCGGAGGGTAATCTCCCCGATCTGAAATCCGGAAAAATGCCGCTGGTTACACCTTAAACTGGATTGGCAATTTTAATAATGTATTTAAAACCCGCTGGTCGGCCTCTGTGATGAACGAAGCCAAAGATCATAATATGTATTATTATGCTTTAGGTAACGAGTTGAATCTTGGAAAATGGAATGCTTTTTGTCGATTTCATGTATTCAAAAGAGGATATTGACCGCAAAGGAATCATTACCAGTATCGTAGGTCGTCCGGGCGGGCATAATGCTTTTGATGCGAACTATCTTTCGGTTGTTGCCAAATGTAATTACCGCTTTCTTCCGAAATGGAATGTTTTTGTGAAGGGTATGTACGAAACGGCTTCTGTAGGCAAGGCATCCGAAGGTATAGAAAAGGGCAATTACCGTACTTCTTGGGGATATCTGGCCGGTATCGAATACTACCCGATGGAAACCAATCTGCACTTCTTTGTTACATACGTAGGACGTTCGTATGACTTTACTTCCCGCGCCAAAGTGCTGGGACAGGAGAATTACAGTACTAACCGTATTTCTGTAGGATTTATCTGGCAGATGCCTGTATTCTAGTTCTAAAGCCAGAAACCGTAGCTGACAATATAAGAATACCCGATAGCCTTCTTGCAAAGGTTATCGGGTATTTTTATATGTTCGGTCTTAAATCAATACTCCTCTTCGTTAAAAAAAAAATCCTCCTTACTAGGATAATCCGGCCAAATATCTTCGATACTCTCATAGATTTCGCCTTCATCTTCCATCTCTTGCAGATTCTCTATCACTTCAAGAGGAGCACCCGAACGCATAGCGTAATCAATCAATTCGTCCTTGGTTGCCGGCCAGGGAGCATCTTCAAGTTTTGATGCTAGTTCCAATGTCCAATACATAATCTTGAGTATTTAAAATGAATACTAAATTTGTCTCGTTTTCTATTTTTCGGCAAAAAGTATAATAAAATCTATCATTTCCAACTATTATCCCAAAATATTTCATTATTTTGTTCATCAAAATTAATTTTCCGGGATAAAACAAACAAATAATCTGATAATCTGTTGACAAAAGCTAATACTTCGGGAGAAATTGTACAAGTTTCGGATAGAGTCAGAATGCGACGTTCGGCTCTCCTGCAAATCGTACGGCACACATGACAAACAGCCGCTCCACGGCTGCCTCCGGGTATGATAAAGGCACAAAGCTCCGGAAGTTGTTCGTCCAGCTTATCAATCTCGCGCTCAATATTCTCCACGTTTTCGGGAGTTATGATGCTAGCAGGTTTCAGCTGTGTTTTCTCCTGATCGGTGGCGAGGTGTGAACCGATAGCAAATAGCTTATGCTGGATACTTAAGATGAAACCACGGTCTGATTCATCCTGCAGATAGGTGTTCAACCATCCCAGATGAGAATTTAATTCATCTACAGTTCCGTATGCTTCCAAACGAATATGGGTCTTCGGAACGCGGCTTCCGCCGACAAGACTGGTAGTTCCTTTGTCACCGGTCTTTGTATATACAAGGCTTCTTTTTCATAATCTTCTTTTTACAGTTATTATAAGGTAAACGTACAAAGGTTCTTAGAAGTTGACAATATAATGCTGTTTAATCTTTGTTGTATCAAAAAAAATAATAAACCGAGGTCGTAGAGGTCAAAAGTGATGCCTACTCTTTCATCGGTCTGCAGCTTTTTTCCAAAGTGTTTTCATCTCTTTGGAATAACAAATGCCATGAACAACAAAAGTAAGTCGGGATTCCGGTAGTCATTCAGATACAGAAAGTCGACTGAAGTGTCTGCATCCAGAAACAGTTCCGACAAGTCGGATGCAAAAAGGTAGGAAGCCGACGGTTTAGCGGATTGTAAGTAGAGGGTTGTAGAGGACGGACGCCCAACTTCTATGATTGTATCAGGCTGTACTCTGTTCACCGACCGGAACAGGAAACGGTTTACTTTTTTGAGAACCTTTCGTCCACCCACGCTCTCTCATCATCTTTTGCTGTTCTTTTTTTTCAAAGAAGAATAGGCATAATAAGGCATCTTCTCATAAATCACATCTGTGATCAGACTAAAAGCAAAAGGGGAATGTACGCCATATCCGCAACGATAACGAAAGCGGGAAAGCCAGATAAAAGGTCTTTTTATACAGAGTAGAAGATTCATAAAACAATCATTCGTATTTTTATTCTCCCGACAAAGATATATTTTTTTATTGAAAAAAGGGTCGGTTCCCATAAAGAACCGACCCTCATACTCATTTATTCCAAGTTACTACTGTAGTCTGAATGATACCGGTACAGTAAATTTCACTCGAACTTTCTTACCATTCTGCACTCCGGGATTCCACTTCGGCATAGAACTTATCACACGGATAGCTTCTTTATCCAGGTACGCATCTACCCCTCGTACCACTTCAGGATTCGTTATCGTCCCGTCCTTATCTACAACAAACTGAACAATAACCTTTCCTTGTGAGCCAGTTTCCTGTGAAATCATTGGATACTTGATATTACTGCTTAAATATTTCATTAAAGCAGCCGTACCTCCAATAAACTCCGGCATGACTTCAACACTTACATGAATAACGTCTTCAACTACCGTTTCTGTTTCTACCACTGGGGGTATCCAAATAACATCATGAACTGCATTCATATCCTCTGACACTGTAGAAACGTTATCCGTCACCTCCATATTGTTTTCCACTATTTCGAACAATTCTGTTACCTTAGTTTCGGGAGGAGGAGGCGGTTCCAGTTTCTCTTCAGGGAATGTGATTGGAACTAGCTCTGTTACAAAGATGGATTCATCATCTGGCGATAGTGCTGCAATCCTGACATCATGTTGTGTCCATTCGAACGAAACGAACATGAAGGCTAGCGCAACAACCAAACCCATCAACAACCAAGAACCCCGTTGATTCTCAATTGCAGCCTTTTTTGATTTCTTGGCTTCCATAAAAAATGTGTTTAAGTAATTAATAATAGAAAATATATAGTATATATACTACTTTTCGTTTTTCCTCTTAAGCATTACTTAAAGTGCTCTCTCGCTGCAATAAATATAATCTTTTTTATGGATAGGTTGTTACGACGTCTCTTGTTTATTTTATTCTTTTTTCTTCTTTTGGATAAAATTTATGAATAATTCATTTGAGGTTATCAGGATTCGGACAAATACATTGAAGTCCAGCAGGGTTGCTTTTATGGTATTCTGAAGCAAGTATGTTCGATGAGGCTGTATCGCGCAGTTCTGGTAGCTATTACAGGAAAAGCAATGCTCTTCAATCCCAGAACGGACAATACATTCAAGCTCTTTTTAATAATACTGTTAATGGATTTCTCTACTGTAAATTCGTCCTTTTGAGACCAGTCTATCGTAATTGCATAGGATAGATACAGAAACTCCTCCACCCATTGAAAGATAAGCGTCGTCAGCACTAACAATAACATCCGTCACTGCCGAAGTAATATCTCCGAATTTGATTATCAATCTTGACTTACCAAACTGGCAGGCTTTATCTATCTCATGCTTTTATAGAAGATATATGTGTTGACAAAGCATTTCTCAATATGCATTAATTATAAAAAAAATAGCCCACAATTAGATAGATATAACTACCGCTACTTTTTTTTGCTTGTAGTTCCTCTTTAACTTCATATTCTTCATTATCTCATAAAAAAATCGCTCCACCTAAGTTGAATATATGTTTTCACCTTAAATGGAGAACATACATCCAACTTTAGTAGAACGAAAACTAAAATGTAGATTAAATAAATATTTATGAAAGGACAGGAAATAAACATAGCCTCATAACAGACAATCTTTTATAATCATCCATATGATAGGTTTAGCTTAAATTCACAGTACTTATTTTGCTTTTTTCTTTTTTCTTCGCGTTATCCTTCTTACGCATATCCTGATACTTCTTATATTGTTCATCGGTCAGAATGCTTTTTATTTTAGCATCGACTTCCTTCTTTTTTCTTTTGCATTTCTTCTCGTGAAGGTTTTTCATCCGATTTATTTTTTGCAGGTCTCATCTCTTCCATTGCAGCTTTAAAATCTTTGGCCTGCTTTTCATTCAGTCCCAAATCAGTAACCATTTGTTCTATGCGTTTCTCTCTATCAGCTTTTCCTTTCTGACGATTTTGAGCCATACATACAGTTGAGCCAATCAATAGTGCAACTGCCAAACTTAAAATTTGCTTTCTCATAATTCTAAATATCATATTAAGTGAGTAATGTATGTTAGACCTCACTAAAGTTTGAAAGTTAATTCTACGATGAAAAAGAAAATCTGCTTTTTTACATTATTTATTGTTTCTCCACATTATAAATATTCAGCCGGATATGAGTGTCATTCAATTATTTCCATTACTCTTCCCTACCTCCTCCTAGTGCTTGATACAGATTGATTATTCCTTGTATCTCCTGAAACCGGTTACTCACCTGTGTCAACTGTGCTGTCAGTAGAGTTTGCTGGGCGGTGAGGACTTCAAGATAAGTGGAATTTCCATGTTGCATAAGCAGCTGTGTGCTGGTAACAGCCGTTTGTAGAGAAGAGATCTGGCGCCGGTAAAGATCGGATTTATCCCGGGCCGTTTGATTTTGCTTCAAAGCGTTGTTCACTTCAGCACCGGCATTGAGTAGGGTTTGCGTGAAAGACAACTTCGCTTCTTCCTGTTGCGCTTTAGCTATTTTTAGACGGGCTATATTCTGCCCCTTTATTAAATAAGGGCTGCGTAAGGGAGCCAACAGCTGACAGCAACAACGTACCCGGATTCATAACCACCTCACCTACTCCATTTGTCCACCCGGCAGAACCGCTGAGGGTGATGGATGGATAAAAGGCAGAGCGTGCCTCATTTGTCGTGTAAAAGGCTTGCGCCAAAGCCAATTCTGATGATCTGACATCAGGACGATTAGCAAGAAGTTGTAAAGGGATACCTACGGATAAATCCTGTGGCAAAACCTGTCCGTCCAGTGTGCCACGACGGATAAATTGCGGAGTTTCTCCCAGCATCAGGCAAAGACTGTTTTCCGCCTGCCTGATTTGTTCCTTTAAATCCAAAACAGTGGTACAGATGGAATAGTAGGTAGCTTCGGTTTGTGCCAAACCTGCTTCGTTACCTTGACCGGCATTCTTCAAAGCTTGCATAACGCGTACACTTTCTTTCCATTTTACTTCTGTTTCCTCGGAGATGGCCAATTGAGCATCCAGCATTAAAAAGTGTATAATAGGTATTCGCTAGATTGGCTATCAATTGTGTCTTAACAGCGAGTTCATATTCCTGACTTTGAATATAAAGAGCTTTAGCACGACGGTTGGCATTCGTCAGCCGACCGAAGATATCAATTTCCCAAGAGGAAGTAATAGGCAGGGAATAGCTCTGTCCAGCTTTCCCCTTATCGAAACTGCTCACAGTGCCCTGCGGTGAAAAAAGCGAATGAGGGCAGATAAGCCAGGCGGGCCGCACTAAGTGAAGCACGGGCTTCTTCCACTCGCCAGTGAGCGGACTGTAGATCGGTGTTATTCCGCAACCCCTGCTCAATGAGGGATTGCAGATGAGGATCGACGAACAATTGACGCCAATTCAACTTGGCAATATTATGAATTGTATCAGAAACCGTTTCCGCCGCCCCAAAAAGATCTTCGGGGACGGTCGTTGCCGGTTGATATTTTGTATAGATGCCGCAACTACTCAGCATGAGCGTCGTTATGGCAAGGGTGATGATATTTCTTCTCATTTCTTCTTATTCTCCAAATATTGTTTTCTTTCTTCATCGGCTTTCTCCACCTCTTCCTTTATCTGCCAGTCGGCAACAGTGGCATCAAACTGAATCGGTCGCACTTTCTCCTGTATTGCACGGAAGACAATAAACATAGCCGGCACAATGAATAACAGTGCCAATGTACCCACCAGCATACCGCCTACCACACCCGTACCGAGTGAACTGTTTCCGTTGGCTCCTACGCCAGATCCTAACATCAAAGCTACCACACCGAAAATCATCGTCAGTGCCGTCATAAGAATAGGACGCAAACGATCTTTAGCAGCAATAAGCGCAGCAGACGTCAGACTCATACCGGCACGACGGCGCTCGGTAGCATATTCGGTGAGAAGAATAGCAGTTTTTGCCAACAGACCGATAAGCATGATAAGTCCTGTTTGCAGATAAATATTATTCTCCAATCCAAGCAATTTGGCAAAGAGGAAGCTACCCATCAATCCATGGCCGGAACACTAAGCAGGACGGCAAACGGAACGAAGAAACTCTCATAAAGCGCACTCAATAGCAGATAAACCATCAATAGGCAGATAGCAAAAATCACGATGGTGGTATTACTCTGATTGCTCTCCTCTCGCGCCAGTCCGCCAAAATCGAAATCATAGTTGGCGGGAAGTACACGGGCAGCAGTTTCCTGTACGGCACGGATGGCTTCACCCGAACTGTACCCTTCGGCAGGCATGGCATTGAGTGCAATGGAGTTATACATATTAAAACGGTTCAGGCTCTCGGCTCCATATACTTTGGTCAGTGTGACGAACTGACTCAACGGTGCCATCTCTCCATTGCTCAAGCGAACAAAATGACGGTTGAGCGAAGCCTCATCCAGACGATAATTCGGATCAGCTTGCACCATCACACGATAGACGCGCGAAAAGCGGTTAAAGTTGCTGACATAGCTACCTCCATAATATCCCCCAAGGTAGAAAGCACCTCATCAGGCATGATTCCGGCACGCAGACACTTAGCAGCATCCACATCGACCTGCCACTGGGGATAGTTGATTTCGAAAGATGAAAAAGCCATTGCCAGTTCAGGCCGCTGATTCAACGAGTCGATAAACTGGCGAGTGATGCTGAAAAACTCTGTGAGATCACCTCCAGCCTTGTCCTGCATTTGGATATCGAGCGCATTACCCATATCATAACCAGGTATCATACCCGGAGCCATGGCAAAAACTGTGGCATCCTTGATATCTCCGGTACGGGCATAAATCTGTCCGATTACTGCCTGCACGTGATCTTCTTCCTCCGGTCGTTCATCCCACGGAGTAAGGCGAACAAAGAAAATACCGGAAGAATTACCCGCACCACCCATTGACCAACCGGTCACTTTGAGTACCTGTTTCACCTGTGGGATTTGCTGAATACGTTCTTCTACACGGTTCATTATGCCATCGGTAGCATAGAGCGAGTTACCCGGCGCAGTGGATACGGCAACAAACACCAGTCCCTGATCTTCATCGGGCACAAGGCCTGTTTTGGTGCTGTTCATCAGCAGGGCAAGGATTACGACTGTCCCGGCAACAAAGGCGCCCGTCAACCATTTGCGACGGATAAAGAAGAGAACTCCTTTTTTATACCGCTCTGACAATGATTCGAACGCAGTGTTGAACGCACGGCGGAAACGGGCTGCGAAGTTTTGCTTCTGTGTGCCGTCCTCATTGGTATAGGGACGCAGAATCAAGGCGCAGAGGGCAGGACTTAGTGTCAATGCATTGATGGTAGATATACCTACCGCCACAGCCATTGTCAGACCGAACTGCGTATAGAATGTACCCGAAGTCCCACTCATGAAAGACACCGGAATAAATACCGCCATAAACACCAGTGAAGTGGTAACGATAGCACCCGACAGTCCTTTCATTGCATCCACACTGGCCATATAGGGCGAACGGTAGCCGGAATCGAACTTGGATTGCACTGCCTCGACCACAATAATGGCATCATCCACCACTGTACCGATGACCAACACTAATGCGAAAAGCGTAATCAAATTGATACTGAATCCTACCAACGCCATGAAAGCGAAAGTTCCGATAAGAGAAACAAAAATACCCACCAGCGGAATCAGTGTAGAACGAATATCCTGTAAGAAAACATATACCACAAGGATTACCAGCAGAATTGCTTCAATCAGTGTCTTCAATACCTCATGGATAGAGGCGAAGAGAAATTCGTTAGTACTCATCAGCTGGGTTATTTCCGCCCCTTTGGGGAGACGTTTGGAAGCGTCTGCCAGAAAAGCGTCAATCTCACGATTAATCTCTGTGGCATTAGAACCGGCAGTCTGATAAACCATACATGACACACCGGGTTTACCATTGAAACTACCTTGATAAGAATACGATTCTTGTCCGAGACTGATGTTGGCAATCTCTTTTAAACGAAGTACCTCACCATTCTTAGTGCTGCGGATCACGATCTCTCCAAATTCTTCGGGAGTCATCAATCGACCGCGGTATTTCATGGTATACGCTTTAGCTTCCTTGGAATTCTCACCAATAGAGCCTGTTGCAGCTTCAATGTTTTGTGAGGCCAGTGCAGCAGTCACGTCGGAAGGAATCAGCTTGTACTGTGCCATGACGTCAGGTTTAAGCCATACGCGCATGGAATAGACACCACCCATCACCTGCACATCTCCCACTCCGGAAATACGCAAGATGGCAGGTTTCAAGTTAATATTGATATAGTTCGAGAGAAAGTTCTCGTCTAATGAGCTATCGGGACTATGCAAGGTAAATATCTGGAGCATACCGTTCTGTCGCTTGTTGACACTGACACCACACGGGTCACTTCCGCAGGAAGTTGTCCGGCAGCTTTCGACACACGGTTCTGTACATTGACAGCGGCCATGTCCGGATCGGTACCTTGCTTAAAGTAAATGGTTATTTCGGCTGAACCGGCATTTGAAGCACTGGAAGTCATATAAGTCATGTCTTCCACACCATTGATGGCTTCCTCCAACGGAGCGATGACACTCTTCTGCACCGTTTCAGCACTGGCACCGTCGTATGCAGTGTACACCTGAACAGTAGGCGGGGCAATATCAGGATATTGCTCCACGGGTAGGGTGAATAACCCGATAATCCCCACCACTACAATCACAATGGAAAGGACGGCGGAGAGCACGGGGCGTTCTATAAATATTCGTAAGTTCATTGTTTTTTCAATTTTGAGTTAGTTACTTCTTCTTTGTTATCGGCATTCCATCCTGTAGTAGTCCGACACCTTCTGTCACGATTTCATCCCCTACGGCAAGTCCGTTCGTCACGATGTAATCCTGTCCACCGTCCACACGCTCCACACTTATTTGGGTAGAATGCGTTTTGCCATCCACTACCTTATAGACAAAGACCTTGTCCTGCACTTCGTATGTTGCTGCACGAGGGATAATGATACCGTCTTTGTAGACCGCCGGCACCACCACATTTCCCGAGCTTCCACTATGCAGCAGTCCGTTCTTGTTGGGGAATGCTGCCCGTACACTGACGGTTCCTGTCGAAGCATCCACTACTCCGCTGATAGTTGCTATGGTACCTTTTTTCCTCGTAGGTAGTCCGGTCATTCAGCACCAGTTCGATAGCAGGCATCGACTGCAAAGCCTTCTCTTTAGAACCATATTGGCGAATGAGTCCTAAGAGTTGATTTTCCGTCATTGAGAAGTAAACATACATGTCCGAGTTGTCTGATACAGTAGTTAGTGGCTGTGCCATTCCGGCACTAACAAGTGTACCAACGCGATAGGGAAGTGTACCGATCACTCCATCCGAGGGACTTTTCACTTCGGTGTAGGAAAGGTCATTGGCAGCACTCAGCTCCTGTGCTTTGGCTTGTGCGCGTCCGGCTTTCGCCATCAACAGATTATTCTCGGCCGTTTTCAATTCATAAGCCGAAATGACGTTTTGAGCAAAGAGTTCTTTCTTGCTATCGTAAGTCAGTTGTGCCGTAGCCAATGTAGCATCGGCTGCTTCCATATTCGCCCGGGCTGTGGCCAAAGCTGCCTGATAGGGAACCTGGTCGATGATGAAAAGCACTTGTCCACGTTTCACCGCCTGTCCCTCGTTTACACACAATCGGGTGATGGTTCCCGTCACCTGCGGAAAGATAGCAATATCCTGCTTACCCTGGATAGCCGCCGGGTATTGGGTAGAAAAGAGTTTTATTGACTGGTGCCACCTGCATCGTCGCATATTCCGATACAGACTGCGAATATTCTCCTCCTCCGTTCTTGCATCCGGCAAGAGTAAGGAGTGTTGTCAGCATGAAGATTTGCCACATTTTGTTTGTTTCCATTTTCATAAAATTCAATGTATTATAGTGATTGATTAGTTCTCACAAGAGCGGTGCAAAAGTAGGTGTCAGCGCCCGCTCCCGCAATGTAATTCTGGTCAAAGCCGGCTTTTTGGGGACGAAACCGCAGAGATAAGTGGTGAAACGGAATGAATGAAGCCAAAGACCTATCCTCTTCATATAAAGTTGTGATGAAGATGTAATGCTATTTGGTATTATTTACTACTTTTGCCCAAACAAAGATAAGACTCCATCCTAATAAATAGACTTGCATTCCAGACTTGATTACGCAGTTATGATAAGAAAACGTATTTATCTCACAGCCGCAATATTCCTGCTTGTGGTAAGCTTTTCCGCTTACTACCTCTATCGTGTGAACCGCTCCGCACGCAGCCGTCTGGAGTATGCCAACGGACTCATTGAAGTGAATCCACGAAAAGCACTGGAAGATGTGGAACAGATAAACCGTACTTTCTTGAGCGAAAGGAACTACATGATGTGCGATTTAGTAAAAGCCGGTGCTCTCATCGGCATACAGGAATATCTTGTGCCGGATTCGCTACTTAACATCGTCAGCCCTTACTTCAAATATAAAGCGGACTCATTACACCTGACGGAAATATATTACTACCGGGGCGAGATAGCCCGCCACTCTAATTTCCTGCTCGAAGCCGTAGAATATTTCACCCTCTGCACACAATACAACAACGATGTGTACGATCTTCGCGAACTAAACTTCTACCTCAACAACTTCAAAGGGCAGGTTTACCACACTAAGCACATGATGAAAGAAGAGAAAGAGGCCAAACTCGCCGCCCTCTCTCTAGCCAGGGGAACTAAACAATCCCTCTCTCATTGCCGAAGCCTACTCTGAACTCACCCACTATTACGCCCGGACAAATGACGGTGATGAGAGTATTCCTCTGCTCAAAACAGCTTCTATGAAAGGCTACTCCGGCTCCTTGCAAGCCCGGTTATTATTCCTCCTTAGCGAAAAATATGCCGACAAGCACATGTCCGACTCCGCTCGTATCTATGCTCTGCAAATCCCGCATTTATATCAGGACTCGGTCGACTATCTGCTCGGCAAGATACATTCCGATCTTCAACAAATCGATTCCGCTCGTTTTTACCTAAACCGAAGCAGTCAGAGTAATAACCCCTTTATCTGCCTGAAAACCTATCGCCAGTTGACAGATCTGAATATACGTACCGGTTCTCTCAATGGTGTATCAGACTGCTTGGAAAGGCTGACGCACTATCAAGCACAGATAGACAGCATCGCTTATAACAAGGACCTCGCTCAAATTGAGAATGTGGACAAACTTCGAAAAACGATCCGTGACTCCGAAGTCGCAGAGGCAGAATACTACCGCTACTGGGTCTTCTATTGCCGGATTATTGTCATTGCTTTTACCGTCATCCTCATTCTAATGTCTATCTCCATCATTCTGCAAAAGAAGAAAAAAAAAACCTACAACTGAAACGTCAGCAATCACGCCTTGACGCACTGAAGATGCAGATAGACCCGCATTTTATATTCAATAATCTCAGCATCCTGCTCGACTGGTAGAGACGGGAGATGCCACAGCTCCCATCTACATCAAATGTCTCTCCAAAGTTTACCGGCATATCGTAGCTAATGTAGATAAGAATCTTTCATCCGTTGCCGATGAATTATCCAGTCTGGAGGCTTATATCTTCCTACTCAAAATACGGTTTGAGGATGCCATACAGGTAGAAGTACAAGTTCAGGACGCTATCCGCGAGAGACAGATCCCTCCCATTGTATTGCAGATGTTACTGGAGAATGCTATCAAGCACAATCAAGTGTCGGAAGAAACACCGCTATTCATCCGTGTATATTCTGATGGGAACAAATTGGTAGTGGAAAACAACTGCAAACCTCTTACTCCGAACTCTTCCACCCACCACATCGGGCTGCGAAATATCAAAGAGCGGTATCAGCTCACTGGTGCTCCCGCCCCTGAAATCTATCAGGATGAACACATCTATCGTGTCACCCTTTCAACGCTTTAAACGAAATGATAAATTCCATGAAAGTTCTGATTATAGAAGACGAAAACCACAGTGCCGAACGCCTGCAACGTTACATCTGTGCACTGCACCCTGATTACGAAATTTCCGGCATCACCAAAAGTATTGTCCAAAGCATAGATTTCCTCCAACGGGAGCAGCCGGACCTGATATTCTCCGACATCCGCCTACAGGATGGATTAAGTTTCGACATTTTCCGTCAAGTGGAGATAGTCTCGCCCATCATTTTCACCACTGCCTATGACCAGTATGCTATACAGGCATTTAAATTCAATAGTATCGACTATTTGCTGAAGCCTATCGACTCGGATGAATTGGAAGCAGCTATACAAAAAGCGATAGAAAGAATATCCCCTCATCTCCTACTACCACTGCCCCGAATCTGGAACAGCTGTTGGAATACCTGAGTGGGGCTATTCCCACCCCTCATTATCGGGAAAGATTTCTGGTATCCCGCAGAGACGAATATATCACTATCGAAGTCCAAAACGTCTGTTTCATCCACTCTCAACAGAACATAACCCGCCTTTATCTGACGGATGGCACCTCTGCCACCATTCCTTCCACATTGGACCAACTGGAAAAGGAAATGAACCCTACTTCTTTCTTCCGTGCAAACCGCCAGCATATGATACAGGTGGGACACATTAAGAAAGTCAGCAACTGGTTCAACTATAAATTAAAGGTAGAAATGAACGGATATCCGCAGGAGGAAATTCTGATAAGCCGGGAGAAAGCTGCCACATTCAAGAAATGGCTGGACAGATAACGACTGACTAGCTCTATAATCAATGATTTGCTGGGGTGTCATACCGAAAGATCAGGACACCCTGCAAACACTGGCAGTACATAGTACAACAACACACTACACAACTACAACCTATAGAAGTAATAATCCGGAAATTCTAACGAAAAATCCGAAAAACCACTAATCATAATAATAAAATACCGGCACTTTTTTCTTTAATGCTGGGATGTACATTTCATCCTGTTTTATCAGATTATCCACGAAAGTGACATCAAAGCCCGTAATATCGAACCAATTCTTATAACAAAGTACCAGATTTAATCTATCAGCAGACCAACGAGTTACGAGGAGTAGAAAAAAAAACGGAGAGAGTATTTCTACTTTCTCCGCTTCAGTACCCCTAAGCGTTCTTTTCTCGAACCAATTCTTACATGATTTGAACCTAATTTGGGAATTAAAGGATTATATTCCAAACCCTAACAAACCCATTCTTCAACAAACAAAGAATACAATATAAATATCCTTTATACCCCATTAGTAGGACACCTCTCGTAATATAAACGTTAGACAAAAAAAGACTGTTTTATCTCTTTATATATAATAGGTTAGCTGTGTAACTTCACACTCAAACAATAGGCTATATAGGCATATCATATAGCCTAACCGTTCTTTTTTTGTCTCTTTACGCACAAAAAAAGAACAAAAAGAGGCTACTATACTTTACTTTCTTACTACATCTACTATTTATTCTAAAAAGAAGATAAGTATGAAAAATAAACGTCAGTATCGAGAGCTAAACAATGAAACTAAATTAAAGATTAGTCAAAGTCTAAAATACCGCAATAAAAGCGAGGCTCACAAACAGGCAATCGCAAAGGCTATGAAATTATATTGGGAAACAATACCACATAAGCCTAAAGATGAAAAGGAAATAGAAGATGAATAATCTTCTCTCTTCCTAATTATCAAAAGGGGAAACTGTAGTCTGTAGAGTACATTTCCAAAAAAAAAAGTAAATTTTGAATTTAAAATGAATTATCATCATGAGAAAGAAAGAATAATAACTTTTGATAGAATTAAGATTAAATCTAACTATAAATATCTTCTCAATACCAAAGTGAGATTCAATGAAAGATTTCACTCACGTAGTGGAGAAAAACAGGTCTATTTTATAGCTCTAAAGATGATATAAATGTACCTTATAATCTTTATATAGCTGTCAGTTATCCTAAACAAACTCTAACTCTTGAATTTTCAAGCAAAATTCTAAAAGAGAACTATCCAAAGTTGATTTCAAAAGATACTATCAAAGAGTGTCTTATCAACATTAACCAATTAGATATTTGTGAGATTGATGTAGATAGTATCTTAACAGAAGGAGCTATAACATCAGTAGACGTCACTTATGACACTAATTTTATCTTAGATGATGAACCATTAAATACACTCAATTTACAAGTAGGCAACTACAGGCGTTTTAAATGGACACATTACGATAAAGAAGGTATTACTTTTATTAAAGACGTGAAGTCTAAAGATTGTGCGGAAACAATTACCCTATACAATAAGGAGAAAGAGATATGTACCAGTCACAATAAAGACTTCTTAAATAGTTTATCACGACCACAATCAATAATAGATTATTTTAAAGGAAAAACCCGATTTGAAATTACATTAGACACACCTAAAAAGATAATGAAGTATTTGAATGTGGCTGATACCAAAATATTCACTGTCCTAAACTCCAATACAAACCCCATTCTTACTCAATTTGACAAGGTTTTCGGTAATTCTCCAGCCAATATGCCAAACACAACTTTTGACGATTACGAAAATTGGGCAATGAAAATCATTCTCGAAAAGTACAATGGCGACTTAAAACTACTGGAGCAAGATATTAGAAGCAAGTTCAACTCACGTAGTGGTGCAAGCAAACGAATGAAAAAGTTTGAAACGGTTTATCATGCAATGACATCAGCCTCAACCAGTGAAAACCCTATTGAAAAGATACGTAATCTGTTACTTTGATGAGGCTTTGTATCAAAAACAAAAAGTGTATCAATATAATCTATCAAAAGACCTATTAATACACTTTTTCTTGTATCACTTTAATCTAAAAGATTATATAACTAAATCTTTGGCATAATATGTGTCTTTGTAGCTACTTCCTTTTTTTCAATATTTTTGGCAATAACATCTATGCGACCATTTTTGTCTACTGAAATTGCTGTTTCTATTTTAGCCAATCCAGCTTTTAATGATGGTAAATCTGTTATATCGAGCCATCCAAAACTTATGTTTGAATTGGCTTTTAAGCATTCACCTCCTAGAACTTCAATACGTACTAAGGTTTGATTATCACTCACTGTGGATGTTATAACAGAGTTTTTACATGGGACGGAGGTCCCTTTCTCAAGAACCCTTAGAACGCAATCGTTTATATTGTTGATTCTACATCTAATTCCCAAAGAATATTTAAGTTGTGATGGATACTCATGAGGGGCATTAGAAGAAGATGTTGCTGCTTTGTGTGATATGGATATTGACTCCATAATTTTTATTTTATTTTTTAATTGAGAAATATGCTCTGTAATGTTGTTCCCTGTTATTTTTTCTTTTAATGACAAATCTTCAATTAAATAATTATAATTGTTTGAGAATATATCTGATTCTATGTTGCAAAAAGTATATGGTTTATATTGTTCTACTTTTTGTAATGTTGTTTTAATTTTATCAAACTCGACTCTATATTGATTGATGATTGCAGAATTCTTTGTTATTAGAATATTTTCCCAATTTTTATTCTCTGCATAATATGTCCAATTGTATGAGCCTGTTATTACTATTTGGTTGTCAATTATACAAAATTTATTATGCATAATTTTTACGTTTGTAGAGAAAAATAGGTTTCCACCTTTTTCTATGAAATAAGAAAAGTTTAATCCATATTCATTTTTGTTTATATAGTCATCTATTAATATGATATCAATTCTGATATTTTTATTTAAACATTCAATGATAGCATTAAATAGGTCTTGATTGGTAAACCATGCAACAGCAATAGATATTTCATTTTGAGCTTTACTTATTTTTTCTATAAGTTTAGTTCTTATATTAGAGAAACAGGCTTCTTCCATACTTGTTATATTAATATTTGGATGTGGCTTAATTTTATATTTCTAATGTTCAAATGTTACATAAATCTGATTGGAATTAGGATTTCCATATTCTATAATTTATTGTAGTATTTGATTTAGTTCTTCTCTACTGTTGAATTGATATATTTTACCATTTATTTTAATATAGCCTTCTACGCTATTTTTTTCAATGGGTTCAAATAGAGTTTTGACTGAAACACCTAAAGCTATCGCCATTCTTTCAATAGTGTCCAAACGTGCATTTCCATAAATTGCACGTGTTAAGCTGCCTGGGTCTATTCCCATATCATTTGCTAGGTCTTTTAGTTGTTTACCTTGTCCTTTGCAAATTCGTTTCACATTTTCAGCTAGTATTTTTTTCCATTCTTTCATTTTATTTTTCTTCAAAAATATATCTAATTATCATAAAAAACAAGTTTTACTTATATAATTGTGAAATAAGTCAATTCAAATTTGTTTTTTAATTGTTTTATATGTATGTTTGTATTGTGATTAATTGATGTATAAGATAAATATAGGAGTATGGGTAAAAAAGTAGTGATATTTGCAAGAGTTTCAACAATTGTCCAAGATTATGATAGACAGGTGAGTGAATTAACAGCTCTAGCCGCTAATAATAATTGGAAGGTATGTGCTTGCTTTACGGAAAAAATTAGTGGGGCAAAAGCAAACACAGAAAGAACAGAACTGTTACGTATGGTTGAATATGTTACAAATAATGCAATAGACAAAGTACTTGTAACGGAGTTATCCCGTCTAGGGCGGAATACATTAGGAGTATTAGAAGTTATAGAACTTTTAAACAGCAAAAAAATCTCCATATACATTCAAAATTATGCTATCGAAACACTTACACCAGAAGGAGCAATAAATCCTATGTCCCAATTTCTTATTACAATCTTAGCCGAAGTAGCAAGAATGGAGCGAAAAACTATCCATGAACGGATAGAAAGTGGTTACAAAAATTATCGTATCAATGGTGGCGTCGTAGGCCGTAAGATTGGGTATCGTAAGGATAAAGAAACTATGCGAGAAGAGTATAAAGAAGAAATTAGACTGCTCAAAAGAACTACAGTCTTAGAAATATACATACATTAACAAATACTAGTATTAATACATTAAGGAAATTAAAAACTATGATATAAATATATCTATAACCTCATCCATGAGTAGTCTTACTCTACACATATTGTAGAAAGATACAACTAAAATGTAAATTCATCTCGATAAGGTTAAAATGCAGAAATAACTGTCAATGAGCAGACGGTAATATTTTAATTAAATGATTACATTAGAAAAATGTAAGCAAATACTAAACCAAGAATATGAAAAATTCAGCAATGAAGAAATAAAGCTACTAAGAGAATATCTATATCTATTAGCAGAGCTACAAATAGAAAGTGAAGAAGAATACAAAAAAGAATAAACAAAATTATGAATGTTATAATATATTGCCGAGTAAGTTCAGATGAACAAACATTAGGAGCTAGTTTAGACGTACAAGAAGAACGCCTACGAAAGCATTGCAACCAAATGGGATATAACATCATTGATAATATCCCATACAGAGAGGATGAGAGTGCAAAAACTTTTGAAAAACGCCCTGTCATACAAGAAATAATGGCCTATATACGTAGAAACAAAGGTAAAGTAAATAAACTGCTGTTCTTGCGGTGGGATAGATATTCACGAGATATTATCAGTGCCAGTGAAAACCTAAAAGAATTAATCAAATTGGAGTTGAACCAAATGCAATCGAAGCACCTTTAGACTTCAATTCTGACACTTGGCCCCTTTTATTGGGAGTACACATAGGCTCGGCACAATGCGACAACATCAAGAGGTCAAAAGCCACAATGGACGGTATTCATGGAACATTGGCAAAAGGGAAATGTGCTAATAAAGCACCAAGAGGATATAAGAATGTACGTATTAGCAAACATGAAACCTATGTAGAAATAGATGGCAATACAGCACCATTTATACAATCCATGTTTAAAGAAGTGGCTAAAGGTTTTGAGACGCCTTGTTATATCCGTAAAAAATTTGCAAGAAAAGGATATAATATACCTGAAAGTTCATTCCTTGAAATGTTGCGTAATAAATTCTACATAGGCAAAATACGTGTGCCAGCGTATAAAGGAGAAGACGAATATTATGTTAATGGTGAACATGAGGCTATCATAGATGAAGAAACATTCTATAAAGTTCAAGATGTTTTAGATGGTAAAAAGAAGAAAATTCCCAAACTATCTAAAGCAATAAATCCAGACCTGTACTTGCGGAAATTCTTGATTTGCCCCGTTTGCGGTCATGCCTTAACTGGTGCAACAAGTTCGGGCAATGGTGGCAAATACACCTATTATTTTGCTGCAACAATCAAAAGCATATAAGAATGAGAGCAGAAGATGTCAATGAACAGTTTGCTAAATACACAGCCCAATTAAAGCCTAATAAAGGGGGGTATTGGACTTGTATAATCAGAGAATAAACCGTACATTAGCAGAAACTTTTAAAATAGAGTCTCTGTTATGACAAACAAGGATAATTATTGCGTGATTATGGGTGGCGGTATTGGAAGCCGCTTCTGGCCGTTTAGCCGCAAAACATTGCCCAAACAATTCTTAGATTTCTTCGGAACGGGTCGTTCACTTTTACAGCAGACTTTTGACCGGTTCCAAAAGGTTATTCCAACAGAAAACATTTTCATCGTTACCAATGCAATGTATGCAGACTTAGTGAAGGAACAATTGCCAAAAAGTAAGCGAAAGCCAAATTCTGCTGGAACCTGCAAGACGAAATACGGCTCCATGTATAGCATGGGCCTCTTACCACATCCGGGCACTGAATCCAAACGCCAATATCGTAGTTGCACCTTCAGACCATTTAATTTTAAAGGAAGATGAATTTCTTGCCGCTATCGAAAAAGGACTGGATTTTGTCTCACACTCTGAAAAGCTACTGACACTAGGAATTAAGCCTAATCGACCGGAAACCGGATACGGATATATCCAAATAGCAGAGCAGGAAGGAGACAACTTCTACAAAGTAAAAACATTTACCGAGAAACCAGAACTGGAATTAGCCAAAGTCTTTGTAGAAAGTGGAGAATTTTATTGGAATTCCGGTCTCTTCATGTGGAATGTAAACACAATCATTAAAGCAAATGAAGATTTGTTGCCTGAATTAGCTTCCAAACTGGCACCGGGAAAAAAAGATATTTATGCCACCGATAAGGAAAAAGCATTTATTGAAGAAAATTTCCCAGCATGTCCTAATGTATCCATCGATTTCGGCATTATGGAAAAAGCGGACAACGTGTATGTATCGTTAGGAGATTTTGGCTGGTCTGACCTTGGAACCTGGGGATCACTTTATGACTTATCGGAAAGAGACCCGGAAGGCAATGTTACTCTGAAATGCCATTCGCTATTTATAATAGTAAAGATAATATGGTAGTACTTCCAAAAGGAAAACTGGCCGTAATTGATGGATTGGAAGGATTTCTAATAGCAGAATCAGACAACGTTCTTTTAATCTGCCGCAAAGATGAAGAACATGCCATCCGTAAATATGTGAATGACGCCCAAATGCAACTGGGTGATGATTTCATTTAGCAGCGCGCAGCACTTAACCCGCCACAGCAAAAGCCGGATAAGACAATAATATAAATAATGAACGGTGAACTCTCTGCAAACAATCATGCAGTTCGTTCACCGTTCATCGTTTATTATATCGAAAAACTTTGTGTGTCCTTAAACAATCACAGGCCTTAGATAATTTCTATTCCCTGCTCCTTACAAAGCTGCAATCCAAGATCTTTCAGTCTGAATTTCTGAATTTTACCACTGCCTGTCATCGGGAACTCCTTCACAAAAAAGACATATTTCGGTATCTTATAACGGGATATCTTATTTCTACAAAAGTCACGAACATCTGCTTCCTGCATTTTCACACCTTCCTGCAAGATAATAAATGCTCCGACTGCCTCACCATATTTCTTAGAGGGAATCCCTGCTACCTGAACATCCTTTACTCCATCAAGTTTATAAAGAAACTCTTCGATTTCACGTGGATAAATGTTCTCGCCACCACGAATTATCATATCCTTGATACGCCCGGTAATCCGATAATTCCCATCTTCATCCTTAATGCCCAAATCGCCCGAATGAAGGAAATTATTCTCATCAATAACTTCCGCCGTAGCTTCCGGATTCTTATAATATCCCTTCATGGTGTTATATCCACGATTACACATCTCGCCTTGTACGCCTACCGGACATTCTTCGCCGGTTTCAGGATCAATCACTCTGACTTCTGTAAATTCAAAGTCGCGTCCTACCGTATTACAACGTACATCAAACGGATCATCAATACGAGAAGCTGTCATACCCGGTGCAGCCTCTGTCAGTCCATATACACTGGTCACCTATATACATCTTCTCTTCTACCTGTTTCATCAATTCAACCGGACACAACGAACCCGCCATTATACCGGTACGCAGACAAGACATATCAAACAAGTCGAACATCGGATGATGCAACTCGGCAATAAACATCGTAGGCACTCCGTAAAGAGCCGTACAGCGTTCTTTATGAATGGAAGCCAACACGACCAACGGATCAAACCGCTCTACCATCACCTGTGTACACCCATGAGTCAGACAGTTCATCGTAGCCAACACCACTCCGAAACAATGGAATAACGGAACACAGCAGCAAAGTTTATCATCTGCCGTGAACTTCATGTGTTCACCAGTCAGAAATCCATTATTGGCAATATTATAATGTGTCAGCATTACTCCCTTCGGAAAACCGGTAGTTCCCGACGTATATTGCATATTCACCACATCGTGACAATCCACCTTGCTTTTGAGTTCGCTCAAACAATCATCTTTCACATTATTTCCCAATAACAGAATCTCCGCTGTATTATACATACCCCGATGTTTCTCCTGCCCTACATACACTACATTTCTCATGTACGGAAAACGTTCACTCTTCAAATGTCCGCGTTCACAGGTTTTCAATTCGGGAAGCATTGTATAGGTCATCTGCACAAAGTCACTGTCCTTCTCGCCATTCACGATACAAAGCGTATGCATATCCGAATCTGGCAAAGATACTCCAACTCCGATTGTTTATAATTCGTATTCACCGTGACGTATACCGCACCAATCTTGGCACAAGCATACAGCAATGTCAGCCAATCGGGCACGTTCGCCGCCCAAATACCCACATGGGTACCACGTTCCACACCAATGGCGATAAGCCCTTTCGCCATATCATCCACACGACGGTTTAACTGGCTCCAGGTAAAACGGAGATTGCGGTCGGAATATACGATATATTCCTTATCGAGGGGTCTCTTCAGCCCAGTGTTCCAGCCACTGGCCCAAAGTACGATCAAATAATTGCATGGGATTCTTTCTATACTTAATACTTTATACTTAATACTTAACTCAAATCGGCGTGTAAACTACTGCCAGGATTTTAGCAGCCTGCCCTTCGTAAGCATGTACATGATGAGGAACGATGGAGTCATAGTAAATACTATCACCTTCTTCCAGCAAATAGGTATTCTTGCCATAGCTGATTTCCATGATACCTTCCATCACCATAATAAACTCCTCTCCCTCATGAGAAGACAGCACGAAGTCGGTATCCTCCGTTGGCATCACATCGATAATAAACGGTTCCATATGACGATCTGCCTTTGACTTGGACAACGAGTGATATTCCATGTGTTTGCGAGAATGAATCGCGTTATTGGAGAAACTAATCGCATCTTTCGCTTCTTTCTTACGGCATACCACCGGACCTACTTCATCTTGATCGTCAAGGAAAGTACCCAAACGCACTCCCAGCACGCGCGCAATCTTAATTAGCGGTGCAAGAGAAGGAATATCGATGTTATTCTCGATACGTTCAATCTGTTCAATGGCCAGACCGGAACGTTGCGCCAGTTCTTCTATGGTTATTGTTTTATCTTCTCGCAGAGCTTTAATTTTTTCTCCGACAATTTTACTCGTATCCATATTGAAAGTTTTTTAGATAGCAAAGGTGATAATTTATAATAATTAGGCTGCAAAAATAACAAAATCTTTAGATGAACACAATTATAACCGAAGAAAATACGACTATCAGGAAGAAAAAAAAAAGAAGAAACTAAAAAGCCGCTCCTCTCTAACAAGGAACGGCTTTTAATCTTTTCGCGACAAGTAAATTACTTACGCAAACCGAGCTCTTTAACAATTGCACGATATCTTTCGATATCTTTTGCTTTCAGGTAATCGAGCAAGCGACGACGCTTACCTACCAACATTGTCAAAGCTCTTTCAGTACTATAATCTTTTCTGTTGAGCTTCATGTGCTCAGTCAGGTGAGAAATACGGTAGGAAAACAAAGCCACCTGCGCCTCAGATGAGCCAGTATCAGTGTTAGACTTTCCGTACTTTCCGAAGATTTCTTGCTTTTCAGCTGCGTCTAAATACATAACTTTTAGAATTTTAATTAGTAAATTATTCTTTTGAGCGTGCAAAGATAGATATTATCTTTATATCCCACAACGTTTTACAAGAAAAAATTGCTATCATTGCACATATTTCTAATCCTATTTTCGTACCTTTGCAGCCAAATAATAGGTATTATATGCAAAATATTCGAAACATTGCAATCATTGCCCATGTTGACCATGGGAAAACAACGCTGGTTGACAAGATGCTATTGGCGGGAAACTTGTTCCGCAACAACCAAAATAGTGGTGAACTTATCCTGGATAACAACGATCTGGAACGTGAACGTGGTATAACGATTCTTTCTAAAAACGTATCCATCAATTACAACGGTACTAAAATTAATATTATTGATACTCCGGGACACAGCGACTTCGGTGGTGAAGTAGAACGTGTATTGAATATGGCAGATGGCTGCATTCTGTTAGTCGACGCTTTTGAAGGTCCGATGCCCCAAACACGTTTCGTACTTCAGAAGGCACTGGAAATAGGTTTGAAACCCATTGTCGTAGTCAATAAGGTGGATAAGCCTAATTGTCGTCCGGAAGAGGTTTACGAAATGGTATTCGACTTGATGTTCAGTCTTAATGCGACGGAAGACCAGTTGGATTTCCCCGTAATCTACGGTTCTGCCAAAAACAACTGGATGAGCACCGACTGGAAGCAACAGACTGACAGTATTACTCCGCTATTGGATTGTATCATCGAAAATATTCCGGCACCCAAACAACTGGAAGGCACTCCCCAGATGTTGATTACTTCTCTGGATTATTCTTCTTATACCGGTCGTATCGCCGTAGGTCGCGTACATCGCGGTACATTAAAAGAAGGTATGAATATAACGCTTGCGAAACGCAACGGCGATATGTTCAAGAGCAAAATCAAAGAACTCCATGTTTTCGAAGGTTTAGGCCGCGTGAAAACAAGTGAAGTCTCTTCCGGTGACATCTGCGCACTGGTAGGTATCGACGGATTCGAGATTGGAGATACAGTTTGTGATTTTGAGAATCCGGAACCATTGCCCCCCATCGCTATTGATGAGCCGACCATGAGTATGTTGATTTGCGATCAACGATTCTCCTTTCTTCGGCAAAGGATGGTAAGTTTGTGACTTCACGCCACATCCATGACCGCCTGATGAAAGAACTCGATAAGAACTTGGCTCTCCGTGTAAGAAAAGTGAGGAAGACGGTAAATGGATTGTTTCCGGTCGTGGCGTACTCCACCTCTCTGTATTGATCGAAACAATGCGTCGTGAGGGTTACGAATTACAGGTGGGTCAGCCGCAGGTTATCTTCAAAGAAATCGACGGTGTGAAATGCGAGCCGATTGAAGAGTTGACCATCAATGTACCGGAAGAATATTCCAGCAAGATTATTGATATGGTTACCCGTCGTAAAGGCGAGATGGTAAAGATGGAAACACGGGCGAACGTATCAATCTCGAATTCGATATGCCTTCTCGTGGTATCATCGGATTGCGTACCAATGTACTGACTGCTTCTGCCGGTGAAGCCATCATGGCACACCGCTTCAAAGAATATCAACCGCACAAAGGAGAAATCGAACGTCGTACGAACGGTTCTATGATTGCTATGGAAAGCGGAACAGCTTTTGCTTATGCCATCGACAAATTGCAGGATCGCGGTAAATTCTTTATCTTCCCGCAGGATGATGTTTATGCAGGACAAGTAGTAGGTGAGCATTCTCACGACAATGACCTGGTTATCAATGTTACCAAATCGGGAAAGCATCGCATATCCACCCCCAAAACCGAACATACCTATTTTAAGATACACCCAAAGTAATTGCCAATATATCATACCTGTTTATTCGCTATTTTTTCTTTCAACCATAATGTATATACCAATCCCCTATAATTCCGGCCAATACAATATAAATAGGTGATAAGCCGAACTGCCAGATCAACACGGTAGCTATGGCAGGAGCAACCAACTGAAAATACTTCAGTTTCAAAGCTCTTGCAGCAGAAATACAAGGAAACAGAATCAATGCTACTACGGCAGGACGTATTCCATTAAAGATGCGAATCATCACTTCATTATCCTGAAACCGTGCAAAAAAGATGGCTATCAGCATCATGATAACGAAAGAAGGAAGAATCGTAGCCAATGCACACACCAGACTCCCACCCACCTTATACAACTTATATCCTACGAAGATAGAAATATTCACCGCAAACACCCCCGGAAGTGACTGTGTCAAAGCAAACATCTCCATAAATTCTTCCTTACTCATCCATTGTTTGGCAACAATCTCCCGTTCAATCAACGGAATCATGGCATAACCACCACCAATAGTAAACATTCCAATCTTCGCAAATGTCACGAATAATTTTAAATACTCCAGTACCATCCTCTCTTTCTAACTTTCCGATATTTTGCGTTTAATTTTTAATGAGCCCTTTGGCTGCATCATATCTAATCTGATAACTGTGTCCTTTCACTGTTTTAAAGGAAATAGTCTGATCCGCATACTTTATAACACAGTTGCCTCCTGCATTAGAGCGCACAACAGCTTCCTTCAACAGATGATTCTCCCAAATCATATCCACCTCAAAATTTCCTTTTGCACAGATACCACTGATAGAACCATCTTTCCATGCATCCGGCAAAGCCGGTAATAATTGAATAAAGCCCATATGACTTTGGAGCAACATTTCGGTAATTCCCGCTGTCCCGCCAAAGTTTCCATCAATCTGGAAAGGCGGATGCGTATCCCACAAATTATCCATGGTTCCGTTCTTCAATAAATTGCCGAATAAAGTATAAGCATGATTACCATCCTGCAAACGCGCCCACTGATTCAACTTCCAACCCATACTCCAACCGGTAGCACCATCACCACGATGCACCAATACTACTTTAGCAGCTTTCGCCAGTTCGGGAGTAGTGACCGGAGAAACCGTATGCCCCGGATGCAGACCGAACAAATGATTCACATGACGATGTTCATCTTTCGGATCATCAATATCCACCGACCATTCCATCAACGGACCATAACGACCTATGTGATAGGGAACGAGATTGGCAAGCACATGCTCCCATTGCTTACGTCCTTTCTTATCTACACCCAACACTTTGCTCGATTCAATCGCATCCATCAGAATTTCACGCACTACGGCATGCACAAAAGTAGCTCCCTGATCGATAGGACCATGCTCGGGCGAAGTGGACGGAGCAGCCGTATAGGTTCCATCCGGCTTATGCCACAGGTAATCGACTGCAAAATCCGCACTACTCTTAATCAGTTCATAACCGGTTTCTTTCAGAAATTTCAAGTTTCTTGTATAGTCGTAATACTCCCAGATATGGGTAGCCAGCCAAGGACCTGCCATCGGATTGAAGTTCCACGACATATCCTGACTTTCCAACGGAGTGGTAAAGCCAAAAATATTGCCTGAGATAGATGCCGTCCATCCTCTAGAACCGAAATAAGCCTGTGCAGTCTCCTCGCCCGGTTTCACGAGCGTACGGATAAAGTCAATCAACGGAAGCACGCACTCATTCAAGTTGGTAGAACAAGCAGGCCAATAATTCATCTGGATATTGATGTTATTATGATAATCCACACGCCACGGCCCATCAACATTATTGTGCCAGATGCCTTGCAGATTAGCAGGCATATTACCCGGTCGGGAACTGGCAATCAGAAGATAACGTCCAAATTGATAATACAACTCTTCCAGATAATAATCCGGCTGTCCTTTCCGATAATTTTCAGACGTTGAGAAGTAGGCAGGTTCACTCCTTTCACCGCTGGGTTCAGATTCAGCCGAACCCGGTTGAACAGAGCAGCATAATCATTATAATGTTGATTGAATAAAGCTGTATATCCCTGCGCCACTGCATTATTCATCCACTGCTTTGTAGTTTCTTCGGGATTAACGCCTATATATGTTTTCGGATCTTTGAAATCCGGATCAAAGTTAATCTTATAGTCAGTGTCCGCTGTGATATAAAATACAACTTCGTCTGCATCCTTCACCGTCAACTTTCCATCTGCATTAGACAGTGTTCCTCCTTTTGTTTCTGCCTGGATGCACACAACATACTTCATTCCATTATTATCCAAAGAAGCTGTGTAAACCAGTCCTTTATTTCCATCAGAAACCATGCTGCCGGTAGACAGGGGATTGGGCGCATAACTGAAAACCAGATTTTGTTTCCCCGG
>VOFD01000802.1_pt1 | contig 34000 bp, 44 predicted proteins | sample 5384101 | NCBI WGS metagenome assembly VOFD01 (sample SAMN12384723, study PRJNA508395) | human gut metagenome | isolation source: healthy gut C | host: Homo sapiens
GCACAGAGTTTGTGCGGTATTCAATTAATATTTTAATTATCTATTTATCTATAAATAATATCGTTTCTGGAAGGACCGTTTGAAACCATTGTAATCGGCACACCGATAGCCTTTTCGGCAAATTCAATGTATTCACGGCATTCCTTAGGAAGCTTGTCATATTCTGTAATACCTGAAATTGAACACTTCCAGCCCTTGAGCTTTTTGAGGATAGGTTTGCATCTTTTAAGCTTTGTTGTTGACGGGAAGTAGTCAATTTCCTTGCCGTCAAGCTCATAACCTACACAAACAGGGATTTCATCAAGATATCCGAGAACATCAAGAACCGTGAATGCAACCTGTGTTGCACCCTGAACCATACAACCGTAGCGTGTTGCAACGAGGTCAAGCCAACCCATTCTTCTCGGTCTACCTGTTGTTGCACCAAATTCTCCGCCGTCACCGCCTCTTCTGCGGAGTTCGTCAGCCTCATCGCCGAAGATTTCGGAAACAAATTCACCTGCGCCTACCGCACTTGAATAAGCCTTAACAACTGTGATGATTTCTTTGATTTCATACGGAGGGATACCTGCGCCTACAGCACCGTAACCTGCGATTGTATTGGATGAAGTAACCATAGGATAAATGCCGAAGTCAGTATCCTTGAGTGAACCAAGCTGTCCTTCAAGAAGAATATTCTTTCCGTCTTTGAGCGCATTATGAACAAAAGTGAATGCGTCACCGACATAAGGAACAAGAAGTTCCTTATATTCCATTAGCTTGTCAAAAACTTCCTGTTCTGTGATTTCGGGCTTGTTGTAGAGGTTTTTCAAAGTTGCATTCTTGATTTCAAGAGCGTGTCTGATTTTCTCTCTGAGTGAATCGGGATCATCATAAAGCTCATTGATCTGGAAACCGATTTTTGAATACTTGTCGGAATAAAACGGAGCGATACCGCTCTTTGTTGAACCGAAAGAATTTTCGAGACGCTCTTCCTCATAGCAGTCAAATGCTACATGGTAAGGCATAACAATTTGTGCTCTGTCAGAAATAATAATGTTTGGCTCGGGAACTCCGCGATCTTTGAGGTGAGCCGTTTCCTTAACGAAGTTTTCAACGCTGAAAGCAACACCGTTGCCGATTATATTGGTGATATTCTGATGGAAAACACCCGAAGGAAGCTGGTGAAGAGCAAATTTTCCGTAATCGTTGACAATTGTATGTCCTGCATTTGCACCGCCTTGAAAACGAATTACGATGTCGCTGTCGTTTGCGAGAACATCGGTAATTTTACCCTTGCCCTCGTCGCCCCAGTTGGCACCTACAATTGCTTTTACCATTTTACAAAACTCCTTTTTACAGACGCATGGTCTGCTATAAATAAAATATATACTTGAACCAAAGGTTCGATTAAATCAGTCTAATTAAACATTGATTTCAGGCTTGTCAGACTCAACATCTGCGTACTTTTCAAGAACAGGCTTGATGCACTCGTTGAGGAAGTCCTCTGTCTGCTCTTTTGCTCTGCCTGTGTAGTTTTCCGGCTTGAGAATCTTCTCAAGCTCTTCAAGAGTAACGCCGAATGCCTCATCTGCGGCAATTCTCTCGAGAAGGTCATTCTCGCCGCCTTCAACCTTAACTACTCTTGACGCAGCCATTGAATGCTCACGGATTTTCTCGTGAAGCTGCTGTCTGTCAGCACCACGCTTTTTAACTGCATCCATCATAATATTCTCTGTTGCCATGAACGGAAGTTCTTTTCTGAGTCTTTGTTCAATTACCTTTGGATAAACGACAAGACCGTCTGCAACATTTGCATAAAGTGAAAGGATGCCGTCAACTGCGAGGAATGCCTCCGGAACACTGAGACGCTTGTTGGCTGAGTCATCAAGTGTTCTTTCAAACCACTGTGTGGCAGTTGTAAAGTAACCGTTGAGAACATCAACCATAACATATCTTGAAAGTGAACCTATACGCTCACTCCTCATTGGGTTGCGCTTGTAAGCCATAGCCGATGAACCGATCTGATTCTTTTCAAACGGCTCTTCAACCTCTTTGAGGTGCTGAAGAAGTCTGATATCATTTGAGAATTTAGCGGCTGACTGAGCAATTCCCGCAAGAACATTGAGGAACTGTGAGTCAAGCTTTCTTGAATATGTCTGACCTGATACAGGGAAACAAGCCTTGTAGCCCATTTTTTCTGCAATCTTATGATCAAGCATTTTGCACTTTTCGTGATCTCCGTCAAAGCGTTCAAGGAAACTTGCCTGTGTAGCTGTTGTACCCTTTGAACCGAGAAGCTTAGCCTTTGAAAGCTGATACTCAACATCTTCAAGATCCATAAGGAGCTCCTGAAGCCAGAGAGTCGCTCTCTTACCTACTGTTGTAGGCTGTGCAGGCTGAAAATGAGTGAATGCAAGGGTTGGAAGAGCCTTGTATTCATCGGCAAACTTTGAAAGGTTGCGGATAACGGTGATAAGCTTATTTCTGATAAGCTTGAGTCCTTCTGTCATAATGATGATATCTGTGTTATCACCTACATAGCAGGAGGTTGCTCCGAGATGAATAATGCCCTTTGCGTTCGGACACTGAACACCGTAAGCATATACATGTGACATTACATCGTGACGAACAATTTTCTCTCTTTCCTGTGCAACTTCATAGTTGATATCATCAGCATGAGCCTTGAGTTCGTCAATCTGCTCCTGTGTAATTGGGAGTCCGAGTTCTTTTTCCGATTCTGCAAGAGCAATCCAGAGTTTTCTCCATGTTCTGAATTTTTTATCCGGCGAGAAAATGTATTTCATTTCCTTGCTTGCATAACGGGCTGACAAGGGTGATTCATAAGTATCTTTTACCATTATTTACATCCTTTCAATTAGTTGTCCTTTTTTATTGTTTTCATCGAAGTTCATTCCGCCGCGCTCCTTGCCCTTAAAGGTTTCTTTTGTGATAGGTGCGGGGTAATTACCCGTAAAGCAACCGTCGCAAAAAGCCTACTGGAGCGTTGTGAATCATCTCACGAAGTGACTCAACAGGGAGATATCCGAGGGAATCAGCCTTGCTGAGCTTTGTGATTTCTTCGATTGTATGGTTGCAGGCAATAAGTTCTCCTCTTGACGGAATGTCTGTACCGTAATAACACGGCCACATAAACGGAGGTGAACTGATACGCATATGTACCTCTTTTGCGCCTGCCTCTTTGAGCATTGTAACAATTCGGTCAACAGTTGTACCGCGCACAATGCTGTCATCAATAATAACAACTCTCTTGCCTTTGATTTTGTCGGCAATCGGGTTGAGTTTAATTTTTACGCTTTTCATTCGTTCCTTCTGACTTGGCTTTATGAAGGTTCTGCCGATGTAGCTGTTCTTCACAATAGCCTTTTCATAAGGAATTCCGGATTCTTCGCTGTAACCGATTGCGGCATCAATTCCCGATTCGGGAACACCGACAACCATATCAGCCTCAACAGGGTTTCCTTGCAAGAATTCGTCCTGCTTGCTTTCTTGCCTCATAAACGCTTACTCCGTCAATAAAGGAGTCTGAACGGGCAAAATAAATATACTCAAAAATGCAAAGTGCCTTTTTTCTTGTCACCAAAGTCGGGTTTCATACTGCGGACACCGTTTTGGTCTACAATTACGATTTCGCCCGGTTCAACATCACGGACAAATTCTGCACCACAGGCATCAAGAGCCGCACTTTCACTTGCAAAAACATAGGAATCGTTGTATTTTGCCCATACAAAGCGGTCTGAATCCGTGAGGATCACGAGCCGCAATAAGCTTTCTCGGGCTCATAACAAGGAGCGAATAAGCTCCCTCAATTACCTGCATCGTTCTTGCAACGGCATCTTCAACAGAATGACATTTAAGTCTTTCACGGGCAATTACATAGCAGATAACCTCGCTGTCGATTGTTGTCTGAAAGATTGCGCCGCGCTGTTCAAGACTTCTGCGGATTTCAAGCGCATTGGTAAGGTTGCCGTTATGGGCAATTGAAAGCGTACCCTTTACATAACGCATAACAAGCGGTTGTGCATTTTCCAGCACAGAACCGCCTGCAGTCGAGTAACGGACATGTGAAACCGCCATTTGTCCGTTGAGAGAATCAAGAATTTTGTTGTTAAAGACCTCGGTAACAAGGCCCATATCTTTGTGATAATCAATTACACCTTCGTCAGATACAGCGATGCCGCAGCTTTCCTGTCCTCTGTGTTGGAGAGCAAGCAAGCCGTTATAACAAGCGTATGCAGGGTTAATTGTGCCGTCGCTGAATATGCCGAATACTCCGCACTCTTCGTGCAGACCTTCTTTGCAAAATTATCGAAAGAAAATTCCAAGGTGCCACCATCCGATTAATCAAAATAACTATCCAAAGTTTAATTCACATATCTTAATTCAAAAATTCACAATGTAGTTATTATGCAAGACCTACACGCTTCATCATTTCGGCATAAGCCTCTTCAACACCGCCCATGTCACGACGGAAACGGTCTTTGTCGAGTTTTTCCTGAGTATCCATATCCCAGAAACGGCATGTATCGGGAGAGATTTCGTCAGCAAGGAGAATCTTGCCCTTGTATCTGCCGAACTCAATCTTGAAGTCGATAAGATCAACCTTGCACTGCTTGAAGAATTCAATCATAATCTCATTAATCTTGAAAGCCATTTCTGTGATTGTGTCGATTTCTTCCTTTGTAGCAAAGCCTGCTGCGAGGATGTGATATTCATTTACCATAGGATCGCCGAGTTCATCGTTCTTATAGCAGAATTCAAGAACAGGAGTCTTCATCGGAGTGCCTTCGGGAAGACCGAGACGCTTTGAAAGACTGCCGGCAGCTTTATTTCTTAAAATTACCTCGAGAGGAACAATTTCAACCTTCTTGAGGACTGTATCTCTGTCGTTAAGCTCTTCAACAAAGTCTGTTGCAATGCCATGCTTTTCAAGAAGCTTGAACATAAAGTTTGACATACGGTTGTTTACAACACCCTTGCCAACGATTGTACCCTTTTTCTCGCCGTTGAATGCAGTTGCGTCATCCTTGTAGGAAACGATGCAGAGATCGGGATCTTCTGTAGAAAATACCTTTTTAGCTTTTCCTTCGTAAAGTAATTCTTTCTTTTCCATAATCAAATCCTCCATAAAGATGCGGCTTTGCGCCGTAATTAAAAAACAATACAAGATACATTATAATATATAAATCAAAAATAAGCAACCGTATGAGAATTAAAAATAAAAAAAATTGACGAATTTTTTAAAAAATTGCCTGTATCGAAAAATTATGAAACAAAAATAATCTTAAACAGGGCATTTTTTGCAAAAAAGGAAAAGGAACAATACGGCATGGGTTGTTCCTTAGAAATTATGATCAAAGTCCTAATAAATCTTTCTTTTTAGCATCAAACTCTTCTTGTGTTATTGCTCCCATATCAAGCAAACCTTTCAACTTTTTAACTGCATCGATTTTTTCATAAGACATTTCACATTTATTGTTAGGATTTAATTTTGGAACATCTTTGCCTGTTGCAATTTCGACAACATCTGCTACTGTCTCAATTATTCCTGAATTGTTAGATACCGATTCAGCATTTTGTCGACTCTTTGTTCCACCTAAAATCGACTTAACAACACCATTTTCCATTACTCCAGAAATTGTTCCTATCGTATCTATACCAAGCGTATCATCGACCAAACCGATAGCACTCTTTATTTTTCCAGCACCACGAGCAGAAACAGTCTTTCCCGTCACAGATTCTACAGCCTTAGTTACAAATTTGCGAGCTAGAAACATAGATTCAAATGTTAATTGTAGTTCCTTATTTATAAGAGATACAAATACATCATTAGATTTTTGTTTAATTTGCGGTTGGTCATTATATAACTTAATATCAGATGTTGGATAAACTTGCAAGGAAAATTCAGGCTTTTTAAACATTTTCTTTTTTGTTGTTTCAATAACAATATTATGGTTTGTAATTAAAATTACATTTTTGTCTTTATTTTCTTTTTAAAGAAACATCACTTTCAAACAAAGCAACTTCATCAGGCTCTAATTTGTAGCATAGCATAAAAAAATACCTCCACTTTTTATTTTTTGTTTATTTTAATATATTAATATCATAAAAAAGATGAACAAGCCTTATCAAAAGTATGTGTTCAATATAACATTTTTCAATCGTTTCGATTGGAGGTCACTGACTACCGCTACAATACGGCAATTACTTTGTGACGCATTTATAAATCTTGATTTATCATACAGTTATCCAATCGTTTTTTGTTTATTTCTGAATATAAAAAGAATTATAGGTCTTGAAAGTCCGCAGGTTAGGACATTTACTACTGTGAGAACATCCGAATATCTGATGTTAAGATTTTTGAATATTTTATCGGCGATAATTACATCTATCACAAATGAGGCAATGACACAAGCTAACAGGGCAATCAAGCCGATGATACCGATTTCCAGTTCAAAGCAGAAAAACAGAACGGCAACGGTTGCGATTGAAAGGTTCAGCACACCTTCAATTATGCCTAAAGCCTTATTCCCTGCAATTTTACCGAGCAGATATTTATTATAAAACGGAATCCAAGCTGTACCGCTGTGCTTACAGTACAAGCTCTTGCACATACTCATTGCCGCAATGCTCTCAAAAACATAGCTTACTGCAAAATAAATAATCAGCACGGCAATTACCGCTATAAAGAACACATACATAGCCGAAAGCATTCCCATTAAAAAGCATAACGCTTATTCCGCCCATAATTATCGTCCTCCGAAATATACTAAAAAAGGACACTAACTCTATGAGTTAATGTCCTTTTGGTGCCGGTGACCGGACTTGAACCGGTACGGTATCGCTACCGGCGGATTTTGAGTCCGTCACGTCTGCCAATTCCATCACACCGGCAAATGCAAAATATATTATACAATACAAATCAGGAAAAATCAAGTTATATTTTTAAATTTTTTGCCTTAATTACTACGCTGTAAATAGAGGTGAATCAATTTGTGTGAAAATACAAACGGTTTTTTCTTCTTTGGCGTCGATTTTGAGTGAATTTATTATACTGTATTTTAAAGTTACTTTTTGTCGGATTACATCATTTTAATCATGCAAATACTTTATACAGATGTTTTAATCCTTGAAAATAATATGCCTCTATGTTAGAATAGCTTTGAGGATGTGATAATTTGATAAATAACCAGTTTTCGGGTAATAATATGCCGTTTTACGGCAATAACCTTAATTATAACCGCAATTTCAAAAAAAGAGTTCCAGTATGATAATCTCAAGCAAAGATCAAGCGGTTTAGGTTTTTTTGTATTTGCGTATTCGCTTACAATGACAGTAAGCGCAATGATTGTTGTAGAAGTTTTCAAGGCTTTTGGTTCGGCAAAATATATTTATTCTGACAATTATTCAATACTGACTTACTTTATGGATATATTTATTTCCGTATTTGCCGTTGTTGTTCCTGCATTTTTTTTATATAAAGCTTTCAAGAAACAGTTTAAATGATATTATCAGCACAAAATATGTAAAACAAAAAGTATGATACCCATTCTGTTTCTCGGAATGGGGGTGCGATGATTGCAAATGTTGCCACGAGTGTTATCGCAGACAACTTCTCGCTTTTCGGAATTGAAAACACATCTTCGGGATTGACAATCGGAGATTCAAGTGTTTTGAGTATTGTTCTGAACATAATTTCAACAGCAATCGTCCCTGCTTTTGCCGAAGAATTTGCTTTCAGAGGAATAGTTATGGGTTCTCTGAGAAAGTTCGGTGACACAACAGCAGTTATAGGCTCTGCAATTTTGTTTGGTGCAATGCATCAGAATATATCACAAATTCCGTTTGCGTTTATTCTCGGACTTATTTTTGCGTATGTCGATTGCAAATTCAATTCCATTCTTCCGTCAATTGCAATCCATTTTCTTAATAACCTATATGCTGTTTCCATGAGCATTTTAAGGGATGCAAACATTGTTTCCGATTATGCGGCAACAATAATCAGTTACAGCCTGATTATTTTCTTCTGTATTGCAGGCTTTGTTTCATATATCGTACTTGCCAAAAATGATAAGAACTTTTTTAAAATGTCTGATAAGAAAGACGGAATTGTAAGTGAACTTAGCTTAAAAGAGAAAATGACTGCATTTCTTGTGAATCCCGGTATCATACTTTCACTTGTACTTTTTCTGATAACTACAATCACAAATTTAGGATTAATTAACAATGGATAAAATTTTATACTATATGCAAAAGGCTATTGAACAGGCTGAGATTGCCGCTGCGGAAAACGAAGTTCCCGTCGGTGCGGTAATTGTCAGAAATGATGAAATTGTTGCCACAGGAAGAAATCGCCGTGAACAAGGCAAGAACGCTCTTCTTCATGCCGAAACCGACGCAATATACAATGCCTGTCAAAATCTTGGCGGTTGGAGATTGTGGAACTGTGAAATTTATGTAACACTTGAACCTTGCCCTATGTGTGCCGGTGCAATAATCAACGCTCATATTCCAAAGGTATATTTTGGTGCTTACGACTTAAAAAACGGCGCTTGCGGTACAATTACGAATCTGTTCCAAATGCCGTTCAATTTCAAACCCGAATCAGTCGGCGGTATTATGCAGGAGGAGTGTTCAAAACTTCTCACCGACTTTTTTAAAAACTTACGCAATAAAAAATCATAGCAAAAATCCCGCTTACAAAAGCGGGATTTTTTATTTGCTGTTATAATCAAAGCAACAAGATTATATTATTTTTCATCTCTTAAAATCTTACTTGCCGCAAGCATTACACCGAGCTTACCGCTGTGGAAGTTAAGACTTCCCTGCATCCATACTGCATACGGTTCACGCAACGGTGCGTCTGCAGAAAGTTCAATAGATGATCCGAGAGTAAATGCGCCTGCCGCCATAACTACCTGACTTTCGTAACCCGGCATATCTGACGGAATCGGAGATACAAAGCTGTCAACAGCCGAACCACTCTGAACACCCTCGCAAAAGCGGCATACCTTTTCTGCATTACCGAGCATGATAAGCTGAATGATATCTCCTCTTGCATCATTGTACTTAGGACTGGTTTCATAACCGAGAATTTCAAAAAGTGCCGATGCAAATACTGCAGTTTTAAGTGCTTCCCCCGTAACATGAGGAGCATGGTACGCACCCATAAAAAGTTCTCTGTTTGCGTTAAGAGTAGCACCGATTTCTTTGCCTGTACCGGGAGTAGTGAGTCTGTAAGCACACATCTCTACAAGCTCTTTCTTACCTGCAATATATCCGCCTGTAGGAGCAATACCGCCACCCGGATTCTTGATAAGAGAGCCTGCCATCATATCTACGCCCACTGACAAAGGTTCAACCTTGTCAATGAATTCACCGTAACAGTTATCAAGCATAATAATACTTTCGGGCGAATTGGCTTTTGAAATTTCACAAAGCTTTTTGATTTCTCTCCATGTGAGCGTAGGTCTTGTGCTGTAGCCTCTTGAACGCTGTATGTAAACCATTTTAGGCTTTTTTTCTGCAATGTCGCTTGCGATTTTGTCATAGTCAAGTGTGCCGTCAGGATTAAGCTCGGTCATTTCAAAATTGATTGAAAAGTCCTTGAGTGAACCTGGATAGTCACCCTCAATGCCTATAGCAGAACGGATTGTATCATACGGCATTCCTGTTACGGAAAGCATTGTATCTCCAGGTCTTAAAACGCCGAAAAGTGCAACTGTAAGGGCATGAGTACCGCTTACGAAATTATGACGGACAAGTGCGTCTTCTGCATCAAAAACATAGGCATAGACCTTGTCAAGAGCCTCTCTGCCTGCATCGTCGTATCCGTAGCCTGTAGAACCCCAAAGGTGACTTTCACGAACATCTGCAAGCTGAAAAGCCTTTATCATCTTCTGCTGGTTGTATTCCTGAATATCGTCAATCTCCGCAAGCTTGTCCTTGCAAAGCTCCATTGCCTTTTCGGATGCTTTTATAACTCTTTCATCTATATCAAAAAAACTCAAATATATCACCTTTCAAAATAATATTCCTGCCATGATCCGCACTGTTCAAAACCGAGATTATTATAAAACGACTGATTTGCATTCTTGGCTCTGTGAAGATACACGGTCTTGTTCTCGGCAATCAGTCTGTTGGATATGTACTTTACAACAGTTGAACCGTAGCCGTGCTTTCTGTAGTCGGGATGACACGATACCGCACCCAACACGGCACTGTTACTGCTTTCGGCAACGGTCATAGCCATTGCAACAAGTTTTGTGCCGTCATAAACACCGTACATTCTCGTTGCATTATGACGAAGCTTGTGATTCACATCAACATAAGAATCATCAAACGGCGGCGGAACAAAATTTTCATCGGCACAGCTTACGATGAGATTATAAACCTCTTTAATATCGGGAACATCAAAATTTATACTTTCGTCAACATTTTCAAACGGTTCTGTTTTCAGAATAACACCCGAAACGGATTTACTGCCGTATAAATTAAGGTTGAAATCTCCGCTGCATATTGCACTTGACGCACCCGCAACACGCATAAATGACGAAACTTCTTCAAGATTTGTTTTATCTGTGAGAAATAAAATGAAGTTTGTTCCGCATCGGGAAATTGCACCTGTACACTCATCTGTTTTATCGTCAATTATCGTCCAGTAGTCAACAAAAGCAAGCGATGAATCGTAACTGTTGTACTGAGAAATTATTCTGCACGCAAACGGATCTTCCGCCGACAGGTTCATAATTACATTTATATAATTTTCATTGGCGGTTACTATCATTCAGACCGTCTTTCCTTTCGCTAAATTTCCGCCCGCAATATAATCGGACAATACTTTTGCAAGTTTTAAAATGCTTTCGCAATCATCAAGATTTGCCGCAGTTGAAGGAGCATGAATATACCTTGACGGAAGTGATACCGCAAGAGTTCTCACTCCGCCTCTGCTCTGATGAATTGCACCCGAATCATTACCGCCTGCAACTGCTCTCTTATACTGAACAGCTATGTTATTCTTTTCGGCAAGTTCAAAAGCGGCACTTATCATTTCTTTATCATAAACTGTCGCCCTATCCATTACGGTAACCGTTGCACCTTTTGACAAATTGCATACCTGATGAGATACATCAACCTCCGCAACATCAGCGGCAGTTGTGCTTTCAATAACAAGAGCAAAATCAGGATTAACCGTAAAAGCCGCAGATCTAGCACCACGCAATCCCACTTCTTCCTGAACAACAAATGTGAAATACATATCATATTCGGGTTCGGATTTTATGAGATTAATAAGCACATAGCAGCCGAAACGGTCATCAAGTGCCTTTGTAACAACAGTTTTGCCGTTAATCTTAAAATCGCCCTCAAAATTAATGCCGTCACCGTAGTTTACATATTTAAGCGCATCTTCCCTGCTTTCGGCACCGATATCAATGTACATATCATTCATTTTCGGAACAGCAGTTTTTTCATCACCGTTTGTAAGATGAATCGGTTTCACACCGATTACACCGTTAAGACCGTTTCTGCCAACACATACACGCTTACCGGGAAGAACTCTTCTGTCAATTCCGCCGACCTCGTCAAATTTAAGGTAACCGTCAGATGTTATATCCGTTACCATAAGACCTACTTCATCCATATGTGCCGACACCATAAGTTTGCTTTTTGCAGACTTTTTTCCCTTTTTAAACACAATAAGGTTGCCGAGATTATCCGTTTTAATATCATCGGCACAGTCTTTAATCTCGTTAATTATAAGATTGCGAACATTCCCCTCATCACCCGAAATACCGTTGCAAAGGCAAAGCTGTTCAAGCAATTTTATGTCAATCATTGAAAGCACCTCCGCATTTAATGTATTCAGCAATAAGTTTTGCCGTATTGTCAACATCAGCTACAGAAATAACTTCATTCTGTGTATGCATATATCGCTGTGGGATTGATACAACAGTTTTTACACCTTTTCCGCTGATTGAAATATGGTCGGCATTTGTACCTGTTCTGCCTGCTATCGGTTCAAGCTGATACGGTATATTTTTATTCTTTGCAACGCTTTCAAGCGATTTGCTCATTTCTTTGTTGAGAATTGAAGAAATGCAAATCATTGGTCCTTTGTCGAGTTCAACCGAAGAATAGAACCCCGAAACATCCGGCTGAGATGCAAAGCTTACATCAACAACAATTGACTCGTCTGCTTTAACTGTAAAAGCACCTGTTTTAGCGCCTGTGCCAAATGTTTCTTCTTGAGAGCTTAAAAGGATAATTACTTTATAATCTGTTTCATTGTCTTTCAATAACTCTGCACACTTAACAAGTGATGCAACACCGCATCTGTTATCAAGGCAAGGCGCAACAATTCTGCCGTTCAAAAGATTTGCCGGCTTTGATGCAAATGTCAGCATATCACCGAATGAAATGAGTTTATTAACTTCATCATACGGCAGACCGAAATCAACCCAGATTTTATCGATTGGCATAGCCTTGTCCTCTTTTCCGTCGGAAAGATGAGGAGGCATACAGCATACAACACCTGTTACATCAGGATTGTTTTGCAGACAAAGCAGAGTATCGGCAAGAGTTCTTGCGTCAATTCCTCCGCACGGAGAAGCTTTTACAAATCCGTTTTCATTTATTTCGGTAACCATAAATCCTATGCGGTCAATGTGAGCGTCCAGTAATATGGTTTTATCTGAATTTTTGTTACCGCAAACAGCCATAAGACTGCCGTTTGATATCTTTATGTCATCCGTGTAGTCTGATAAAAACTTTTCGGCAACAGACAAAGCGGGCTCTTCCCTGCCCGACACACCCATTGCACAACAGAGTTCAAAAATAAGTTCTTTTGTGTTCATTGTATATCTTACTTCAAAGCGTTGACAATTGACTTGAAGTGATTACCTCTTTCTTCAAAATTCTTGTAAAGTCCGAAGCTTGCACTTGCGGGTGAAAGCGAAACAATATCTCCCTTTGTTGAACGCTCACGGGCAACAGCTACAGCCTCTTCCATATTTGTTACATTGATAATTTCAATTTCATCTGCATCATAGTTTGAAGCCTCTTTAACGGCTTTTTTCAATTTTCGGGGCAGTATCGCCGAGAAGAATAAGGAGTTTTACTTTATCATTGATTACGGGACCAAGCGGCTCATAAGGAATATGCTTATCATATCCGCCTGCAATAATGCAGATTTTCTGCTTGTAAAGTGAAAGTGTGCCGAGTGCGGTTCTTGTAGGACTTGATGCAATTGAATCGTTGTAATACTTAACACCGTCAACCTCTCTTACAAACTCTGCACGGTGAGCAACACCGCCAAAAGTCTTTGCAACAGCTGTCATTGTTTCTGCATCAACAAGTCCCCACACGGCTGAAATAGCGGCAAGATAATTTTCTACATTATGCATACCGGAAATTTTGATGTCATGAATGTTCATAATACGGGTAATTTTTCCGTAGTCATTATAGCAGATTGTATCACCGTCAAGGAAAGCGCCGTTTGAAACATTTTCTTTTTACTGAGAACTTTGCGAGCTGACCTCTTACGCTGTCGGAAAAGCCGTTTGTAATCTCATTATCAAGGTTGAGAACAGCCTTTGAAAAAGCATTCTGATGAAGAATGATATTTTTCTTTGAATCAATGTACTCCTGCATATCCTTGTGTATATCAAGATGGTTAGGAGCAAGGTTTGTTACCACGGCAATATCCGGACTCTTTCTCATAGAGATAAGCTGAAAACTTGAAAGCTCAACTACTGCACAGTCATCGTCATTCACGCTTTCAATCTCAGGAAGAAGCGGCTTGCCGATATTACCTCCAAGGTGTACATTAAAACCTGCCGCCTTTAAAAATTCAGAAATAATCGTTGTTGTGGTTGTTTTGCCGTCAGAACCTGTCACAGCAATAATCCTGCACGGGCAAAGGTCGAAGAAAACTTCCATTTCGGATGTAAGAACAACGCCCTTGTTACGAAGTGTAACAAGCTCATCCTTGTAAAAAGGTGTACCGGGACTTCTGAAAACGATATCGGCATCAATCTCGGAAAGATAATTTTCACCGAGTAAAAGTTCTGCACCGTACTCTTTAGCCTTAATACCGTTCTGTCCCAAATCTTCAAAATTCTTCTTATCGCAAGCAGTAACTTTTGCACCCTTTTCAACAAAAAGTTTTATAAGCGGAAGATTGCTTGTACCGATTCCGATAAAAGTAACTTTTTTCCCCTTTATACTGTCAAAAATTTATCAGCCATAGCATTCATTGTAAAATCCCCTCTGCAATTAGTATTTTATGCCATTTCAGTGACTTTATGCCATACCATACAATTATACATTTTAACGGAAATAATTTCAACCGTAATACACTGATATTGCAATAATATTTTCAAAATGTTAAAATACGGTAGGTGATGTTATGCTGTACGATTTTATAATTATCAATAAAAAGATAAAACTCCGCTTTACAGGCAGATTTATATGTCGGTCAGAAAATCAATTGAAACGGGAAGTTTGAAAAAAAAGGAACAAAGCTTCCGTCAATAAGGCGATTAAGTACAGACCTTGATGTTTCAAAAACTACTGTCAACGGAGCGTATGAACAGTTGTGTGCAGAGGGATATATATCAAACAGGCCACGAAGCGGATATTATGTTGAGGCACAGTTCAGCAGTACACCGTCAAAAAGCGATAAAATGTCTTCAAATATCAACAAAACAGAAAGATACTATGAATATGATTTCAGCAGTAAAAGCATTGATGACGGTATAATCAACATAAACGAATGGAAAAAATATGTTAAAGAAGTTTTAAATCAAAACTATCTGCTCACTTCCTACGGTGAAGAACAGGGTGAAGAAATTCTGAGAAATGCTCTGCAAAAAATACAGCCTCGGCACACGGAGTGTAAACACCTCATACGAAAATATTATCGTCGGAGCAGGCACTCAGACGCTTTTGCACATACTCTGTTCACTTCTCGGCAATAATAAGAAAATCGCACTTGCGGATTACAGCTACATTCAGAGTGAATATGTGTTCAACAGTCACGGTTATGACATCAAATATTTCAGATGTGATAAATACGGAGCCTGTATTGATTCACTTGAAGAAATCAAGCCCGATATAATTCTTATAAATCCTAATTTTACCGTAAACAGCAACATTACAATGCCTGTTACACGCAGACTTGAGATAATCAAATGGGCAAAAAAGAAAATAATGTTTTGATTATTGAAGACGATTACAACGGTGAGCTTCGATACAGTACGCACCCTATGCCGTGCGTACAGAATTATGATACCGAAAACACGGTTTATCTCGGCTCTTTTTTCAAAGATACTTCTTCCCTCTGTCAGAATCAGTTATATGGTTCTTCCGCAAAAACTCACAGATGAATACAACAAAATTAAAAAATACACAAATCAGACAGCGTCAAAAACAGAACAAATTGCCCTTGCAAAGTATATTAATAACGGTAAGCTTGATGTTCATCTGAGAAAAGCAAGAAGAATTTATCTTGAAAAAAAGCAACCTTATGCTTTCAAACATAAAGAAATATTTCGGAACCTCCGTTAAAATTGTGTTTAACGAAACTTCGCTTTATGTTTCGCTGATTTTTAAGGATAAAACGATTGACGATTCTGTTATAAAGAAAATTGACGACGCATTAATTAAAACTATGCAGTTCAACAAAGCCGAAAATATGATTGTGTTAAGCTTTTCGGGAATAAAAGATGTAAAAATTGAAAGCGGAATAAAATTACTTTATGAAACAATTTCAAAATAGCATAACAAAACGGGACTGAAATCAGCCCCGTTTTTCTGTATAATCAGTTTTCACAACCGCATTTAAAAAGAAGATGTATGAGAAGAGTCACGGTCGCCACGGTGTATTGCGTTCGGCGGGAAGAATGAGTCTGTAGGAAAATCAATTTTACTGAAAACTTCGCACGGATCATCGGGCGCTGACGGACATTCCTTGCGGGGAACACAAAAATCATAGGACGGAATCATAATCTGTACATCTCTTTCAAGCCTTGTAATCGTAAAAATACCGATTGTAACAAGCACTCGCTGTGTTTCAGGCTGTGCAGGTTCTCCGTCAAGGTAATCAATAACACAATTCGGAAATGTTCTGCAAACAGTTATCGGATTCGCATTATTGTAATCCTGTAGATTTGCAGACAATGCCATTGGATTTGAAATTTGAACCGTTGCTCTCGGCAGGCAATAGGGATATTTGCACGGACAATCCGAATCTGATGTATCGCAAACAACATCTTTGTCACTGGAGAAAGACTTTACGCAGCCTTCACCGCCGTAAAGCACAACTCTTTTGCCGTACATTGCAAGACCTGTGACAGTTTCGGGAATCGCACCTGCGGCTGTATAGGCTTCAACGGTGACGGCAAAATAGTACATCATATCAACCGAATAAAAGCCACGATGGAATGCAACAGGCAACCTCTACCGTAGATGTAATTATGCGCACATTACTTATCTTTACGGAACAAGCCCCATCAATAATTTTCTGGTTTGCTTCGGTAAACATAACAGGAAGATTTGAAAGGCAATCTTTTGCTCCGCAACTGTCATAGATTCGTGAAACATTGATACAAACAGGTTCACAACCGTTAGTTTGCTCGCCGCCTTCGGTGCATGCATTTTCTGAGGAACAGAAAGGTACATCTGACATAAAAAATAACCTCCGTAAAAGTATTGACAGTTCAATTAATGCACTGTAACAATACATTTTATGGAGGTTTTGATTTTTGGTGATTAACAGCCGAAAATTAACCGTAAAACGGGGCAAGTGTTTTCTGAATGTTATTAAACAGATTAATTGGACTGCTGTTTGAATAGTTTGAAAGTGCTATATAAATTTGATTTTCGTCTTTTGTAAAAGCGAGAGCGGCATTATACTTGTCGATTTTTCCTGTGTGAGAAATCATATTGCTGTCTTTGACACAACAAAGCCGTAACCGTAGTTACCCTTGTACGGCGTTGTCATTTCTTTAAAAGATTTTTTCCGAAATGAGCTTGTTTGTACAAAGAGCGTCAACCCATTTGAGTAAATCGGGAACATTGGAAATTAAACTTGTTGCAGAATATCCTACTCCGGGATACAATGTCCACGCATTATCGTAAATATCCTGATATCCTACAGCGAGCTTATCTGTGCCCTCAAAGCCTGTGTTCATCATTCCCGACGGTTTAAGAATATTCTCTTTAATATATTTTTCGTACGAGGTTTCGCTGACCTGTTCAATGATATCACCGAGAAGAAAATAAGCACTGTTTGAGTACATATACTTCTCATCGGGTTCAAAATTAAGTTCCTGATCAAGTATCCAGTCCATTACGGCTTTTTATTTTTCTTTGCGGAATTTTCGGCTGAAACCTTATATTCAAGCTGAGATTCGTTGTATGCATAAGTATTTGTATCGCCGTCTTTGTTGATGTAATCCTTTATGCCCGCTGTCATTGTAAGCAGGTTTTTAACGGTGATTTTTTTGCCGTATTTATATGACGGAAAATATTTGTCGATTGTATCATCAAGTGAAAGCTTTCCCTCCTCAACAAGCTGCATAACCGCAACAGCAGTAAACTGCTTCGTGAGCGAAGCAATTCTAAAGCATGTGTCCGTAGAATTCTTTGTGTGCCTGTCCTTATCGGAAAATCCGTTAGTACCGATATACTCAAGAGCATTTCCGATTTTGACATAAACCGTTCCCCTGAATTTGTTATCGGTTATTATTGCGTCAAGATTTTCGGAAATATCGGAAGATTTTCTTTTAAGTTCGGAATAGTTCCATGTGGGTTCTTGTGTCTGCTCATCGGAGGTTGCCGCCTTTGTTACAGGCTGTGAAGCAGCCACGGCAGTTGTTTTCTCTGTAGCAGATACAGAAGACTGCGTGTCTTTTTCCGCAACCTGTAAGGCACACAGAAAAAGCTGTCAACGCAGAAATTACAAGACACAGAACCTTTTTTGATGATATAAGCACTTTAATCACCTCAGATTTTTTCATATTACTGCAATAGTTCGCCATAAGAGTTTTTGTGCCGGCTTTGTCAAAGGCAATTTCAAGCATAGTATCATTGCCCATTTTCTCGGCTTTCATTACCATACCCTTGCCAAACACCTTGTGCTGAACACAATCTCCTACATTGAATACAGCACCGCTCTTAACAGGAGGTTTTGTAAATCCGAACGATTTATTCGGTGAATACGAGCTACCTGACGATTTGCCGACAGAAACTTTTTTCACCTGTTCCCGATGCAAACCCGGAAGTCGCCTGTGTGAACATCTGCTTTCTTCCGCCGCTGTATTCAAGAAGATTATCGGGAATCTCGTTTAAGAATCTTGAGCCCTTATTATAGCTTGTTGATCCGAACAGCATTCTCGAATTTGTTTTTGTGAAATAGAGAATTTCCTTTGCTCTTGTAATTCCGACATAAGCAAGTCGCCTTTCTTCGTTGAGTTCATCGGGATTCATCATTGTTGCAACGGACGGAAACATTCCTTCTTCCATGCCTGCGATGAATACAACAGGAAATTCAAGTCCCTTTGCCGAATGTAATGTCATCATTACGCAGGTATCTGCATCTGCATCGTAGTTATCAATATCGGTCTGGAGAGAAATTTCTTCAAGAAATGCAGAGAGGTCTGCCTCATCGCCGTAGTCCTCTTCAAACTTGACGATATTTGAAGAAAGTTCTTCAATGTTTTCAATACGAACTTCAGGGTTGTCCTTTTCGGTTTTAAGATACTGTTCGTATGATGTGTGTTCAATCACTAGGTTATATAATTCTGCAAGAGAATATTCGCCGCTCTGCTCGGCTTCAATAAGTCCGTCAATAAGTGCAACAAAAGTTTTGAGCTTTGCAGAGGCACGAGAAAGCTGCGGATAGTTTTCCGCCTCCTTGATTACATCGTAAATGCTTTCGCCGAGTCCTGCGGCAATGTCTGCGGCATGGGAAACGGTTGTCGCACCTATTCCCCTTTTAGGAACATTGATAATTCTTGAAAGTCTGACATCATCATGAGGATTATTTATAACCTGAAGATATGCAACCATATCACGAATTTCTTCACGGTCATAGAATCTGTGACCGCCGATTACACGGTGCGGAACACCGCTTCGTGACAAAGCCTGCTCAATTGCGTTTGACTGGGCATTCATTCTGTAAAGAATTGCATAGTCGGAATATTTTCTTCCGTCGGCAACACCGTCAAGAATAGTCTGAGCAATGAAATTAGCCTCGTCACGCTCATTCTCGGCTGTATGTACCTTAATTTTTTTTTTCGCCCTGACCGTTTTCGGTCCACAAAGTTTTACCCTTACGCATTGTGTTATTTGAGATAACCTCGTTAGCGGCATTGAGGATATTCTGTGTACTTCTGTAATTCTGTTCAAGGCGAATCATCTTTGCGTTCTTAAATGTATTTTCAAAAGAAAGAATATTTTCGATTGTAGCACCACGGAATTTGTAGATACTCTGATCATCATCACCGACAACGCAGATGTTTCCGTATTTGCTTGCAAGCAGGCTTACAAACTTATACTGCACCTTGTTAGTATCCTGATACTCATCGACCATGATGTACTTGAACTGATTTCTGTAATAGTCAAGTATATCGGGTGCTGTTTCAAAAAGCTTTACGGTATTGCAAAGCATATCGTCAAAATCCATTGCGTCGGCTGTTTTAAGCTTTGTCTGATAGATTTCATAAACCTTTGCAATCTGTGCTTTTCTGCTGTCAAATTCAGCCTCCTTACGCATTTCTTCGGGAGTAAGCATTTTATCCTTAGCCTTTGAAATTTCGGAGAGGATTGATTTTACAGGCAAAGTTTTTTCGGCAATATTGAGTTGCTTTTAAAATATCCTTGACGAGTTTTTTCTGATCGTCAGTCCCGTAAACTGTGAAATGACTTGTATAACCGATTCTGTCGCCGTATCTGCGAAGGATTCTTGCACAGGTTGAATGAAAGGTAGCCGCCCAGATGTCGGCACCGCCCTCGGGAACTGCCGCACAGATTCGTTCTTTAAGCTCTCCTGCGGCTTTATTGGTAAAAGTAATGGCAAGTATCTGCCATGGTTTACAAAGCTCACACTGCAAAATGTAGGCTATTCTGTTAACAAGAACAGTTGTTTTGCCCGAACCGGCACCTGCAAGTATGAGCAAAGGTCCTTCTGTGCAGAAAACAGCCTGTTTCTGCATATCATTCATATGTGAAAAGTTTTTTTGAATCTCAGTCTGTACCATTTTTAACCTGCCTTAAAATATTGCAAAAAAAGAAAGGGCGAACGATGTTCGCCCTCAGTAAATTTTAAATAAATTATTTAATGCTGTCATTAAACATTGTAAGCATATCAGATGCCTTTTCGCCGATAATCATTGTAACAAAGTTACCGTCTTTTGTAACCTTACAATTTTTCACCATATCAAGCTTTTCTGCCGAATAGGAAGCGTTCTGCTGAAAGATTGAATTATAGCGGTTTGTAAGAGCAGTTTCAACTCTTGAAGCGGCATCCGAATCAGTTGCCTCAACAAGAACTACCTCTGTATTTTTGCTGTCTGTATCAGACTTACCGACCTCAGCGGCAAACTGCTTGATATCGTCGGCATTGATATTGTAATATTTGTACATATCATCCTTTGTTTCATACTTTGTTGCATCTACGCTGTACTCGGAATTCATCTTATCCATAAGATCAGCAAGATTAACTTCCTTTGCACCGCAACCTGCAAATATCGAAAGGCAAAGAACAAGAGCAATTGCAAGCAAAATTACTTTTTTATAAAATTACCTCCAAATTTTTAAAAAGAAAATGCGCCGAACTTAAAAAGTACGGCGCCAAACTGGTCGAGGTGACAAGATTCGAACTTGCGACCCCATCGTCCCGAACGATGTGCGCTACCAAACTGCGCTACACCTCGAAATAAAAGAGCCCCGAATAACTTCGGGGCTGTGGCTGTGGAATAGGGATTCGAACCCCAACAAACAGAGTCAGAGTCTGTCGTGCTACCGTTACACTATTCCACAAGATGTAATTGCTACCGAACTTGCAACGATATGAATTATAAGACATATCGTTAAAAAAAGTCAATACTTTTTTTTAAAATTTTTTCAAAAAAGTTTTCAGACCTTCAAAACAGCCGACAGCAACAGGATTTTTGACGAAAATATTTTAAAATTATTTTCGTCTGATCCTTATATCTCTGCCCAAAAAATCAAGCTGACGGGCATTTCCGCAGATTCTTGAAACAAATCTGTCAGTATAATTCTCCTGCAAATCTCTTATTGTCAGATTTGTATTTATAATTACGGGCTTGTTTGACAACATCCTTGAGTTAAAAATGTTGTAAAGCTGTGATACGGAAAACTGAGAATGAAATTCCGTTCCGAGGTCATCTATAATAAGAAGGTCGCATTCAACAAGCATATCGAATGTTGAATCATCTTCCTTGTTTGAAAAATATATTTTTTCAAGCTTTGAAACAAGTTGCGGAGCAGACGCATAAATTACACCGTATCCCCTCTTTATTGCCTCGTTTGCAATTGCAAGCGACAGATGAGTTTTGCCGAGTCCGGTTGCGCCTTTCATAAGTATACTTTCCGAATGTGAGTTAAAGTTGTCGGCATAATTCTGACAATATCTTAAAACTCTGCTCATATGGTCGTAAGGAGATACCTTAAGCTTTGGATCAACAGTCTTGTCATAATATTCAAGATTAAAGCTTTCAAATGTAGAAAGTGACAGCGGAGCGTTTCTGTTAAGCTCGGCACATGCACAGGCTATGAGAGCAGACTTCATGCATGAACATCTGACAGTTTTGCCGTTTATGTCACAATAGCCCTTGTCATTACATTTCTTACAAAAATAATCGGGTTCAAAATAATTTTCGGGATAACCGTTATCTGTAAGGATTTTCCTGACCTCTGCCTGCATTGCAAGATTCTGATCACGAAGCTTTGAAACGGCGTCCTTCACATCTCCGCCCGCAAGAACTGCTCGGGCTGTTTTGATTCCGCCCACGGAAATCTGTTTTTCAAGTTCTTTCACACGGGGAATTTTTTATAAACCTCTTCTTTTCTTCTTTCCGCCGCCTTTTTCGGCATTAAGTCTGCGTTCATGTAATGTGTCCGAAGCAGCCTTATAAACACTATTGCTGTATCCCATACCAACCTCTTAATTAAAAATTATCAAGTGAATTAAATTTGTCGAGTTCATTAATATCATAAGATGACGACTGTTTCTGCGACGGCTTTGACGCTGATTTTTCATACTTATGAAGTTCGTCAAGCGTGTGCAGATTGCTTGCATTCCAACGCTTTAAGATTCCGTCAATGTAACGAAGATTCATTGTTCCCTTTGTATCAACGCATCTTTTCATACGCCTCTCTGAGCATTTTCGGGCGAAAACTTCCACTCGCTTACCCACTTGTCACCGTATTCGCTGTTTTTTTGTAGGAGAACCGACATTTTTAAGTCCGAATGCTTTTGAAACAATTGAAAAGTTTGCCGTTGTTTTTTGAATCTGCTTAATCTTGTTATCAGCCGCCTCGAGCGAATAAACACCGTCATTTGCCCATTGAATACCGATATTTTCAATCGTTCTGATATTGCCCTTATCAATGCTTGCACAATAATGTATAAGCATAAAGATAACATCAAGCGGAAGTCCGCAGGTGTCCTTGAGCATAAGCAGAGTTGCAATATCGGAATTTGAAAGAACTTTTCCGAGTGTTGTCTGCGTTTCTTCAACAAGCATTTTTAATTCTTCATCAACCGCAAGCCTTTGTGCCGTAAATACAAAATCAGGCTTTTGCGGTCTTGTAGCCGTAAAATGTTTTTGCGGTTCTTCTGCGTTTTCCTTTGGTGACTGTTCTGTTTCCTGTTTTACAGGCTCTTGAACCGCTTGAACAGGCTGTGGCACTGTCTGTTGTGGCTGTAAAACAGTCTGAACAGGTTGCGGTGTCTGTTCCGTTTGAGCAGGAGTCTGCGGTGTAGGAACAAATTCCTCGTTATTTTTACGGGAGTAAAGGTATTTTCAATTCTATTAAACACACCCATACTTACCCAATAGTCAAGCGCCTCGGGAATATCGGTTACATTGACACCTGTTGCCTTTGAAATTTCTGTGTCGTCAACGGAACGACCGGCATTACGAAGGACAAACAAAAGGACTTTAAGCTTTACGCCGTCAGAAAATTTTAATCCTTCATCGACTACTTTGGAGGGAACTGCAAAAATTGAGTTCCATGCTCCCAAATCTATATTAATTGACATTATATCCTACTTTCTGTGATTTGCTTTTTGTAAATGTCTGTTACAATATTCATAATAGTTTCATTCTCTTAAAGTTAATGAAACATCTGCACTTGATTTTAATCAGAACAACGCTCTGCTTTCATAACAGGGAGCAACGTTTGTAACAAAGTGCAATCTATATTTAAATTATAACATAGATTTTCAATTTTAAAAACAAAAAAATAAAATTATCTGGATTTTTTTCTGTTTCTGTGATAATATGATTTCAAATTATGAAAAGAGGTATTACAATGAAATATTCATATTTTCCTACAGGAGTTTGTTCCAGACAAATTAACCTTGAACTTGATGACAACGGTAAAATCACAAGCTGTGAGTTTGTGGGCGGTTGTTCAGGCAACACTCAGGGCATTTGTATGCTTGTTAAAGGTATGGACGCAAAAGATGCTGTTGACAGATTAAAAGGCATTGACTGCCGTGGCAGAGGCACATCCTGCCCCGATCAGCTTTCAAAGGCTCTTGTTGAAGCATTAGAACTTATCTAAATAATTTTTGCGTATAAGTTTAATTATTATTCCGATAAGGAATTTTGCTGCATAAGAAAACGCAATTACAAACAAGGTAATCACACTCATTATTGTTATGATAATGAACAAACACAACATAAAAAACATCCTTACAGATTTTTAATTTCATTATATCTGCAAGGATGTTATTTTTTTGGTTTATTATGTAGTACAGAGCAAAAAATTATTTAGAAAGGAAGTAATCCATCATTGTGAAACCTTTTTCAATATAGTTGCCTGTCTTTTTAGCCTCTTCTTCACAGAATTTGCTTACGCCGCTGTCAACTTCGTTCTTGCTGTTATAGATAAGATACGGAACAGGATTTGAAGTGTGTGTGCGGATAGAGAGAGGTGTGGGATGATCGGGACATACGAGTACGGCAAAATCATCAAATGTTCTGAGAAAATCGGTTACAGGCTTGAGAATGTGCTCATCAATGAGTTCAATAGCCTTTACTTTATTTTCAATCTCTCCTCTGTGACCGCATTCATCGGGAGCTTCAACATGGATATATACAAAGTCCGCACCGTTTTTGAATTCATCAATTGCGGCTTTGCACTTTCCGTCAAAGTTTGTGTCAATATAGCCTGTTGCACCCTCAACATCAACACTCTTCATTCCGGCACAAATTGCAATACCTTTGAGAAGGTCAACAGCAGAAATCATACTGCCCTTTTTGCCGAACTTGCCGAAGAAGCTGTCAAGAGCGGGTTTTGTACCCTCGCCCCAAAGCCAGATTGAGTTGGCAGGACGAAGTCCTTTTTCAACTCTTGCCTTGTTTACAGGATGATCTTTGAGCAAATCATAGCTTTTCTTCATCAAATCATAGAGAGCGGCAGTATCGTCACCCTTTGGAATGTATTCTTTAATCACACGACCTGAGATATCGTGAGGAGGTGTGAGTTCGCCCGGATGAGGATTGCCGTTTTTCCATACAAGACAATGACGGTATGCAACACCCGAATAGAACTTAAAAATATCGTTGCCAAGCTTTTCCTCAACATAGTTGATAAGCTCTCTTGCCTCTTCTGTTGAAATGTCGCCTGCACAATAGTCAACCATAGACTTGTCCTCGTAGTTTTCTTCATCGGTCAGAGTTACAAGGTTACATCTTAATGTTACATCGGTGTCTTTAAGGTCAATACCGATACTTGCCGCCTCAAGCGGAGAGCGACCGCTGTAATAAACAGCAGGCTCATAACCGAGAACCGAAAGGTTCGCAACATCGCTGCCGGGTTTGAGTCCTTCGGCAACGGTTTTAACCATTCCGACCTCGCCCTTTGAGGCAAGGTAATCCATACAAGGCTTAACAGCCTTTGCCATAGGAGTTGAATTATCAAGCTGTGCGTTTGGCTCATCAGCCATACCGTCACAGAGCATTACTAAATACTTCATACTAATTCATAGCCTTTCCGTATAATATGAAATTTATTTCTGAAGTGTGCCAAGACTTGCACACTTTAAATATGCGTTGATAAAGCCGTCAAGATCGCCGTCCATAACAGCCTGAATGTTACCTGTTTCAAAGCCTGTTCTGTGGTCTTTTACCATTGTATATGGCATAAATACATAGCTTCGGATCTGTGAACCCCAGGTAATTTCCTTTTGGACGCCCTTGATGTCCTCAATCTTTTCAAGATGCTCACGCTCTTTGATTTCAACGAGCTTTGAAATAAGCATATTCATAGCAACATCACGGTTCTGATACTGACTGCGCTCAACCTGACTGGCAACAACGATACCAGTAGGAATATGAGTAAGACGAACAGCAGATGAAGTCTTATTGACCTTCTGACCGCCTGCACCGCTGGCACGGTAAACATCCATTTTGATATCTTCGGGCGGAATGTGAACCTCTGTATCTTTTGCAATTTCCGGCATAACCTCAAGAGATGAGAAGCTTGTGTGTCTTCTGCCTGCCGAGTCAAACGGAGATACACGAACAAGGCGGTGAACGCCTGCCTCGCTCTTTAAGTAGCCGTAAGCATTTTCACCTTCAACAAGAAGCACGGCACTTTTAAGTCCTGCCTCATCGCCGTCAAGGTAGTCAACTTCTTTAACCTTAAAGCCGTGAGCCTCTGCCCAACGGGTGTACATTCTGTAAAGCATTTCTGCCCAGTCCTGAGCCTCTGTTCCGCCCGAACCTGCGTGAAATGTAAGAATTGCGTTATTTTTATCATATTCGCCTGTGAGCAAAGTCTGCAAACGCTGTTTTTCAAGATTTTCCTTGACAGCCTCAACTTCGCTTTCTGCCTCTTCAAGAAGAGATTCGTCCTCTTCCTCATTTGCAAGTTCAATCAAAGCGTGAGTATCCTCGTATTTGGCAACAAGACCTTCGTAAGCCTCAACCTTGCCCTTTAAAGAGCCCGTACGCTGTAAAACCTTTTGTGATTTTTCCACATCGTCCCAAAATCCCGGCTCGGTTGCCTTGAGTTCAAGCTGTTGAATCTCCGAGAGCATGCCCTTCATACCGAGTGCATCGGACAAATCGTCTATTTCAGGCTTTAAAGCCTGAAGCTTTAAAAGTAATTCCTCAAACTGTACCATAAACATGTACCTTTCTGAATATAGTTTATCCTTTTACAATTTAACATTATAGCAAAAACATCCACAAAAGTAAAGAAAAACAGCTATTTTATTCATAAGTAAACTTATACACAAAAACAAGTTGCATTTGTCAATACTATTTGTTATAATTAAAGTGTGTAGGTACACCGTATCGTGTATCCTTTGGAGGTTTATAATGGAATTTACAGAATACAAATGTCCGGTATGTGACAAACAGTTCAAAAAAAGGGTGACGATGTTGTAGTCTGCCCTGAATGCGGAGCACCGCATCACAGAGAATGTTATGAAAAAAGAGGGTCATTGTCATTTTGCAGACAAACACGGTGCTGATTTTTCTTTTGAAAAGGAACAGCTGGAAGAGGCCGAACAACAGGCAGAGCAGGACGCTAAAGACGGTGTAGTTCTTTGCAAGCGCTGCGGAGCGGAAAATCCGAAAGAAATGTTCTATTGCTGCAGCTGCGGCGCACCGCTTTACGGTGATGACAAAAACAATCCGAACTTTCAGCAGAATCAGAATAACGGTCAGCCAAACCCGAATTTCAATCAGAATCAGGGTATGCCGCCGTTTGGTGTTCCTTTGGTCAGGCAAATCCGCAAATGGCTGCCGCTTTTGATCCTATGGCAGGAATGAAGAGCGACGAACCGCTTGTTGACGATATCACTGCAGGTGAAGCCGCAAAATTCATTGGTAAGAACACCCCTTATTATCTGAGGATTTTCAGCTTTATCAATAAGTTTAAAAAGAGCAGATTCAATTTTTCCGCATTTATTTTATCGGGAATATATTTTCTGTACCGAAAAATGTACGGCTTAGGCGTATTGTTCTCAGCTCTCGTACTCGGTTCAATGGTAGGTTCTGCTTATATTTCATCGCTTCCCGCTTGGAAATCTATCTACACGGGCATAGTACAGGCTCAGCAATCCGGACAGGTGCTTTCTCTTGGTAATTCTTTCGGACTTTCACCGACTGAGTTTTTACTGTTTCTCTCTCCTCTGCTTGCAAATGCGGTTTCACTTATAGTAATGGTTATCAGCGGTTTAATTGCAAATAAATGTTACTACAATCACTCTGTTAAGAAAATTAAAAAGATAAAAAGTACAACAAATAAAGAGCTTTTTTGAATGAGGCACTCGAAACAAAAAGGCGGAGTAAATCTCCCGATTGCTGTTTCTGTAGCTTTTGCTTTCCTTGTTGTCAATTATCTGCCGATGTTCTTAATGTAAACGACAGAAACACCGTAGTAAATGTATAGAAACATAATAAGTAAAAAGTTTAATGAGAAAGAAGGAATATTATGCGTATAACAAAGGCGGTTATCCCGGCGGCGGGACTCGGTACAAGAGTTCTTCCCGCAACAAAAAATATGCCGAAAGAAATGTATCCTATCGTTGACAAGCCAACTATTCAGTTCATAGTTGAGGAGGCTGTTGCGGCAGGAATTACAGATATTCTCATCATCACAAACCGTGGCAAAGGACTTATGGAGGATCATTTTGACGCTTCTCCCGAACTTGAAAGTCTGCTTGAAAAGAGCGGCAAAACAGAATTTCTTGAAACAGTCAGAAATATTTCAAACCTTGCAAACATTTCTTTTATCAGACAGAAAGAAATGAAAGGTCTTGGACATGCCGTTCTCAAAGCAAAATCTTTTTGTAGGCAATGAACCTTTTGCCGTTATGTACGGTGACGGCGTTATTACAGGCAAGGTTCCTGCAATCAAACAGCTCATTGATCATTACGGTGAATACGGTGAAGGAGTTGTAGGTGTTAAAAAGGTTGACGCCAAAGACATTCACAAGTACGGTTCACTCAAAGTTGAACATATGCACGACAATATTTTTGCCTGTACGGACATGAAGGAAAAGCCGCAGACTCCCGAAGAAGTTCTTTTTCGCTTTATTCGATTCTTGACAGATGCGTGCTCCCGGCTGAAATTTTTGAAATTCTCGAAAATACAAAGCCCGGAATCGGCGGAGAAATTCAGCTTACAGACGCAATGAGAGAGATTGCAATAACAAAAGGAATGACAGCCGTTGAGTTTGAGGGAAAGAGATACGATATGGGCAATAAATTTGGAATCTTGCAGGCTCAGATAGAAATTGGGCTTGAACACCCTGAAACAAAAGATTTATTGAAGGATTACATAAAAAATCTTGCAAAAACTTTGTAAAAAGGTATTGCAATTTTCAGAAAAGTGCAGTATAATGTGCTGCAGTTAAATATTGGATTCAAAAAAAACAAGGAGGATTTCACATCATATCAGTGCGAAATCCTCTTTTTGCTTTTAAGAACTATTTTAATTCTTTGTTATTCAATTGTTATTTCATAAGGGCAACAGTTTTCATATATATGGTATGATTTGAATCCGGCTTTAAAAGCAAGCTCTATTCCCTTTTCAATATCTCTGCCGACATCATTTATATTGTGTGCGTCACTTCCGAGGGTTATGTACTTGCCTCCAAGGTCGTGATAGCGTTTAATTTCATCAAATGCAGGGAGAGTTTCACCGAGTCCTTTGAACAGCCCAGAAACATTAATTTCAAGAGCCTTATCCTTTTTAATAAGTGTTTCGTATATAAGGTCAATCTTATCTCTGTACGGTGAAAGATTCGGAATAACGCCCGTATCACGCTTAATATATCTCAACGGATATGTAAGGTGTGCAAGAGTACAAAAAGCTGTCAAAAGAGGCGGTTTCGAGAAGTTCATCAAAGTACATATCGAGAATTATATGTGCATCTTCTTTTTTGAAATCCATATAATAAAAATCCGGTCTGTTTCTCAGGTTATGCACGGATGCGATTATTATGTCAAAATCTCCAAAACAAAGTGCTTTTTTTTGTACATTCGTCATTGTGCATCGGCTCACCGAGTTCAATGCCTCTCAGTATTTTGATTTTACCCTTGTATCTATCTTGCATAATCGAAGTTTCATAATTCGATTTTGGAATTAATTTGCTGAAATCTCCGTACTCACTTTCAGAGCCGAGCAAAATCTCGGGAGCTTCGCAGTGGTCGGTGATTGCAAGTGCAAAAGTCCCTTGTTACAGGCACTGTTGCACATTTCTTCAACTGTATTTTCAGCATCAAAAGAGTTGCTTGAATGGGTATGAATATCACATATTTTCATTAGTAAAACACCTCACAAAAAAGATGATAACATATGAAAAAAATTTTTTCAATATTGCACTTTACTTTATTAAAAATTAGTTATATAATATGCACAAATAAAGAAAAGCAGTTTTATGCAGAATCCCAACGAAAATCTGCATAAACAGGAGGTAAAAATGAAGGCAGTTATCACAGTAATCGGTAAAGACAGCGTTGGAATCCTTGCAAAAGTTTCAGAGGCCTGTTCAAAGGCTGATGTTAATATCGTGGAAGTAACACAGAGTGTTCTTCAGGATATGTTTGCTATGATTATGCTTGTTGAAATTGACAAATCCAACATCGGATTTGAGCAGCTCCGTACAAACCTCAAAGCAGTCGGAGAATCAACAAATACAAAGATTCATGTTATGCACGAGGACATCTTTAACAGCATGCACAGAATTTGATCAGTGCTACCGAATTGAAAGGATATACATAATATGTTAGAAACAAGAGATATACTTGAAACCATAAATATGATAGACAATGAAAACCTTGATGTAAGAACAATTACAATGGGTATTTCATTGCTTGACTGCATTGACGAGGACATTGATAAGGCTTGCACAAAGGTTTATGACAAAATCTGTCGAAATGCAAAAGACCTTGTTAAAACAGGTGAAGACATCCAGAAGGAATTTGGTATTCCGATTATACATAAAAAGAATTTCAGTTACCCCTATCGGTATGGTAGCCGCTCCGTGCCAGAGCAAGAATGTTGTCAAGTTTGCCCACACTCTTGACAAAGCCGCAAAGGAACTCGGCGTAAACTTCATCGGCGGTTATTCCGCTCTTGTTCAGAAGGGTTTTGCAAGCGGTGACTACGCTCTTATTGAGAGTATTCCACAGGCCTTGAGCGAAACCGATTTCGTTTGTTCATCCGTAAATATCGGTTCTACAAAAGCCGGCATCAATATGGATGCTGTTAAGATGATGGGTAAGGTCGTTAAGCAGGCTGCAGAAGTTACAGCCGACAGAAACTGCATCGGTGCCGCAAAGCTCGTTGTATTCTGTAACGCTCCCGAAGACAACCCGTTTATGGCGGGTGCTTTCCACGGTGTCGGTGAAGCCGATACTGTTATCAATGTCGGTGTATCGGGTCCCGGCGTTGTAAGAGCCGCTCTTGCAAAAGACGGTGCCGGAAAAGACATCACGGAAATTGCAGATATGGTTAAGAAAACTGCATTCAAAATCACCCGTATGGGACAGCTTGTTGCAAGAGAAGCAAGCAAGCGACTTTGTGTTCCCTTTGGTATTGTTGACCTTTCACTTGCCCCGACACCTGCTGTCGGTGACAGTGTTGCATATATTCTTGAGGAGATGGGACTTGAAGTGTGCGGATGCCACGGTACAACCGCTGCACTTGCACTTCTTAATGACGCTGTTAAAAGGGCGGCGTTATGGCTTCTTCCCATGTCGGCGGTCTGAGCGGTGCTTTTATCCCCGTTTCCGAGGATGCAGGTATGATTCATGCCGCTACTGAAGGTTACCTTGATATTACAAAACTTGAATCAATGACAGCCGTATGTTCGGTTGGTCTTGACATGATTGTAGTACCGGGTGACATAACTCCCGAGGTTATCTCTGCAATCATTGCAGATGAGGCTGCAATTGGTATGGTAAATACCAAAACAACTGCGGTAAGACTTATTCCGGCTATCGGAAAAAGTGCAGGCGAAGAACTTAATTTCGGCGGACTGCTCGGCAGAGGTCCCGTTATGCCTGTAAGGAAAGGTTCACCGGAGGCATTTATTAAGCGTGGCGGAAGAATTCCGGCTCCGCTTCAGGCGCTTAAAAACTGATTTTTCACGGGGGTGGTTTTATGGAGAATATGATTAAAAAAAATCGTTGATGCCGACAACGAAGCCAAAGCCATGGAAAAGGATACTCTTGAAGAAAAAGAGGAACTTTCCAAAACTATTGAAGCCGAAACGAAGAAGATTTATGACGACTTCATGGCAAAAGCTGAAGAGGTTGTGAAACGCAACGACATTCAGGAAACAAAGAAAGCCGAACAGCAATGGGAGGAAATTCAGGGCAAGCACAATTCAGTGCATATCAAGCTTGACTCTGATTTTAAACTCAACTGTGACAAGTGGGTTGACGAAATCGTCAAAAGAACGGTTGCACAGTAACATTCCATTTACTGTTTACAAGGAGGTGTATGCGGATAATGTCAAAAACTTCGTTTGCAGTTCTGACAAAAGCAAGGTCAAAGTTCGGCAACAGACTTACCGAAAAGGATTACCAGAGTTTGCTTGCATGCCAGAGCGTCGGAGAGATTATGTCGTATCTTAAAAATAATACGCATTACTCCAAGGCTCTGACGGATGTCAGTGAGCGTGAAATTCACAGAGGACGGCTTGAGGCTCTTTTGAGGCAAAACCTTTTCTATGAATTTGACTCTTTGTGCAGATACGATTCGAGCGTAAGCTCGGGTTTGTCATCGTACATTATCTCGACATTAGAGGTTGAGCAGATTATAAGATTCCTTATCCTGCTCAGTTCAAACTCGACTGACAAGTTCATCTATCAATTCCCGGGGTATATTTCAAAGCATACGGAAATAGATGTTAACAAGCTTGCCAACGCAAAAAATTATGAAGAGTTTCTGAACGCCACACAGTCCTCCCAATTCTACGATATTCTCAAGCAATTTTCTCCTGATGAGAAAAATCGACTTCCAATATCGGACATTGAGAACAAGCTGTATAACTTGGTGTTCGGAAAACTGACAAAACTGATTAAAACTACAACAAAAGGACAAGAAAAGCGTGAGTTAATCAACTTTTTCTTCACGATTAACGACTATAATATTTTCTCAAGAATTTTGAGATTGAAAAAATATTATAAGCTTTCTCCCGATGACATCAAATCAAATCTTCTGCTTAATTACACTAATCTCAGCGAAAGAACCATTGATATGATGTGTAAGGCAGAATCTGCCGGAGAGATATTTTCTATTATGCAGAACACTCACAACGGAAGACTGATTGATAAAATCGGATATGTCTATGCAAGCGATATTTCGCCAAGAGTAAAATACAGGCTTGCAAGGAAAAATATGCACTTTTCCAACAACCCTTCGGTTGTAATGATTTCATATATTTTTGTTGCCGAAACAGAGCTGATGAATATTATCACTTTGATTGAAGGCACAAGATATGAACTTGACAATAAACTTACGCAGTCATTGCTTATTAAATAAAAAAAATGTGATGACTGTTAAGAAGAGGTGATTAAAATTTGGCTGTTTCAACCATGCAGGCCGTAAGCATTATCGGGCTTACAAATGATATTGATAATGTAATATCGGTACTTGGTGAATCAGGTGTGTTCCATCCCGATGATGTTTCATCCTTTTACAGCAACACAAAGGATTTTACGCATCTGCAATCAAAAAACATCTATGCTGAACCTCTTAACACTCTTAAGGCAACATTAAGTCTTACAAAACGCAAGTTTAATCTTGTTGATGTAAGTGACTTTAATCCGACCTTTAAAGAAATTGAACTGTTTACAAATCAAATAAACAGCGACATTGAAGTTCTTGCAGATGACAGGCTGTTTGTTGAAGAACAGCTGATGCAGGCAAAGGAAAATCTTGTTGAAACCACACACTTTGTCGGACTTGGGGTTGAAATTGAAAAGGTTTTAACCTTAAAGTATATCAGTTCACGCTTTGGCAGACTGCCTAAGGAAAGCTTTGAAAAGCTTTCAGCCTATAAAGATAATCCTTATGTAGATTTTATTGTCTGTACCGAAGACAAATCACACTATTGGGGTGTTTATTTTGCTCCGATTGACAAAACCGAGGAAATTGCCAGAATCTTTTCGGGATTATATTTTGAAAAATGTGATGTTCTCGGAGTTAATGACACACCGAGAATTCATCTGAAAAAAACTTGAGAGCCTTATTCCCCATCTTGAGGAGAAGCTTAAAGAAGCTCAGAAGCGAGTTGACGATTATGTTGACAAGTATGAGGTTAGAATCTGTAAATATCTTTCTAAGCTTGAAGAGCTTAATCTTTATGCCAAAATCCGCACAAAAGCATTGCAATACAGCAAAAGCTTTATCATTGTAGGTTGGGTTCCTACAGAGGACGCTAAGCCTCTCAGACGCAGACTCAAAAAAATTGCCAGCGTCAATGTAGATTTTTCAGACGGCAAGACGGAGATTGCAAAATCACCGCCTGTCAAACTCAAAAACTGTTTCCTTGCAAAACCGTTTGAATTTTACACAGAGATGTACGGTGTTCCGAAATATAACGAAATTGATCCGTCACTCTTTATCGCTATCACTTATGTCATTATATTCGGCATAATGTTTGCTGACCTCGGTCAGGGCATTTGTGTATCAATTGTCGGTGCGCTTATGTGGAAACTCAGGAAAATGAAAATCGGTAAGATTCTTGTGCCGTGCGGAATTTCTTCTGCGATAT
>VOFD01000890.1_pt1 | contig 34000 bp, 36 predicted proteins | sample 5384101 | NCBI WGS metagenome assembly VOFD01 (sample SAMN12384723, study PRJNA508395) | human gut metagenome | isolation source: healthy gut C | host: Homo sapiens
CGCCGCGCAATCCGGCCTCGCGGTACACCTCCACCACTTTCTCCCGCCATTGCAGAGCCCCCCACGCGCCAAGCCGTCCAAAGAGGCAGCCCCGCGACGCACGCCCTCCTCCGGGCCGCACCGCCCAATCTCCACGGCGCACAAAGGCGCGGCCGGAAATGCCTTGCACCGACAGGTATTCCACATAGTCGAATTCTTCCGGATTTCCCCGGTTCACCGGTTTGCGCACCTGCGCCCGGCACCACACTTCATCCCCCACCCTCAAGGCACGGGAAAGCGAATCGCGCGGGAAAGACAGCCACACCTTGCGCCCACCGGCTCCCATGCGGTTGCCGCCGCCGCACAACAAGGCTTCCGCCCCCACCGTCCGCGCACTCGGCTTCGGGGTTTCCAGCAACACGGCGCGAAACGCGAACCGGCCTTCCGGCCACCCGCCCCCTGCACCTGGCGCCAAGCCTCGAAAGAGCGCCAGACTCCGAGAAGATGAAAAGGAATGCTGAACATCCAAAAACAAATGAGACACCGGACGACCGCCTTTCCGCAGGAAGAGCACGCGCCAGCCACGACGCAGACCGCACCGACACACAAAGCCACCACGGAAAGCCACGGCCCCAAACCTGCGAATGCTTCCGCCCGTCCCCATAACAAGCGGCCCAGCACCACACCGGGAAGAAAGGGAACCACCAACCGGATGAAGGGGTAGTTCCGCCACGCATCAAGGGCCCTGCCAGACAGCGCTTACAAGTTTTTCAGGAAACGGATTTCTTCCAACGGGTCAGCCGCACGGAACACCGCGCTCCCCGCCACCAGCACGTCGGTCCCGGCATCGACCAACCGGCGGCCCGTGTCGTGGTTCACGCCGCCGTCCACTTCAATCAGCGCGCCCGAACCGCTCTCGTCAATCAGTTTGCGCAAGGCGCGCACTTTGTCCAAGGTGTGGGGAATGAACTTCTGCCCTCCGAAACCGGGATTGACGGCCATGAGCATCACGATGTCCACGTCCCCGATGATGTCGACCAGCGCAGAAACCGGCGTGGCCGGGTTCAGCGTCACGCCCGCCTTCATGCCCGCCTCCTTGATTTGCTGCACCACGCGGTGCAGGTGCGTGCAGGCCTCCACGTGCACGTTCATGGAATATGCGCCCAAGGCCTTCACTTCGTTCAGGAACTTCTCCGGCTGCACAATCATCAGGTGAACGTCCAACGGCTTGCGGCACAGCTCGGCCACGTATTTCAAGACCGGAAAACCGAAAGAGATGTTGGGGACAAAGACGCCGTCCATGATGTCGATGTGCAACCAGTCGCACTCGCTACGGTTGATCATCTCCATCTGCGGCCTCAAATTTCCGAAATCGGCAGACAACAAGGAAGGAGCTACAAGCTGTTTCATAGCACACATGTTTTGATGGTTCAATATGCACAAAGTTAAACCAAAAATCTTACATGCGCAAGCCGCAAGGCGGAAAAAATCCGTCTTGTCACTTCAAAATCATACGGGCAAATTCCCCGTCGGCGTATTCCACTTCCTTATAATTACGGGCAAACAGTTTCAGGAAGGCGATGGTATTCCTCGAAGGGCGTAATATTTTATCAGGTAAAGTCATCTCCATAAGCGGCCAGGTTTAAAAGTTATATCCTTATAACGCCCCGGCCGCCTGTTTAGTATGTACCTTCCGATTTATTTTCAAGAAATTGCCGCATGCAGTTCTTTTTTCACGGCCATCTTGCGCAGGTTGAGGAGCGCGTAGCGCATGCGCCCCAGGGCCGTGTTGATGCTCACTCCCGTAATCTCGGCAATTTCCTTGAACGACAGCTCCTGGTAGTAGCGCATGAACACCACCTCTTTCTGGTTTTGCGGCAAGTGCTCCACCAGCAGCTTCACGTCCTCGAGCACCTGTTCCCTCACCATCCGGCTCTCCACCGTGGCCTCGGCCAGTTTGATGTCGTTGAACAGGTCGTAGTCCACGTCTTCGTTCGACACGCAGTTCTCATTGCGCGTCTGGCGGAAATAGTCAATGATGAGATTGTGGGCGATGCGGGTGATCCATGCCTGGAACTTCCCGTTCTCCACATAGCGCCCTTGCTGGATGGTCACCACGGCCTTCATGAACGTCTCCTGGAAGATGTCATTCGCCACATCCTGGTTGCGCACGATAAAAAAGATATATGAAAATATCTTTTCCTCATGTCTCTCCAACAAAACATCGAACGCATTATTGTCGCCTTCGGCATAGAGCTTGACCAACATTTCGTCGGTCAAATTTGCAATACTCTCCATCTTATTTCATTTTACAGTTGCGTAGAGTGTTCCTATAGGCGCTCAATGTTTAATGGTTGGTAAATGAGTTAAAGATGTGCAAATAAAAAAAGAATTTTGGAATTATACAAATTTAGCGGCCAAAAACTGACGGAAAAAGTGGATTGCCCCCGTTTCTTGCCCTCCGGTAGGGGCACAATCCGTAATCGGGGTAGTCCGCGCCGCTCTTAAAAACCTTAACTTTGCACCGACAAAAGCCAAACAGGAACATCATGGATACCAGAGAATTCAAAGATTACGTCAAGACTGGGAAGGCGCTCAACACGCCGGACATCCACCGCTTCATGGACGAAATGAGCGACGAGGCGCGGCGCATCACGTTCCAACTGAACGGAGCGTACCACACGCCCGACGAGGTGAGGGAGCTCCTGTCCCGCCTCTTCGGCTACCGGGTGCCGGATTCGCTCCGCGTCTTTCCGCCCTTCTATTCCGACTTCGGACGGAACATCACGGTGGGCGAGGACGTGTTCATCAACGCCTGCTGCCACTTTCAGGACCACGGCGGCGTGACCTCGGCGAGGGTAGCCAGATAGGCCATAACGTGGTCTTCGCCACGCTCAACCACGGGCTTTCGCCGGAAACGCGCAAGGACACCTATCCCGCGCCCATCGTTCTGGGCCGCAACGTGTGGGTGGGCGCCAACGCCACCATCCTGCAGGGCGTCACCATCGGCGACAACGCCGTGGTGGCCGGGGGCGCCGTGGTGACGAAGGACGTCGCCCCCGGCACCATCGTCGGCGGTGTGCCGGCCCGGTTCATCAAGCGCATCGACTGACCACGGGAAGCCCGGAAGCGGCAATGCGACCGGTGGTGACGCCTCCCCCTCTACCCCGAAGGGACTCCTGCAACCGTGCTTCACGGTCGCAGGAGTCCCTTCGGGGTTAAAGTATGCTTTTTCGTCGGGAAACCGGCGCCCCTCTTCCCTACTCTGCCAGCAGTTTTTTCAGGAAGTCGTCCAAGTCTTTGTCCAAGTCCTTCAGCAGCTCGCCGTCCACGATGATGGTTTCGTCGTCCACCAGGAACAAGTCGCACACCGTCTCCTTGTCGTCGTCCACCAGCACGAAGGAATAGGGCTTCAGTATGCCCGCCTTTTCCCAAGTGTCCTTCATTCCGGCGATGCACTGGCGCAACACGGGCGTGATTTCCTTGTAGAAGTTCTCCTCCCCATTGCCTATCCACTGCTCCACCACGCAACGGGTCAGTTCCTCGTCGTCGTCATTGAAGGCCAGCAACTCTCCCGAGTCCGCGTTGGCCTGAAGATGGATGTCGGTGAGAACGAAGTCCTCCTGCCCCCCCGGATACTTGGATGCTACTTTGCGAAGCGCCCTTTCAATCTGTTGGATGGTCTGCGATGTGGCTTTCATACATAAATTCCTTTCATTTTAAGCATTCCAAAGTTACAAAAAATCAGAAGCGCGGAGCGTTCCGCGCCAAAAAAAGCGCGTCCGCCCCTCATTTTAGTGCCGACAGGCGGGCCAGATAATCGTAATGCTCCCCCTCGGCCACCAGTTCGGCACGGAAACCGCTCTCGCGGGCATAGCCGGCCAAGGTGTCGAAATCCACATAGAGCCACCCGAAGGGCGCGCCTTTCACCTTCTTATATTGCATCCGGAAGTCCAGCTCTCCGTAGTAGCGTGCGTTCAGGTCGATGTCCATCGCGCCGTCCTCGTCCTCATAGATGTAGCGCAAGTCGCTGGAGTCCATCAGCACCTGTCCGCCCTGCGCCAACAACAGCTTCATGCGGCGGAAGAAAAGCGGCATGCGCTCCAGCCGGCCCACGATGCCCGAACCGTTCATCAACATCAGCACCGTGTCGTAGCATCCGGCGAACGACTCGTCGAACAGGTCGGCCACCCGCGCGTCCTTCACGCCGCGCCGCAGCATCACGTCCACGGAAAGCGGCGAAATGTCGATGGCCGTCACGTCCGCCCCCCGCTCCTGCAGGGCCAGGCTGTGGCAGCCCGCTCCGGCGCCCACGTCCAACACGCGCCCCGGCACAGCTCCAAGGCCCGGCGCTCCAAGGGCGGCATTTCCGCCTCCGTGCGGAACAGCGTGGCCACCGGCATCTCGTCTTCCTCAAACTGCGGGGAGAAGACGCGAAGCCGCCCCGCGCGTCCCTTTTCATGATAATCCCGTATGGCCTGTCCCATCGGGTCGTTTTCGCTTTCCAGCACTCTTTTCTCCATTTTTTCATCGGTTTACAGCCACAAAGATACGACAAATCCTTCCTTCAGCGCATTCTTATGCCCGACTTTCCTTCGCGGCATCACCAAAAAACTTCCCGTCCCCCGGCGCTCCGGCCAATGCCCCAACCGCCCGGAAGACACGCCCCGGCCAGCGAGCCGCCCGAGCCCGATAGGCCGTGACGCCTTGCGGAAGCCGGCACAGTACTTTGCGCAGAGTACTCGAGTACTCTGCGGAGAGTACAATCCGAAACTCCGCAAGGCATCATCCCGTTTTCCGCAACGGAAGGCAGAAAACAAGATGATGTTTCATCACGTGGGAGAATGTCCGCCACCTCCTTCCGACGGACTATGGCTGGAGACCCGCCCGCCCAAACCTCGAAATCCACAAAGGCACGGGACGGAGCGCGTTTTTCTTGTCACGGCAGCACCATAATCACGTTTTTTGCGTATTTTTGCATGCAGGACGGAAACAAACATTCATGGAAGCAGACCGCAACCTTTACATCAAGAACATGGTGTGCGACCGTTGCATCATGGCCGTGAAGCAAGCGCTGGAACAGTTGGGAACGGCGCCCCTCTCCGTCGTGCTCGGACGGGCGGAACTGCCGGAAACGCCGACCGAAACGCAAAGGGGAAAAATAAGGAAAGCACTCGAAGCATTGGGATTCGAACTGATTGACGACCCGCGCGGCCGCATAGTGGAACAAATCAAGCGCCTCATCATCGAACTGGTGCACAGCGACGGGCCGCGCCTGCACACCAACCTGTCGCAACATCTCGCCGCGGCATGCCATCACGACTATAGCGCGCTGAGCAAACTGTTCTCCGAAACGCAAGGCACCACCATCGAAAAGTATTTCATCGCACAGAAAATCGAACGCGCCAAAGAGTTGCTGGACTACGGCGAGCTTTCGCTCGGCGAGATTGCCGACCGGTTGGACTACTCCAGCACCGCCCACCTCAGCGCGCAGTTCAAAGCCCTCACCGGACTCACGCCCCGGCAGTACAGGCAGCAGAAGAGCCTGCCGCGCATCCCGCTGGACAAAGTCTGAAAGCCGGACATCAGCACACTGCCCCACGCACCAAAGTTTTAGGAATGAAATCCGAAAACTTATAGAAAATCCGAAGTTTTGGGAATGGAGAGACATTACTTCGTAGACATGGGACTGCGACGAGTATTGCTGGGAAACCGCGCATTCGATGCCGGACGCATCCTCGAGAATGTCATCTATCTGGAACTGCTACGACGGCACAAAAAAGTATATGTGGGGAAAATGGACAACTTGGAAGTGGATTTTGTGACAATGGACGAGGACGGACTCACATACTACCAAGTGGCAGCCACCGTAAGAGACGAATACACGCTGCAACGGGAACTCGCATCGCTGAAACTCATACGCGACCAATACCCCAAGCTCATCCTGACGCTGGACGAAGACCCGGACGCGGACTATGACGGCATCAGGAGACGGAACGCCTTGCAGTGGCTCATGGAGGGAAAGTGAGAAGAAAGATATATGTGTGCAACCTGCGAAAAAAATTGTGTCTCCATTACATGAAACGAAAAAGGAGTCGCACTTCCAACTTTGACGGTAGCCGAACACCAGCAACCGCCCACCTTAGCACGCAGTTCAAAGCCCTCACCGGACTCACACCCCGGCAGTACAAGCAGCAGAAAAACCTGCCGCGCATCCCGCTGGACAAAGTCTGAAAGCCGGACATCAGCACACCATGCACAAAAGACCTCAAACTCCTAACATCATAGACGGTTGTATGCCCAAAATACGACACAACAAGCGGGCGATCTTCAATGTAGGTTCTGACCGTCCTGACACATAATCACTCACGCGGGAAGGACTAACGCCAATCTCACTTGCCAACTGCTTCTGCGTCATCCCCTTCTCTTCCAAGGACAACGCAATCAACTCACCCACGGTAGGTTTCTCTATCGGATAGTGCGCTTTCTCGTAAGCAATCACGATGTCCGACATTACCGTCAGCTCCACAGCCTCCTTGGCATCAGCCGGCGTTTCGTCTGTCACCAATGGCAACAGTTCTTCTATCCTCTCTTTGGCAAATTCATATTGCGCTTTAGTTACCTTGCCCATCTTCCTTTTCTCTTTTAAAGTATTGAACAATCCAACTTATCATACTCCTTATGTGTACAAACCTTACGAATGAAGATATACCCTATCGTAAACTTGACCACGACTACCAAACGGTAGTGATTACCTTTGATATTAAACACGTAATGCTGATTGCCGACATAGTCCGTCGCAGGGAAATCCACTTTAATCTCTGACAGATTCCTCCACGACGCTCTTTCTGCCACATCATACCACCGCTCCAAAGCCACCCGAGCATCTTCATGCCCCTTGGTCTCATAAAACTCTTTCAGTGTACGATGTGATACAATTCGCATAACCGCCTTTTTGACACAAAAATACGCGGTTCTTTCCGCATCACAAAACAAAACACCCTAAAAATTCCGAATAGAAGAACATTTTCCGGTTCAAAGCCCTTTCAGCAACTCATCATACCCCCAAGACAGATATATGTTGGTAACCTGACGGGGAAAAAAATGCGCAACCTGCTGAAAAGCACGGCCGCCCGTTCCCGGACGGCCGCTGAACCATCACCGAGCCACCGTCCTTTTATCTTTTAGGCCGGACAGTATTGAAGCTGCGTGGCTTGTTGTACACCATGTTGAACTTCAACAACGGCTGCACTTCCTCATCCGGATGCGTACGGGACAGCTCCTTCGCCGCCGACCTTATCCCCTCGCGTACCGCCTTCTCCACTGCCAACAGGTCTTCCTCCTTAGTCTCCACACGGGTACTAATCCGTATGGTAAGCACTTTCCCGGTCTTGAATGTTTTTTGCAATGAGGCAAAATGCTTCACCAGCGATACCGACAAGGCTTCCTCCACCTTGTCAGGCCACATCTCTTCTCTTTTTCTTCCATAACGTCTTCCCCAAGGATCCAAAAGCACTACCCCTTTGTGGTTGATAAAAACATCGTACACCTCCGGGCCGTTCTCCACTTCCGCATACCGTCGTTCGGGACGCACCGTGTCCGCCGGTGCTTCTTCCGCGGTTTCCTTTGCCGCCACCATCTCCTGCAGTTGCGGCACGTTCATTTCCGGGCGGGCAAACAGCCAGGCCGTGCCGCCCGCCAGCGGCAGGGCCAGCAACAGGGCCGTCCGCCGCCATCCGTTCGTTCTCTTCCTTAACATCATAGTCACACGTTTTTTAAGTGAACAGTGACAGAAGCCGCTCGCCATGGCCAATCTTTTCGCGCCCACGGACTTCCGCACCAACAATAATTGATATGTTTTTGCATCGATGCCTTGTTGAAGTACCCCTTCGTCGGCCTGGAACTCATGCTGCTCGCGCAAATCCTTGCGCAACAGCCAGGCAAAGGGATGAAACCAGAACAGCACGGTGAACGCCTGCATCAGCGCCTCGTCCCACGTATGGCGCAAGCGGACGTGCATCTGCTCGTGCAGGCGGATAAGGGGAAAAGCACGATAGTCCTCGCGGTTCATCACCACGAAGCGTCCCACGCTGAAGGGTTCCACCGGCTCGTCCGTCAGGATAGCCGTCCATCCCTCCCCTCTCACGCGCTCGCCACGGCGCAACAGCCGCCACAGACGGACATAACACAAGCCATAGAAAAGGAATGCCGCCACCGCACCAGCCTGATAAATCAAAGGCAAAAGGGCCAATCCTTGGACGCTGTCCTTTCCATCCGGCCGGTTCTCCCGCATTTCCGGTTGCCCCTCCGCGGCAACCGGCGTTGCCGGCCATGCCTCTGCCAGCATCCCGCTCCACACCTGCAAGGGACGCTGCACGCCTGTTTCCCGCTCCGTGGTCCATTGCCCCAGCGGCAGGCACAGACAAACGGCCAGCCCCAGAGCATCACCTTGCGGTGGAACCCGAACAAGGTGGAACCGGCACACAGGCATTTGCAGAATCCGTAGAGGACACACAGGCAAATGCTGCATTTCGTCAGATAGACAAACCACTCGGCCATCATCGCCTCACTCCTTTCCGCGCCCTTGCTCTATCCGGGCTATCAGTTGTTTCAACTCGTCCAGTCCCATCTTGTCCTCCTCGATGAACTGCGACACCACGTTGGTGTAGGAGTTGTCATAAAAGCGGGACACCAAGTCGCCCAAGGCACTCCCGCCGTACTGCTTCCGGCTGACCTTGGCGCGATACAAGTAAATGTTCCCCACGGCCTCATACTCCACAAAACCTTTCTCCACCAACAGCTTCACCAGCGTGGCTACCGTGTTGTAATGCGGCTTTGGCTCACTGTAATACGCCAACATCTCGCGGATAACCATCGGGCCATGCTCCCACAGAATCTCCATTATCTCTTTTTCTTTCAATGTCAAGCTTTTCATATCGCGTATGCCTTTTATCTGTTTACTCCGCAAAGCTAAGAAAAACTTTCCAGACAACCTACTAAAACACTTAGTAGAACTACTATTATTAACAATAATTAGAAAGCAAGGCGGCAAAGACCCGAGAAAGATATAAAAACCAACCATAATTCTATAAGAAAATCCGGCGGGGAAAGCGTAACTTTGCAGTGGAAAAAGAAGAAAGGAAAGCAATGGCTACGGAAAAGAGACAGATGGAGAAACGGACGTTCCCCGTATTGGACATGAGTTGCGCCGCCTGCGCCGTGCGGGTGGACAAGACGCTCAACCGCCAGCCGGGCGTCTGCTCGGCCACGGTGAACTATGCAGCTGCCACGGCCACCGTGGAGTACGACCCGGCGGCCTGCACGCCGGAACAACTGCAAGAGGCATTGCAGGAAGCGGGATACGGCCTGGTCATCGAAGGTGACAGCCGACAGATGGAAGACCGTGCGGAACAGGCGCACGACGAAAAATACCACCGACTGAAGCGACGCTGCATCGGAGCCATCACGCTGGCCCTGCCCGTGGCCGTCATCGGGATGGGATTCATGGACTGGACCTACGCGGGATGGGTGTCCTGGCTGCTGGCCACGCCGGTGGTGTTCTGGTTCGGCCGAGATTTCCACGCCAACGCCTGGCGGCAACTGCGCCACGGGTCGGCCAACATGGATACGCTAGTGTCGAACAGTACGCTCGTGGCCTACCTGTTCAGCGTCTTCAACCTCTTTTTCCCGGAATTCTGGATGCGGCGCGGCGTGGAGCCGCATGTCTATTTCGAAGCATCCAGCGTCATCATCGCCTTCATCCTGCTGGGGCGGCTGCTGGAAGAGCGGGCCAAGGAGCACACCTCGACCGCCATCCGCAAGCTCATGGGCCTGCAGCCACAGACGGCCACCGTGGTCACCGGAGAAGACGGCCGGACCGCTGAAATCCCCATAGAAAGCATCGAACCGGGCCAAACCGTGGTGGCCAAACCCGGCGAACGCATCGCCGTGGACGGCACGGTCGTCTCCGGCAGCTCCTATATTGACGAGAGCATGCTGAGCGGCGAACCCGTCCCCGTGGCCAAACGGGAAGGGGCACACGTCTTTGCCGGCACCATCAACCAGCGCGGCACCCTGCGCTTCCGCGCCGAAAAGGTGGGGGCGGACACCACCCTGGCCCGCATCATCCGCCTCGTGCAGGACGCACAAGGCAGCAAAGCCCCCGTGCAACGGCTCGTGGACAAGATTGCAGCCGTCTTCGTGCCCGTCATCATGGGCATTGCCCTAATTGCCTTCGCCTGCTGGTGGGCCTTCGCGCCGGAAAACGGTTTCACCCACGGCCTGCTGGCCCTCGTCACGGTGCTCATCATCGCCTGCCCCTGTGCCCTCGGACTGGCCACGCCCACGGCCATCATGGTGGGCATCGGCAAGGGAGCGGAACTGGGCATCCTCATCAAGGACGCGGAAAGTCTGGAAGCGGCCCGACGGACGGACACCCTCGTGGTGGACAAGACGGGCACGCTGACGGAAGGCCGGCCAGTGGTGACGGAGATGGCATGGGCAGAGGACGCGCCCGCCGAAGCTGCCGATGTGTTCTTCAGCCTGGAAAAGGCGTCCGAGCATCCGCTGGCCGAAGCCGCGGTCCGGCACCTGCAAGGCCGCCCGCTCCCCATCACCGATTTTGAAAGCCTGACGGGGAAGGGAGCGCAATGCCGCTATAATAATAAGGTATATTACGCGGGCAACCGCAAACTGGCGGAAGAACGCCATATCGCCTTAGGACACGGAATGGAAGCCGCCGCCCGGCGGATGGCCGAAGCCGGGCAGACCGTCGTGTTCTTCGCCGACGAAGAACGGGTGCTGGCCGTGGCCGCCATCACCGACCGCGTGAAGGAGACCTCGCGCCAGGCCGTGAAGGAGTTGCAGGACATGGGCATCGAGGTGTACATGCTCACGGGCGACAACGCCGCCACCGCCGCGCGCATCGCCGCCGAGACGGGCATCCGCCACTACCGCGCCGAGGTGTCGCCAAGTGACAAGGCCGACTTCATCGCATCCTTGCAACGCGAAGGACACAAAGTGGCCATGGCCGGCGACGGCATCAACGACAGCGCGGCCCTGGCCCGCGCCGACCTCAGCATCGCCATGGGACGGGGCAGCGACATCGCCATGGACGTGGCCCAGATGACCCTCATCTCGTCGGACCTCCGCAAGATTCCGGAAGCCATCCGGCTCTCCGTCCGCACGGTGCGCACCATCCGCCAGAACCTGTTCTGGGCGTTCATCTACAACCCGATCGGGGTGCCGGTCGCCGCCGGGGTGCTTTTCCCGCTCAACGGGTTCCTGCTGAACCCGATGCTGGCCGGGGCGGCCATGGCCCTGAGCAGCGTCAGCGTGGTGACGAACAGCCTGCGCCTGAAAAACGCCCGGCTGCACACGGAAGGACAACACATTTCAAAACCCAATACAGATATGAAGAAGGAATATAAAGTGGAAGGCATGATGTGCAACCATTGCCGCATGCACGTAGAGAAAGCATTGAACAGCATCGAGGGCGTACACGCCACCGTGACGCTCGACCCGCCCGCCGCCGTCATCGAGTTCGACGGGGAGGCGAAGCCCGTGGAGGAACTGCAGGCCGTCCTGACCGAGGAAGGCTACAAAATCACTGAAGCATAAAAGAAGGAGGCATCAGCATGAAACTGGACCAGCTTTGCGTGGCCTACTATTCGCCCACGCACACTTCCCGCGCCGTCGCCCGCGCCGTGGGGGACGGCTTCGGCATCGGCCGCCGCACGGAACGCGACCTGACCACCGACCGGAGCGACAGCCCCGTCGCGGTGAAGGACAGCATCTGCATCGTGGCCGCACCGGTCTACGGCGGACTCATCGCCCCCGTGGCCGCACGCCGCATCGCCCGCCTGCGGGCGGAGAACAGCGTGGCCGTACCCGTCGTGGTCTACGGCAACCGGGACTACGAGGACGCCCTCGTGCAGCTGCGCGACCTGCTGCACAGCCAAGGCTTCACAGTGCTCTGCGGCGCGGCCTTCGTCGGCGAACACAGCTACAGCCGCCCGGGCATGCCCATCGCCGAAGGCCGTCCGGACGCACAAGACCTGCGCGAGGCCGAAGCCTTCGGACGGCAGGCCTTTGCCAGCCTGACGCGGCAATTGAACATCGCGGAAACGCCCGCCCCGGCAGCCCGCGACTTTGCCCTGACGTACGACGCGCCTTTGGAACAGTTCGTCGCCACGCCGCCGATGAAGGGGAACGTGCCCTACAAGACACTCGGCCCCGCAACCCCGCAAGCACCCGTAGTAAACGACCTGTGCTACGGTTGCGGCGAATGCGTGGACCTCTGCCCCACCGGTGCAATCAGCCTGCACGACGGCCGCTCCACGACCGACGTCGCCCTCTGCACCAAGTGCTGCGCCTGTGTCAAGTTCTGCCCTGTGGGCGCCCGCACGTTCGACACGCCCTACACGGCCATGCTGCACGAGCGCTGCAGCACCCGCCGCACACCGGAATTGTTCCTCTGACACGCGGCTCCCCACAGTCCGCCACAACGAAAAAAGCATGCCGCGGTGCGCACTTTCGCCCGCGGCATGCTTTTTTCGTCCTTCCGCCCAAGCCAACGGGGCTTTTCCGGAATATCCCTCCGGCTTGCACACCGCCCGTCCATCCGGCACGGCCACAAAGATGAATCAAAAAGGGATACATTTTTCAGGACGCCCGCACGACGTTCTCAACGCAAGCTGAAATCGGAGGAAAAAAACGCGCAATACGGCGGCGTACTTTCCGCAGAGTACTCGAGTACTTTGCGGAAAGTACGCTGCGTTTGTCCGCACGGCATTCGCCGTTTTCGCGCAACAGACGTCAGCGGAAACGGCACGACATGCCCCTGCGGGACTAAGGGCAGCAAATAACTAAGCGTATATCAAGAAAATAGCAGGAACCTTGGACAAATCGGGCAAGGGATGTTTCTTCCATTCCTGCACGGTGCGGGTCTTGATGAACTCCTCCGCGCAGGTGATGCCGGCCGCCACGCACAAGCGTGTCTGCGGGCGACATGTACGAAGAATTTCTTCGAACATTTTAGCGTTCCGGTAGGGTGTCTCGATGAACAATTGGGTCTGGTGTTCGGCGGCTGCCCGCTGCTCCAGCGCCTTGAGCCGGCGGCTGCGCTCGGCCGGGTCGATGGGCAGGTAGCCGTTGAACGCAAAGCTCTGCCCGTTGAAGCCGGAAGCCATCACGGCCAGAATCATGGACGAAGGCCCCACCAGCGGCACCACCCGCAAGCCCTTGCGCTGGGCAATGGCCACCACGTCGGCCCCCGGGTCGGCCACGGCCGGGCATCCGGCCTCGGAAATCACACCGACCGGCAAGCCCTGCTCCAAGGGACGCAGGTAGGAAGCAAAGTCCTGTGGCGAAGCATGCTTTCCCATGGCATAAAAAGTCAGACTGTCGATGTCTATGTCGCGGTCCACCTTCTTCAGGAAACGGCGGGCTGAGCGCACGTCCTCCACGATGAAGTGCCTGATGCCGCGCACCACGCCGGTATTGTATTCGGGAAGTACTTGGGAAAGGGGCGTATCGCCCAACGTGACGGGTATCAAATACAGAGCTGGTTCCACTTATTTCTTTTTTACGGTGGGATGATACCCCGACTCGCGGAGCATCTTCTTATAGTCAGACATTCGGAGCAATTCGCCTATGGTGACCTGCGGATGGGACTTCATGTAGTGGTCCACCATCTGCCCGCCCAGCCATAAGCCAATCTGGTCGGGGCTTTCCTTGCCGCCATACAACCGGCCGCCGCGCGGCTCCACAAACCAATGGAGGAGCGCGGAATCGGAAGAGGCCAGCGCGTCGTGGCGCTCCATCCACTCCCACACCTCGCCTTCGTGTTCACGGAACCAGCGCACGCTTTCAGCGTCGAAGCCCATCTCCTGCTCCAACGGGATATTCCGGCAATGCGCTATCACCCAATGGATTTTCCCATAATCGGCAATGCAGTCGAGCAGAGTGTGCACTTCGCTGCTCCGGGGAGGATAGACATAAGAAAGATAGAAGAACAAGGCATCCGGAACGAGCCACTCGCGGCCCATCACGCGGCGCTGATAGTCGTGGTAATACCGAACATACAACGGATAGTCGGGTCCAAGGTATTTGTCCAGACTAATCCCCAGCAGGCTGTCGCCTACCACGATGCTCTGGTTCAGTCCGGAAATCTGGGCATACATAAAAGGAATCTTGAAAGCAGGATCGGCCTTCTTGATTTGGTAGAACACCGACGAAATCTCCTGCTCTTCGCCATCCAGGTCGGCAAACTCATTATGCACGTCCTCAAGCAACATCTGCATCGTGGAGTCCAGGTAGAAGTCGCGCAGGCACTGCTCAATGCGGGGCTCCTGCACACTCCCAATGGAGAGCACGTCTTCGATGAGCAAGCGGGTGGGAACGGGGTATTCCGTGTTCATCCGTTGAAGTGAAGAAAAACTGTTCAACGAAACAAACTCGTCCACCAAACGGTCGTAGCGGAAAATCTTCTCCTTTTTGCCTGCCGAACCTTCCTCATCCCATCGGGAGAAGTTCCACTGGCAAGAAGAAAACATCATAGTCAGGGCCATCAAAAAGAACAAAAACCGTCTCAAAACTTATCTTTTGTTAAATCCGCATACAAATATACAAACTTATCCCTTCTCTAACAAACATTTCTTTAAAAAAAGCAAAAATCAACCACTTTTTCCTCATAATTGAGGATAGGAAGGCCTGTCCGGCAAGCATCCCACGCGCACATAAAAAATGTTAATACGTATGGATTCATGCGCTCCTTGACCTCAAATTTTATAACTTCGCAAAAGTTAAAGTAAACACGCGGTAGGAGGAGATGTCCTCCCATCCCTGAACGCAGCTTGTCTTCTGCAAAACTAACACTAAAACATAATGAATTACAAAGCTTATTTCTCCGCACTTGTCTTCTTGGGCACGTGCCTCCCCGCCTCTTTCGCACAGGAGGAAGGACGGGTCGAAGAATTTCCGCTGCAGGAAGTGCGCCTGCTCGACGGACCGTTCAAACACGCCTGCGACGTGGACATCGACGTCCTGCTGCAATACGACACCGACCGGTTGCTGGCCCCCTTCTTCAAGGAAGCGGGACTGCCCCTGAAGGCGGAACTCTTCCCCAACTGGGCCGGACTGGACGGGCATGTGGCCGGACACTACCTCAGCGCCCTGGCCATGGCCTACGCCTCCACCGGCAACGAGGCATGCAAGGAGCGCGCCGACTACATCGTGGACGAACTGAAAATCTGCCAGGACAAGAACGGCGACGGATATCTGGGCGGCATGCCCAACGGGAAAGCCGTGTGGGACAAGGTGAAAGCCGGAGACGGACGGGCCGTGGGGCAGTTGTGGGCACCATGGTATAACCTGCATAAAATGTATGCCGGACTGAGGGACGCATGGTTCTATACCGGAAATGAAACCGCACGGGACATGTTCCTCAAATTCTGCGACTGGGGCTTGGGCATCATTACCCCGCTGGACGACGAAAGGATGGAGCAAATGCTCGACACCGAGTTCGGCGGCATGAACGAGGTGTACGTGGATGCCTACGAAATGACCCACGAACAGAAATACCTGGACGCCGCGCGCCGCTTCTCGCACAAGCGGCTGTTCGACAGCATGGCCAAACACGTGGACAACCTGGACAACATGCACGCCAACACCCAAGTGCCCAAAGCCGTGGGCTACCAGCGCGTGGCAGAAGTGACGGGCGACTCCACCTTCTTCACCGCCGCCAACTTCTTCTGGGAGACCGTGACGGGCAACCGCTCGCTGGCCTTCGGAGGAAACAGCCGGAGAGAACACTTCCCCTCGGCCGCCAACTGCAAGGAGTATGTGGAAGACCGCGAAGGGCCTGAAACGTGCAACACCTACAACATGCTGAAGCTCACCGAAGGGCTGTTCCGCATGCACCCCGAAGCACGCTATGCCGACTATTACGAGCGCGCCATGTTCAACCATATCCTCTCCAGCCAGCACCCGGAACACGGGGGATTTGTCTATTTCACTCCGGTGCGGCCGCAGCACTACCGCGTCTATTCCGCCCCCAACCAGGCCATGTGGTGCTGCGTGGGCACGGGCATGGAAAACCATGTGAAATACGGGAAGTTCATCTACAGCCATGCGGACAAGGACTTGTACGTCAACCTCTTCGTGGCCTCACAACTCAACTGGGAAGAACGCAAGCTGCAACTGACGCAGGAAACCGACTTCCCGGCCGAAGAGACGTCTAAACTGACGTTCAAACTGAAACGCTCCTCCAAGTTCACCCTGCACCTCCGCTATCCGTCGTGGGTGGCCGAAGGGGAACTTTCCGTAAAGGTGAACGGGGAAGACTATCCCATCCAAGGCAAGCCGTCGTCTTACGTCGCCATTGAACGGAAATGGAAGAACGGGGACGAAGTGGAAATCCACCTGCCCATGCACGCTTCGCTCGAGCAAATGCCCAATGTTCCGGACTACTTGTCCATCCTGTACGGACCGGTGCTGCTGGGCACACGTACCGGAACGGAGGACTTGAAAGGGCTCGTGGCCGACGACAGCCGATGGGGACACATCGCCAGCGGCACACTGCTCCCGCTCAGCAACGCGCCTGTCATGGTGGGCGAAACCGAGGAACTGGAAGACAAGCTGAACCGGATGCAGCCGGCCGAAGGCGGACCGCTGCACTTCACCTGCACGGACGTGTTCCATCCTGAACAGTATGACCGGCTCGTGCTCGAACCTTTCGCCGGCATACACGACAGCCGCTATTCCGTGTATTTCCACCACATGTCGGCCGCTGAATACCAAAGCGAACAAGACAAACTGGCACAACAGGAAAAAGAGGCGCTGGAACTGGACCGCCGCACCGTGGACCGCGTGAAACCGGGCGAACAACAACCGGAAACCGACCACCAAATGAAAGTGGCAGCATCGGCACAGGGATATTTCAACGATGAGAGCTGGCGCGACGCAGGCGAGGGCGGCTTCTTCAGCTACCGCCTGTCGACCGGAGGCGAAAAGGAACTCACGCTGCGCGTGCGCTACTGGGGCGACGAGAAGGGGCCACGCCAATTCGACATCTTGGCAGACGGACAGCAGATTGCCACAGAAGACGGTGCCCACAACGGCGGGAAGCAGTCGTTCGTCGACAAGGAATACCAAATCCCGGCTGCACTCCTCGAAGGGAAGGACTACATTGAAATCAAGTTCCAACCCAAAGAAGGCAACCGCACCGGGAGAATCTTCCACGTGGCACTCCTGAAAAAGCAATAACTACAAAAAAACGCTGGCGCATCTCATGGTGCGCCAGCGTTTTTTGTTCTCTTCAATACCCTCCTATTCCGGAAGCTTCCCGCAACAGGCAGTTGGGAATATTTCTGCTTCCGTCGCACATAATAAGCCCACAAGATGCTGAACCCCGCCTGCTCCGGTATGGGATCTATCACCATGCGCGACAGATTCTCGCGACGGGAAGGCAGGAAGTCTTTCTTCGCCTTCTTGAAATCGGCCGCGCGCGCGGAACACGGCACGTGCCGAGCCCCACTCGCCCTTCAGCAGGAACTGCAAGGCCGCCACCACGTCCAACCCGTGGCGCCAGCGCATCACGGGCTTCAAGCGGGCGTCCGGCAGATTCTTGTAGAGCATATACAGGTTGTTGCGGAAGTTCAGGTAGGTCTTGCGGGGATTCTCCTTGGGCAACGTGCCGCCCCCCACGTGGTAAACCACAGCCGAAGGGACACACACGATGCCATACCCGCGGCTGCGCAACCGCCAGCAGAAATCAATCTCTTCCATGTGGGCGAAAAAGCGGGCGTCCAGCCCGCCGACCTCGCGATAGACGGACGAACGCACCATCAAAGCCGCTCCCGTGGCCCAAAACACGGATGCCGCCTCATCATACTGGCCCTCGTCGCACTCCACCGTGCTCAAAATGCGGCCCCGACAATAAGGATAGCCCAAAGCATCCAAGTAGCCGCCTGCCGCACCGGCATATTCAAACATCCGTGGAGCATGCCAACTCAATATCTTGGGTTGGCAAGCTGCTACTCCGGGATGAGCCTCCAAATAATCCAGCATAGGGGAAACCCAATCGTTCCTGACCTCCACGTCCGAATTCAACAAGATGAAATATTCGGCCTCTATCCGCGAAAGGGCTTGATTGTAGCCCTCGGCAAAACCGTAGTTCTGCTCCAACGGAATGGTCTTCACCGCAGGAAACTCCTCGGCAAGAAAAGCCAGCGAACCGTCGGAAGAAGCATTGTCGGCCACGTAGACCTCGCCCCGCGTATGGGCCAGCACTCCCGGCAGGAAGCGCCGGAGCATCTCCTTCCCGTTCCAATTCAATATCACCACAGCAACTTTGTCCATCGCCCTCTTCTCCTATATTATAATAAGGTAGCGCGCAAGGCTGTCCGGTCGGCATTGAAACCGCCCAACCGCACGCGCACGATTTGATTGTCCAACGACTCATCCACCGGTAGTTCCACCCGGATATAATTCGCCGTGAAGCCGTGCATCACGCCCGGCACCTTGGATTTCTCCAGCAAGACCTCGGCCTCAGTTCCCACATGGCGACCATAGAAAGCCTCCAACTTCTGGTCGGAAAGCTCCAACAGGCGCTGGCTACGACGATGCTTCTCTTCGGGCGGCACGGCATGCTCTATCTTCAAGGCCATGGTGCCCGGACGTTCCGAATAGCTGAACACATGCAACTGGCTGACATCCAACGAACGGATAAAGTCGTACGCTTCATCGAAGTATTCCGCGGTTTCACCACGAGTACCCACAATCACATCCACGCCGATAAACGCATCGGGCATCAGTTCCTTGACCTTCGCAATCTTGTCGGCAAAGAAGGCCGTTGTATAGCGGCGGCGCATCAGCTTCAGCACCGCATCGCTCCCGCTCTGCAGCGGAATGTGGAAATGGGGCATGAAGGCACGCGACGAAGCGCAATAAGCCAACACCTCGTCCGTCAGCAGGTTTGGTTCGATGGAAGAGATGCGGTAACGGGCTATACCTTCCACTTGGTCGAGAGCCTTCACCAAATCCAGGAAACTCTCTCCCGTGGTCTTGCCGAAATCTCCGATATTCACACCGGTCAGCACAATCTCGCGACCGCCGCCGGCTACCGCTTGCTCAGCCTGACGCACCAGGGAGGCAATGCTCCCGTTACGGCTTCGCCCACGGGCGTATGGTATCGTACAATAAGTGCAATAGTAGTCGCAACCGTCCTGTACCTTCAGAAAATAACGGGTGCGATCGCCGCACGAGCACGAGGGCACAAACGTACGGATGTCTTTCGTGGGCACGGTATGGGCTTCGTGCCCGGCATCAAACAACTGCCGCCCTTCGGCAGGCAGCAAAGGCAAACGCGCTTCCAAATAACTCAGGATATCGCCTTTCTGCTCCGCCCCCAACACCAAATCCACCCCGTCGATGGCCGACACGACGTCTGGCTTCAATTGGGCATAACATCCCGTCACCACCACAAAGGCTCCCGGATGCTGCCTCACCAACTTATGGATGGCCTGACGGCATTTGTGATCGGCCACTTCGGTCACAGAACATGTGTTCACCACACAAATATCGGCACACTCGCCATCCTTCACCGTCCGCACGCCCGCCTGTTGCAACAACTGCCCCACCGTGGAGGTCTCGGCAAAGTTGAGCTTACAGCCCAACGTGAAATAAGCGGCTTTCTTCCCCTCAAAAACGGATGCTCCTGTCATACACAACTATAGGTTTATTGGTCCTTCAAATCTCAATTCAACCGCAAAGTTACATAATAATATGGAATGTCGCGCGGCTCACTCAAAAAATTAACAGTATGCAAGCTGTTGATTTATTGCCTTTTATATAAAAAGATAAAAAACTCATCAAAAAAAAATGGTGTTAAGAGTACAACGTATCGAAAAAGTGTATACCTTTGCACTGTTTTAATAAGCAATTGATTGTTTTACAGATTTAAAAAAGCAAAAAAATGAAAAAGTTAGCATTTATGTTCGTAGCTTTCGCAGCTATTTCTTTCGCTTCTTGCGGCAACAAGGCTTCTCAGGCTGAAACTGCCGTTGACACCGACTCTGTTGCCGTTGAGGAAGTAGTTGAAGAAGTTGTTGACAGCGCTGCTGTTGATACTACTGCTGCCGAGGCTGTTGCCGACAGCGCTGCTGCTGAAGCTCCTGCTGCTGAATAAATTCAAGTTCAGCTCAGCACGAACTTAAAAAGAGAAAAGGAGGTCATACGCGAGTATGGCCTCCATTTTTTTATCCTTAAACAGTCCTATACACTCTGCATGCCGCAAGAGGAACAATCCGAAAAGGCATAAAAAAAGGGAATACCCGCCTCAAACGAGCATTCCCATTATGATAATAACACACAATTGATTATCTTCTCAATCAAGCTTCCTCGGCCACTACTTCAAAGGGCACCTCTACGGAAACCTCCTTGTGCAGTTTGATTGTAGCCTGATAAGAGCCAACCTCTTTCACATCCTTCACTACAATCATCTTGCGGTCGATTTCGAAGCCGAGCTTCTTCAGTTCGTCGGAAATCTGCAAACTGTTCACTGAGCCATAGATAGAACCCGTGGCGCTCACCTTCGTGGGGATGGTCAGCGACACGCCAGCCAACTTGTCGGCCACAGCCTGCGCTTCGTTCTTGATTTTCTCCAGCTTGTGGGCGCGTTGTTTCAGTTCCTCAGCAAGCATCTTACGAGCCGACGGAGAGGCGATGACAGCCTTACCGGTAGGAATAAGATAGTTACGGCCGTAACCCGGCTTCACATTCACGATGTCGTTCTTGTAGCCCAAGCCTACAATGTCTTCTTTCAATATAATTTCCATGCTAGCTTCCTCCTTTAATTATTTCATCAAATCCGTTACAAAGGGAAGAAGAGCCAAATGGCGGGCTCTCTTGATGGCCTGCGCAACACGACGCTGATACTTCAAGGAAGTGCCCGTGATGCGGCGGGGCAGGATTTTACCTTGTTCGTTCAAGAACTTCTTCAGGAATTCAGGATCCTTGTAGTCGATATATTTGATACCGCTTTTTTTGAAACGGCAATATTTTTTCTTCTTGACATCAACGGAAAGCGGAGTCAAATATCTGATTTCAGATTGCTGTGCCATGGTTGTTAATCCTCCTTTTTTAACTTTGTTGTTTCTTCTCTTCTCAGCATATTCTGCTGCGTACTTCTCCATCTTTACGGTCAGGAAGCGAAGCACTCTTTCGTCACGACGGAAATTGATTTCCAACGTCTTGATCACTTCGGGCTGCGCCTTGAACTCCATGAGGACATAGAAGCCGGTGGATTTCTTTTCAATGGCGTAAGCCAACTTTTTCAGGCCCCAATTCTCTTCGTTGAGAATCTCTGCCCCATTGTCGGTGAGGATTCCCCTGAACTTGGCGACCGCTTCCTTCATCTGATCATCAGATAAAACGGGAGTTAAAATGAAAACGGTTTCGTATTGATTCATAATACGTTAAATAAATAAATTAATATTGTTATTGCAAATGCGGTGCAAAATTACACTTTTATCCCCGATTATGCAAATTTTCTTGCAAATAATTCCGCATTTTCCGATTGCCTCCCGCTGCCGGCATCGCTCCCGGGCCGCGGTTTTAATGAATTTTAATGCCCGAACACGGCCTTGGTCTGTAAGAAATGTCATATCTTTGTATTACAAGAATTATATGGAAACATGATCGAGCAATTCAATTTCGACATCAAACTCATATTTGCCATCCTGAACGGGAAGGTGTCGGCTGCCATCAACCGCAAACTCTACCGAAATTTCAGGCAATACAACGTGGACATCACCCCGGAGCAGTGGACCGTGTTGCTCTACTTATGGGAAAAAAAGACGGCGTCACGCAGCAAGAACTATGCAACGCCACGTTCAAAGACAAGCCGAGCATGACGCGGCTCATCGACAACATGGAGCGGCTGAACCTCGTGGTCCGGATTGCCGGGAAAGCCGACAGGCGCATCAACCTGATACACCTTACCAAGAAAGGACGGGATTTGGAAGACAAGTCGCGCTTCGTGGCCAACAAGACGCTGAAAGAGGCCCTTCAAGGGCTTACGCTGGAAGAATTAAGCGTCAGCCAGGAAGTGCTGAGGAAGGTGTTTATGAACACAAAGGACTAAAATGCCGCCTTCCTTGTTTTTTTTTTATGAAAAGTTTCGGTGTTTAAATAATTATGTGTTAATTTGTAGGCCGAATCAAGGGAAACATATAAAAAGAAACATACGATGAACAGTTTATTATTGAAAAATCTGGGTATTCTCATGATCGTCTTGGGAACCGTGGTGTTGGTACTGAGTTTTGTGTGCAACTGGCTTGACTACAATTGGCCGAACGGCTTGGCCTTGCTGGTCATCATTGCAGGAATCATCGTCCACATCATCATGAACAAGAAGATACAGGATTAAATGAGCAAAAAGAATCCCCGGCAGCCCGAAAGGTTGCCGGGGATTCTTTTTGCCCGCTGGTTGCGGACAAGCGCCCGGACATCAGCCCAGGCAAGCTTCGTCGTCATTCCGCCTGCGCTTTCCGGTCGGCGATGTTGTCTCCTTCCGTGGGAGCGAGCGCCTCGTCGAAATCCGTCAAGCCGGCCTTGACCAGCAAGTTGTACCAGCTGAGCAGTTTCTTGATGTCAGTGGGATATACGCGGTCGCGGTCGAAGTTAGGCAACACTTCCTCGAAATAAGCCGCCAATTCCTCACGCGAAGCTTTCTTATAGTCGAAAGCGGCGGGCTGCCCGTTCTCTTTTTCCTTCACCTTGTTCAACACCTTCCGCAAGGGCACTTCGCCATTTTCCGTATACATGGCGATGTCCGCCAGCGAAATCACCTTGTCGGCCGAGAATGCGGGCATGCGCTTCTTGGCCTCGTCCAACGTCTCCACAATCAAACTGCGGTTTCCTCTGGAAACCAACCTATACAATCCAGGTTTGCCTGAAATGGCTAAAATCGTTTCTAACATATCTGTGTCTACATTATTTATATTCCAAAACGGTTGCAAAGATAGCCGTTCGGCTTCTTTTATTCAAAATCTTCCTTCTAAAAAAGCTTAATCCCGTGACTGGTGCTCACGCGCCATCCTCGCGAGCAACTCTTTCAACGCAGGCTCCACGTCTGCCCCGCTGCCGTTGTCCACCACGTAGCGCGCCCTTGCCCGCCGCTCCGCGTCCGGCATCTGGGCGGCCATGCGCGCCTTCACCTGGCACTCCGTCGCGCCGTCGCGCTTCATGGCCCGCTCCAGGCACACGTCCTCGGGCGCCACGACCAACAGCACTTCGTCCACTAGCCGGTCGAATCCCGACTCATAGAGAATGGCACACTCCATGGCCACCAAGGGAGCGTCCTGGCCCGCCGCCCACCGCAGGAAGTCGTCCTGCACGGCGGGATGCACCAGTCCGTTGATGCGCCGCGCGTGTTCGGGCGAACCGAACAGATAGGCGGCCACCCTTGCCTTGTCGGGCTTCCCGTCCGCCCCATAGGCTCCGGGGCCCAGCAAAGCCGTCAGCCCCCGGCGGATGTCGGCCGACTCTTGCATGAGGCGCTTGGCCTCGCGGTCGGTGTCATACACGGGAATGCCCCATCGGCGCAACACTCCGGCCACATGGCTCTTTCCGCTACCGATGCCTCCCGTTATACCTATCTTTAATGGCGGCTTACTCATTCTCCTCCTGCACTTGTTCTATCAGATAATCCACCTCGGGCGGCTCAATGCGCACGTTCGACACCCCGGCCGGCATGGATTTCAGGTGAAGCTTGAGCTTGGTGCTGTCCACTTTCAGGAGTTCCTCGTAAGTGACGGCCAGCACGAAGTCGTCTTCCGTGATGTCCTTGAACCGGCTCATTCCCACGCGGAAAGTGACATTCACCTTCGAGGGGAATGTCCTGAGGTCCTTGCTTCCGGGGAAGTTGATGCCGATGACAGGCACCGCCACCGTCTTTTCCGTGTACAAGTCCACCTTGGCGTTCATTTCCACGCGGTCGGGGATGAACTTGGCTCCCCGTGCCCTGTGGAGCCCCAACACGACTTTCTTGTCCGCCTCCAACCCCTCAAGGTATACCGGCACCGTCGGGGCCTCGGTAATGGTGTCCAGGATGGCTTCGGGGGCGAGCACTTCCACAGAATCGGGCACGAAGCCGATGCGCTGCAGGTAATATTCGGGCGAGGTGGACACCGAGCCCGAAAGCCTGACGGGCACCTTCTTCCGCGCCCCCTTGCTGAAGAAATATTCCAACGTGTCGGGCTTCACGGAGACAATCTGCGTGGAAGAGAGCACTTGCGCCTGCACCTTTTTCAGCACGTCGGCCAACTGCACGGACACGCGCCCGCCCGGTTCTCCCCTGTCGTAATCGCCGTAATCGACCCTCACCGGTGCCAGCTCCGTGCCATACAGGTAGCGCACCAGCACCGTGCCCTTGTCCTTCACCGCCACGCTGAGTTCCTGCGGCAGTTCGGAAGTGATGACCACGTCCGAAGGCACATGCTCGAGCTTCAAGGGCACCTTGAGCCTCACTTCAAACTCTTCGTTGAGCGATTGCAGGAGCCAGAAGGCGGCCGAGACGAAGAAGAACAACAAAAAATCAAGAACTCCTTGTTTTTTGGCCCCAACAAGAAGTTCTTGACTGTCGTATAAAGTTTCTTTCTCCAGACGGAATCCATGTTCGGTTACTTACCCGAGGCAGTATCGGCCTGCGCATTGGCATACACGGAATTCTTCGCTATCTTGATTTTCACGCCCGAAGCGATTTCCACCATCAGCGTGTTGTCCATCTCGTTCACTTCCTTCACCTTCCCGTAGATGCCTCCGGCCGTCACGATGTCCGTTCCCGGGACGATGCTGTTCCTGAACTTCTGTATTTCCTTCTGCTTCTTGTTCTGCGGGCGAATCATGAAGAAGTACATGATGGCGAAAATCACCACCATCATGATAATCATGGACATGCCTCCGCCGCTTTGCTGCTGCAATAAAACTGTCGTAAAATTCATAACTGTATTACTTAATTAATTGTTTTCGTCAGAACCTTCTCTGCCATCAGCTTCTTCGCGATGACGTCCAGCAGGCCGTTCACGTAAGCTCCGCTCTTGGGCGTGCTGTACACCTTGGCGATGTCCACGTATTCGTTGAGCGTCACGCTGAGCGGGATGTTGGGGAACGTGAGGATTTCCGCCAAGGCAATCTGCATGATCACCAAGTCCATCAGGGCAATGCGGTTGAACTCCCAGTTCTTCGTGTTGTCGCTCACCAGCTTGCGATAGTAGTCCGCGTTGAGCAAGGTGTTGCGGAACAACTTATGGGCGAACTCGCGGTCTTCCTCGTCCTTGAATTCCGGCAACAGTTCCTGGTCGGCCCCGTTGGCCTCGTCGAAGCGCTTGATAGTCTTCAGCACGAACGTGTCCACGATGAACTTGTCATCGTTCCAATACAGGCTCATGTCCTCCAGCAACGAATCCAGCTCCTCGTTGTTGCTGATGATGTTCTTATATATTTTGCGCCACAACTCCCGGTCCTGTGCATACGACGACTCGGGAGAGGCCATATACTCCTTATAATAATCCGTCTCTTGGATTTGCTTGTAGAGCGACCGCACAAAGCTTTCCTCATTGGCCCAATTCTTCTTCTGGTTCTCGCGGAAGTCCAGCAACTGCTTGTTCACCTCCAACTGCAGGATGAAGCGGTTGTCCACAAACTTCCGGCTCGGTGGCTCGCCCACCTTGATACAGTTATACCTGTTTTGGGCCGTCTCTACGGCGCGTTCGGCTATCCGGTTGATCTCCACCATCAAGGTCAAGAGATAATTGTATAAATCGTATGCCTTGCCCAGGCTGAAAAACAATTCTTTCTCCGCTGTGTCGATGTTTTTCCCCCCGTTCTGGTAATAAGCATAAGTGATCTGGACAACCTTTAAACGTATAATCTCCCTATTTATCATCGTAATATAATAATTGCGATGCAAAAGTACGTATTTTATAGGGAAAAGGACTATCTTTTCGTCTTTTTTTTTGGATGTTTTAAAAAATATTCTCAATTTTGAAGCAAATTACTCTAAAACGCAGAATATGGAAGATTTCAAGAAGAGCCAAGAGAATGAGAAGGAGATCGTTTTTTCCAAAACCGTGAAGGCCGGGAAGCGCATTTATTATGTCGACGTCAAGAGGAATAAGAAAGGAGAACTTTTCCTCGCTATCACGGAAAGCAAGAAAATCGTCTCGAACGATGAGGAATCGCCGTCCGTCAATTTCGAGAAGCACAAAATATTCCTCTACCACGAGGACTTCGACAAGTTCATGGCCAGCCTCGGCGAAGCCATCGACTACATCAAGAAGGAACAGCCCGGCATCGCGCCGCGCCCGGCACAGCCCGCCCATGAGGACGAAGAAGCCGCGCCGCAGGACTTGCACATCGACATGGATTTGGATGACATCAGCCTCGGCGGGAAGTAACCAGAGCACCGCCCGCCTTCTACGCACCCCCTGCGAACCCACGCCTGCGCCCCCTTCCGCACCGAAGGGGGCGTGACCCTTTTTCTGCCCGCGCCCCTCTTCCGGCCAACAGTCTTCCCCCTCCTCCGTTTCCCCGTCCCCACCCTTTGCCGTTCCCCTGCCCGTCCTGTCAGGGGCGGAAGCGACAGGCGCCGGGCACAAGCATCCGAAGATAAAACAAATTTTACAGTGCTCTCATTCAACCGCGACTACCAACACCTATGGCCCACCAAGCGGCAACCTGATGCGGAATGAAAGCCCCGCCCTTCTCCAACGGCCGTTCAAAAACCTCTGGGCTCACCATCCTCACCATACAATCCCACCACCACACGGACAACACTGGCGCGCCCCGCCGCGACGTCGAGCGGAACGCGCCGGCGTGCTTTGCGGAGAAGACTCGAGTACTCTCCGCAAAGTACGATTCGGGACTCCGCACGCCGCCCGTCCGCCTTCACCGTCCGCGACCGCCGTTTCCCGCTTCCGCGTCCGCGGCTTTGCCACACGCCGCCGCCGGACATACGGCGCTCCGGAGCGGCAAGAAAGATTCCGCCCAGTCGGCCGGCCGGCAGACGCCGGCACGTTGCGACCAGCGAATCGGTCTTCCACATCGATTATAAATCATTACATTCTTCTTGGATATCCGCAAGAGCACCGGAACGACGGGGCTCACATAAAAACAATCTCCCCCGGCAGGCTGCCATCCATGGCGGCCCGCCGGGGGAGATTGTTTTTCCGCGTCGGGCGGGTTACTGGTTCACGGCCTGGCCTTTCAGCACGGCTGCGCCGTTGGTCGGCAACGTGAGCTTGAACTTGCCGTTCTTGCCCACCTTGGCGTCTTCCATGGTCGGCGTCTTCCCATCCTTGCCGTCGTGATAGTAATCCACTTCGCTGCCGGCCAGCATCGGGAGTTCCACGGTGAGTTTCAGTGTTTCCTTCCCGGCGTTCATGGCGGCCACGTACCAATCCTGCCCATGGCGGCGGGCCAGCACGACGTAGCGTCCGGGATAGCCGTCGATGAAACGCACCTCGTCCCACGTGGTGGGCACAGCCTTCAGGAAGTCAAGCTCAAAGGCCGGCACGTCCGTCAGGTTGTTCGGCGTGATGGCGAAGTTCTGGATGGGATTCTGGTACACCACGGCTGCCGCCAACTGGAAGATGTCGGTGGTGACGCGGGTTGTGCCGCCGTCGTTCCCCTTGTTCAGGCGTTTGTTGAGGAATGTGCCGCCATACTCCATGCAGCCCAACGAGTTGCGGATGAAGGGATGCAAGCAGGCGTTGAAGGCCTCGTTGTCGCAGAAACTCTGGTTGAACACCATGTTCTCGGAAGCCAGCACGGCTTCGCTGCCCACGTAGTTGGGATACATGCGTTCCCAGCCTCGCGGCATGGTGCACCCGTGGAAGATGACCATCAGGCCGAAGTCGTCGGCATCGCTCAGGATGGCCTCGTAGAGGCGCATGGTTTCCTGCTTGTCGCCGCCGAAGAAGTCAACCTTCATGCCTTTCACACCCTGCTCCTTGAGCCAGCGCATTTCCTTCTTGCGGGTGATGGGGTCGTACATGATGTTGATGGGGCCCTGCTGGATGTCGTTCCAATAACCGCTGGAACTGTACCAGAGGAAAAGCTCCACGCCCTTGCTGCGGGCGTAGCGGATGAGTTCCTCCATGCGCTCGTGGCCGATGTTCGTGTCCCACCAGTTGTCCACCAGCGTGTATTCAAAGCCCATGGCTGCGGCCAAGTCGATGAAGCGCACCTGGTCGTCGTAGTTGATGCTGCCGTCCTGCCAAACAATCCAGCTCCATGTGCCACGGCCATACTTATACTTGTTCTGTGTGGTGAAGCGCGGTTCCACCACGTCCCACGTGATGGTGGTCTCCACGATGGGCGCCAGGTCTTTCGCCACGGTCAGCGTGCGCCAAGGCGTGTAGCCCGGCAGGGCGAAGGCCGGTTCCACCGTGCCGTTGCCGTTGTTCTCCTCGGGCATGGGGAACTCCAGTTTGTAGAGCCCGTCCTGCGCATCGCCCAGGCGGGAAGCACAGTAGCGGCTGTCCACGCCTGTCTCGCCCACCAGCACCCAACCGTCTTCGCCCACGTGGAAGAGGCAGGGGAAGGTGTAGCCGTGCCCGTATTGCGAACGCTCGCTCATCGCCGCGTCGGCCTTGTAGACCTCCTCATAGCTGGGCTTCGTGCGCTTCCAGCCAATCATGGCGTCGCTCTGCGGGGTGAGGAAAGTGGTGGTCTTGCCGGGGAACTGGAAACCTGTGGCTTCCGACATCACTCTCACGCTGCCCGTCTCGCCGGGCTTGAGCAGATGGTAGCGGAAAGCCACGTTGTGGTCTTCCACCACGAATTCCACTTCCATTTCCTGCTTCTTGGCGTTGGCCAGCCTCACGGTGAAGGTCGTGGCCTTCTTGTCCACGCGGCTCGCCTTGCTGCGCTCCAGGTCGTAGCGAATGTCGCGCTCTCCCGCCTGGTCCTTCACCCACGTCAGTCCGCGGCTGAAGTCGCCGTAGTTCGTCACCAGTCCCAGCGGAGAATCCTCCACCATCATGACTTCCTTCTTTCCGTCCTTGTCTTCGGCGTAATAGCCCACCTTATAATAAGGTTGCCCGTCGCCTTTCAACCCCACTTTCAGGAACGTCTTCCCGTCGGGGCTGACCACTGTCTTCTCGTCCTGCAGAACGGCTGCCATGGCCGCGGGCAAGGGCCCGCAAGCCGGCATGGCCAGCAATGCCGTAGTGCCCGCCGCAGACATCATTCCGGCTAAGATGATAGCCGCAAAAAAGTTTTTCTTCATCGTTCTTTTTGTTTTTTAGTGAATTGTATCTTTGATTATTGTCGAAAATTCAAGTCCTTCATGCCGGGAATGGCGGATAGCTCCGGGAAACCGTGCAAAGTTACGGCTTGGCTATCGGGCGCGCAATAGTCAAAATTAACCAAACGCACTTCCGGCCGCCCCTCTCACTTCCCGAACTGATAGCCGCGGAAGAGCTTGCCGCTCCCCTCCAGGTCGGCCCCGAAATAGAATCCGGGCTGGGTGGGCTGGTTGTAGGCCACGTTTTCCGTCACGATGCTCAGGCGGTAGGGGCGGTCTTCCAGAAACGTGTGGAAACGGTAAGCCGTAGGCAGCGGGGACACATACACCCGCAGGGCCTTGCTGTCCGCCGTGCGCACCACCACCTCCTCGCGCCAGTCGCCCACGATGTCGCCTTGCAGGCAGGGGTTGCTCTTCGTGCCGTTGTTGAAACTGCACCCGTCGAACTTCGCCAACGGGCGGCACTCCCGGGCCGTCCAGTCGTATTTGCTCACTGTCTCGTGGTCCAGCATCTCGCGGAGCAGGTCGCCGTCCCACCATACAGCCATGTTCACGGGCAATCCCTTAGGCGAGTCGCACACCACTTCACCTTTTATATTACGTATGCCTCCTGAAGCCGACGACCACATCTCCACGCCGTAGTTCGTCGGGTCGATGTCGGCGGCCATGCAGCGGCCCACGTCCTTGCCCGAAGGCAACTGGAAGATGACTTTCCCGGTGGCGGCGTCGCGGAAGTCGCTCCCGTCGCGCCGGTTTTCGTGGCAGTCCCACACCTGCAGGCGGTCCGACGAAGGGTCGAAGGCCGTCAGGTGAAGGGCGTCGCCATGCCCCATGCCCGTGTTGTAAAGCCCCGTGCCGTCGTGGTCGATGGCACAAGAACCGTAAGTTATCTCGTCGCACCCGTCGCCGTCCACGTCGGCCACGCGAAGGTTATGGTTGCCCTGCCCGGCATAGGAGGCCCAGCGGGCGGAATCGGTGTCGAACACCCAGCGCGACGTCAGTTGCCGACCGTCCCAGTCGAAGGCCGCCAGCACACTGCGGGTGTAATAACCGCGGCACATCACCACGCTCGGATGCCGTCCGTCGAGATAGGCCACGGCGGCCAGATAGCGTTCACTGCGGTTGGCATAATTGTCGCCCCAGTCGTCCAGCCGGCCGCGGGGCGGAATGTAGTCAACGGTCTGCAAGGCCTCGCCCGTCCGGCCGCTGAACACCGTCAGGAATTCCGGTCCGGAAGCGATGTAGCCCTTGCGGCCCGGCTGGGTGTCGCCCACCCCCACGCGGTAATCGGCCTCGGGGTCGCCAATCACTTTCCCCCGCCCGTCGACGGTCCCGTCGGCCGTCTTGGCCACCACCTCGGCACTGCCGTCGCCGTCCAGGTCGTAGACCATGAACTGCGTGTAGTGGGCCCCGGCGCGGATGTTACGTCCCAGGTCGATGCGCCACAGGCGCCGCCCGTCCATCTTGTAAGCATCCAGGAACACCGTCCCGGTAAAACCGCTATGCGAATTGTCCTTGGAATTTGTCGGGTCCCACTTCAGCACGATTTCCATCTCCCCGTCGCCGTCCACGTCGCCCGCCGAAGCATCATTGGCCACATAGGAGCAAGACGAGCCGTCGGGCATGAGCTGGCTCTCGGGCTGCTGCAAGGGAATCTCCAGATAACCGCACGGGGCATCGGCCGGCAGCACACACGCGCCCCGCCCGTCGGGCAATTCGCGCCCGTCCACCACGGGCCGCACCTCATAGCGGGCAGCCCGCGTCGAAGCGTTCGGGTCGAAAAACTGGGTGGACACAGCCACCGGTTCGGGCGTGAGCCGCTCACCGTCGCGATAAACATTGAACGCCACCCGCAACGGGTCGGACGACAAATAGCGCCAGCCCACCATCACCGTGTCGGGCGACGTGCGCACCGCCACCGCCCCGCGTCCCAGACGCTCCACTCCTGCCTGACGGGAACCACCGTCGGCGGCATACGCCCCCGCAGGCTCCATCGCGCACCCCAGCCCCAAGGCCAACATGCAACCCAAAATCTTATTGAAGTTATTTTTCATGTCCTTTCCAGTTAATGATGTTGCAAAATTAAGAAAAAACAAACAAGGAAGAGGGGGAGCAGACTGATAAAATCTATTAAAATATTCAGGTTTGCCCGCAGAAATCCATAAAAACAAAGGGAACCTTACCCGAAAATCCATTATATTTGCAAAAGATAATCTGCATGCGGACAACGGCAAGCCTGCCCGCTTTCGGCCCGCCCGCACCTTTTTGGGACAAGGGGAAACGGCCGGCCACCGCCACCGTCCCTCCCAAAAGAGACAGGAACGGCATGCACGAGACTGAGAACATGAGAACATACCATATCATAAAGACCCTGCGCACTTGCGCCCTGCTTCTCCTGGCTTTTGCCGGAAGCACGTTGCCCCTGCGCGCCGTGGCCATGACGGCCGGTTCCGACCGGTTCACGCTGGTCATCGACGCGGGGCATGGCGGGAAAGATCCGGGCGCCATCGGCCGCTTCTCGCGCGAAAAGAACATCAACCTCTCCGTGGCCAAAGCCTTCGGCCAGCTGGTGGAGCGGAATTGCCCGGACGTGAAAGTGGTCTACACCCGCAAAACCGACGTATTCATCCCCTTGGCCCGCCGGGCGGAAATTGCCAACGAGGCCAAAGCCGACCTCTTCGTATCCATCCACACCAACGCCTTGCCCGGAAAGGCCATCAGCCGCGGGGCCGAAACCTACACGCTGGGTATGGCCCGCGCCGAAGAGAACCTGGAAGTGGCCAAACGGGAAAACTCCGTCATCCTGGTGGAGGACGACTATCAGGAACGCTATGAAGGTTTCGACCCGAAATCCGCCGAAAGCTACATCATATTCGAACTGATGCAGGACCAGCACATGGCCCAAAGCGTGGAATTCGCCCGGATGGTGCAAAAAGAATTCAGGACCACCGGCGGGCGGCAGGACAAAGGCGTACACCAGGCGGGCTTCCTCGTGCTGCGGGAAACCAGCATGCCCAGCGTGCTCATCGAACTGGGATATATCTCCACCCACGACGAGGAGACGTTCCTCAACTCGCAAAATGGCATCCGGAAAATGAGCCAAAGCATCTATAACGCCTTCCTGGACTACAAGAAAGCCCAGACCAAGGCCGCAACCAACGCAACGGACAGCACGGACGCCGGCACAGAAACGCCCGACACACAAGCCACGGAAAGCGCGGCCGAAGACATGCCGGCCACCGACATCGGGCAACTCACGCAAAGCCAGGACGCCGCACCGGAAGCGGCAACCGCGCAGCGGGAAACGGCTCCGCAGGCCGCGGCCGACAGCCGCCCGGTGTTCAAAGTGCAACTGCTGGCTTCCACCCGGCAAATCCCGGCCGGAAGCGCCCGCTTCAAGGCGCTCTCGCCCGTGGACTCCTACAAGGAAGGCAACTATTACAAGTACACCTACGGGGCAACCACCGACTACCGCGAAGCGGTGAAGATACGCAACAAGGTGAAAGAAAACTTCGAAGGGGCCTTCATCGTGGCCTTCAAGAACGGACAAAAGATGGAACTGCAAAAGGCCATCAACGAATATAAAAAGAACCAATAAACGAAAAGACTGTCATGAAATTCCTTACGAAAGAGGTCAAAATCGGACTTACCGGCATCATCGCGCTCGCAGCGCTCTTCGTCGGGCTTAACTTCCTGAAGGGCATCAACCTGTTCAAGTCCAGTAATTCCTATTATATAGAGTTCGCCGACATCAAGGGACTGGCCAAATCCGGACCGGTATTCGCCAACGGATACAGGATTGGCGTGGTGCACAACATCGAATACAACTACCAGAACCCGGGACACGTGGTGGTGGAAATCAGCGTGGACGACAACATGCGCCTCCCCAAAGGCACCGAAGCCAAACTGGTGACCGCCATGCTGGGAGGATGCGACCTGCACCTGACCCTGCCCACGCAAGCACAAGAGAGCTACGCGCCGGGCGACACGCTCAAGGGCACCGACTCGGACGGGCTGATGGACAAGGCGGAAGCCATGCTCCCGCAAGTGGAACAAATCGTGAGCAAGGTGGACACGCTCATCTCCACGCTCAACACCTTGGCGGCCAACCCCAACCTGGCGGCCATCATGAGCAACGCCAATGAAATCACGGCCAACCTGAGCGCCAGCAGCCGGCAACTCAACGCATTGCTGCGCAACGACATGCCGCAACTGACGGGCAAGATGAACCAGATTGGAGACAACGTGGTGACGCTGACCGACAACCTGAACCAGCTCGACCTGCAAGGCACGCTTGCCAAAGTGGACACCACACTGAACTACGTGCAGCTCATGACCGAAAAGATGAACCGGAAAGACAACACGCTGGGACTGCTGCTCAACGACAGCACGCTCTACAACAACCTGAGCAACACGGCCGGCAGCGCCAACAACCTGCTCATCGACCTGAAAGAGCACCCGAAACGCTACGTCCACTTCTCGCTCTTCGGACGCAAGGAATAAGGGACAAGACGCGATGAATACAAAAACGAAAGAGTCCCAAGACGCGATGAACCGCGAACATCCATCCCCCACCGGGGCCTCACTCTCATAGCCCGCCCCGGAAGCAGGGCTGCCAAGCGCCAGTCCGACGGGCATCGCCCCCGCCTCCGGACGCCCCGCTGCGGAAAACGGGCGGACGCCATGCGGCCTGTCAGGGTACCCCCGAGA
>VOFD01002716.1_pt1 | contig 33874 bp, 49 predicted proteins | sample 5384101 | NCBI WGS metagenome assembly VOFD01 (sample SAMN12384723, study PRJNA508395) | human gut metagenome | isolation source: healthy gut C | host: Homo sapiens
GATGATCTGGGCACGGATAGAGACATCGAGGGCGGAGATGGGTTCGTCGCAGATGAGGAACTCCGGATCCATGATGAGGGCTCTGGCGATGCCGATTCTCTGTCTCTGGCCGCCGGAGAACTCATTGGGATAGCGGGAGCAATAGTCGGGAATCAATCCGACCTCCTCCAAGACTTCGCAGGCTTTCCTGTGGTTCTCCCGCTTGTTGCGGAAGCCACGGATCTTCAGACCTTCCTGGATGATGTCCTCGACCGTCATCACCGTAGCCATCATGCCCATGTGGTCGGCCCGGGTGCGCTCCATGCGGCCGCCGCTGTTCTTGGCGCCCCGCCAGAAGTTGCCGCCGCCGACCACCACGCCCACCTGAACCCCCATGTCCAGGCACTCCTTGATCACGTCACAGACCTGACCAATCACCTCAAAATCCAGGCCGAAGTGCTTCTCGCCCGCCAGGGCCTCACCGCTGATCTTCAGCAGGACCCGCTTATAGACTGGCTTTGCCATTCTGAAAACCTTCTGTTGTCCTCATAAAATGTCATAGATATTTTAGCGTATTTTTCCGCTTTTGCATAGGGGGTAGACAAAGTATTTTTTCCAAAAAGCAGGTCCTGCGGACAGGAAGAAGAGAGGACCGTGGTCCTCTCTTTCCGCATTATCCCCCCGCAGGTCTGGACCAGCAGGCGGATCAGGTCCTCTTTCCCCATTCCCTTCTCCGCGGAAAAGGGGAGCAGAATATCCGCCTCCGTCAGCTCCAGCGTCTCCCGGACCAGTTGAAGGGCCGGCTCCACCTGGCTCTTTTTCAGCTTATCCAGCTTGTTGGCCACGATGATCTCCGGGCAGCCGCTCTGCCGGAACCAGTCGTGCATCACATGGTGATCGTCCGCCGTGGGCTTATGGCGGATATCCACGATCAGCACCCCGGCGGTGATCCGGTCCGCCTCCTCTGAAAGTAGCTCTCCATCAGCCGGGCCCACCGCTCCTTCTCCGCCTGGCTGACCTTGGCATAGCCATATCCCGGCAGATCCACCAGATAGGCCCGGCGGTCAATGAGGAAGTAGTTCATCTGAGTGGTCTTGCCGGGGGAGGCGCCCACATAGGCAAGGTTCTTCCGTCCCACCAGCCGGTTGATGACAGAACTCTTTCCCACGTTGGACCGGCCTGCAAATGCGAACTGGGGCAGACCGTCCCGGATGAAATGGTTTGGGGCCGTCCGGCAGAGCGGACAAACTCCGCCTTGGCAAAATTCAAAGCCATGCAAACACTCCTTTACTGCCGCACGGCGGCGTCACGGCCGCTCTCACGCCCCGCCGGGGCAAAGGCCGCCACATGGTCCGCCACCTCTTCCCGGATGGGATCCCGCTCTGGGCACAGAGCGGCGGCGAACACCTGGTCCACCGTCTCCACCGGCACGAACCGCAGGGCAGCCCGGACCGTCTGGTCGATCTCCTCCAGATCCCGGACGTTGTCCTTAGGGATCAGCACGGTGCCGATGCCGCTGCGGAGCGCGGCCATGGTCTTTCTCCTTCAAGCCGCCGATGGGCAGCACCCGGCCCCGCAGCGTCACCTCGCCGGTCATGGCAATGCCCCGCTTCACCCGGACCCCGGTGAGGGCGGAGAGCATGGCAGTGGTGACGGCGATGCCGGCGGAGGGCCCGTCCTTGGGGACGGCGCCCTCCGGGAAGTGGACATGGATGTCCTTCTCCTGGTAGAAGTCCGCCTGGATGCCCAAGCGGTCCGCCTGGCTGCGGATGAAGCTGAGCGCCGCCTGGGCGGATTCCTTCATGACATCTCCCAGATTGCCGGTCAGCTCCAGCTTGCCGGAGCCCGGGATGACATTGACCTCCACTTCCAGGATTTCACCGCCGGCGCCTCGTCCAGGCCAGGCCGTTCACCACGCCCGATCTCTTCCCGGTCCGTATGGAGGGCAGGAGGATAGGGCTGGCAATCCAGGAACTTGGGGAGCTCCTCCTCTGTCACGGTGAATACGCTTTACATCGCCTTTCAGCAGGCGCATATCGGCCTTACGGCACACTGCAGCCAGCCGCCGCTCCAGAAGGCGGACACCAGATTCCCGGGTATAGTCCCGGATGATGGCGCGGTACACGTCGTCGCTGATGCTTCAGCTGGCTCTTCTTCAGGCCGTGGCGCTCCATCTCCTTGGGCAGCAGGTGCTTTTTGGCGATCTGGACCTTTTCCTCATCCGTATAGCTGGAGAGCTGAATGACCTCCATCCGGTCCAGCAGAGGCCGGGGAATGGTCTCCGTGGTGTTGGCAGTGGTCATGAACATCACGTCGGAAAGATCCACCGGCATCTCCAGAAGTTGTCCCGGAAGGTGGGGTTCTGCTCCGCGTCCAGCACCTCCAGCAATGCCGAGGCGGGATCGCCCCGGTAATCATTGCCCAACTTGTCGATCTCGTCCAGCAGCAGCAGCGGGTTAGCTACCCGCATGATAAATGGCGGCGATGATGCGGCCGGGCATGGAGCCCCCTCGTCGCTGACGCCGCCCAGAGAGAGGCGGGCCAGCTTCCGGTTCATAGCCTTGGCCATGCTCATGGCAATGGAGGTCTTGCCCACGCCGGGCGGGCCCACCAGGCAGAGGACACATCGCGGGTGATGGAGGGGTTCTCACTCTTGCGGGTGATCTTGTCGATCTCGTCGATATAGATGATGCCGATCTGTGCCTTCTGCACATCAAAGTCCGCGGCCTGGATGAGCTTGAGCAGAATGTTCTCCACATCCTCGCCCACATAACCGGCCTCCGTCAGGGTGGTGGCATCTGCGATGGCGAAGGGCACCGCCCAGCATCTTGGCCAGCGTCTGGGCCAGCAGGGTCTTGCCGACACCGGAGGGGCCCAGCAGCAGGACGTTGGACTTCTGCAGCTCAACGTCGGCGCCCTTGCCGCTCAGGATGCGCTTGTAGTGGTTGTAGACCGAGACGGCCAGCACACGCTTGGCCTCGTCCTGACCGATGACGTACTGGTCCAGACCCTCTTTGATCTCCTCCGGGGTCAGGATGTTGACCGAGAGGTCGTCCGCAGCCTGCACATGGGCGCGGCTTGCATTGCCGCGGCTGGGGCGGTTCGAGCCCGGATGCTCCGGCTTGTCCGCGAGCAGGTCGTAACACAGGCCGATGCACTCGCTGCAGATGTTGACGCCGGGGCCGATGATCATCCGCTCCACTTCGTCCTGATGCTTGCCGCAGAAGCTGCAGACCAGATCCTTTTCGTTTTTATCTCTGCCGGAATTGTTGTTTGCCATAGCCGTTTTTCCTTATCCTGGGTCGTCAGACGCAGCGGGGTGCTCCCCTGCTGCGCCGATTGGTTTCAGCGATCCCTCAGCGGTGGGTGATGACCTCATCGATGAGGCCGTATTCCTTGGCCTCCTGCGCAGACATATAGTTGTCGCGCTCGGTATCCAGCTCCACCTTTTCCAGCGGCTGGCCGGTGTACTCGCTGAGCATCCGGTTCATCTTATCGCGGATATAGACCATGTGCTCGGCATGGATCTTGATGTCGGTGGTCTGGCCGGAAAGGCCGCCGCCCTGGCCGCCTGCGATCAGCGGCTGGTGGATCATGATCTCGGCGTTGGGCAGTGCGAAACGCTTTCCCTTGGTGCCGCTTGCCAGCAGGAATGCACCCATGGAAGCGGCCATGCCCATGCAGATGGTGGAGACGTCACACTTGATATACTGCATGGTATCGTGGATGGCCATACCTGCGCTGATGGAGCCGCCGGGGCTGTTGATATACAGGCTGATGTCCTTATCGGGGTCCTGCCCTTCCAGATGTCGGTAACAGTATGGACCGTCTTCTCAACGGTCAGACCGTTGTAGCTGCCGATCTTGACTTCGGGCTTGACGGCGACCTTGACAGTCAGGGTCACGCCCTCGGTCTCGTTTGCGGAATCCACGCTGACCTCCGGGCGGCCAACGGGCTCGATGCCAGCTTCCTTGACGGCAGCCTCGTAAGCCTCGGGGAACAGCTCGTTGATGGCATCATAGGTAAAGACATCAGCGCCGTACATCTTCTCGATCAGAGCGCGGGGAGCCTTGCCCTTGCGGAAGCCGGGAACTGCGTACTTCTTGCCCTCCTTCTTGAAGACATCGGCAACTGCGGCCTTGAAGGCCTCAGCGTCGATGGAGAACTGCAGCTCTGCCATGCTCTTCTCGAGCTTTTCGCACTTGATGAAATTCATTTGTGTATCCTCCACTCAAAAATTCTATTGCGTTGGGAGTGGGGTGTTCCCCCTCCCCTGCAACCGCGCACCGCGTCCTTGCTGTTTGCGAAATGCGGGGACGCGCGCGCTCAATTGGGTGCAACAATCGCGTCAAAACTTATTATAGCACGTTCCAGACACAATTGCCAGACCGAGTTTGCGCCAGCTGCGCTCCAGCCGCTCTACGTAATTGTCCCACCCCGGAAAAATATCCATGGGCTTGGATGCGCCGAGGGAAAGATGGGTATCGCCAAGCACATAAAGTGCCATTCTGTTACTCCTGTTCTAAGTCGGATCACGCCTGATAGCGCAGCGCCACCTGTGCGATCTGCTCCGGGTCGATGACGGTGTGGAAGCGCTCCGCTTTCTGGCGCAGCGCCGACAGGCTGGCCGGAGCGGTGCAGCCGGTGGCCTCTTCCAGCTGCTGCATGGCCTCGAAATCGTTGGCCGGGGCGGCATGGCCCAGTGCTTCCAGCACACTGCGCGGGAACTTGAAGGGCGAGGCGGTGGAGAGCACCACCATCGGCACGCCGTCCCGCTTCTGCTGAGACGCCACATGGAACGCCACAGCGGTATGGGTGTCGCAGAGGTAGCCGTCCTTCTCGTAGCGGGCGCGGATCTCCCCTGCCACCTGCTCCTCGCTGCTCCAGCCGCAGTCGAAGCTCTCCTGGATGGCCGCCAGCGTCTCGGGACGGACGGTGTAGCTGCCCGTCTCGTTCAGCTGCTTCATCAGAGAAGCCACTTCGGTGTCGCTGCCGGTGACATGGTACAGCAGGCGTTCCAGATTCGACGAGACCAAAATATCCATGCTGGGCGAAGTGGTCTTGTAGAACGCGCGCCTGGCCGTGTAAGTGCCGGTGGTGAGGAAGTCGGTCAGGACATTGTTCTCGTTGGAAGCGCAGACCAGCTTGCCCACGGGCAGGCCCATCTGCTTGGCGTAATAGCCCGCCAGAATGTCGCCGAAGTTGCCGGTGGGGACGCAGAAATCCACTGCGTCGCCCAGCGCGATCTGCCCCGCCTTGAGAAGCTGGGCGTACGCAGCAAAATAATAGACGATCTGCGGGACCAGACGGCCCGCTTCACGCCGGTCTGTGCATCGTCGAAGTTGCCGCGCACTGCATAGACGGCGACATTTTCGCCCTCCTGCGTGGCCATCTGCAGGCGCTGGATCTCGCTGGTGCCGCCCGTGGGGAAGAACACGGCGATCTCGACGCCGGGGATGTCGTGGTAGCCATCCAGCGCGGCCTTGCCGGTATCGCCGCTGGTCGTCCGGTCGATTTCGGAAAGCTCTGCGGAACAAACAGACCGCCCTCGTCCGACAGGCCCTGTGCAATGGCCTGCGAAGCATTTACCACACGGTTTCGGTCTCTCGTACTGAAAAACTGCATTGTCGTCGCTCCTTTTCGTCCGCGGGTCCACAATGACCCTTTTTTGTCGGCAGCGGCAAACGCCGATTTCTGCCTTTTTCCCACCGGTGCATCCCCGCTCACGCGGTAAATGCGCCCTTTATAATATGTACCATCCAGCGCCCGCTGTCAAGAGGGGTCACCTCGGCAACGTCAAATCGGGCGGGCGCATCGCTCTGCCCGGTCTGCTGAAGATACTGCTCTGCGGCGCGGATGAGTCTGCGCTGCTTGGCTGGTGTAACGGCGGAGGCGGGGCTTGCCAGCGGGTCCGGGCTGCGGGTCTTGACCTCACACAGCACGATGGTCCCGTCCGGCTCCCGCAGGATGAGGTCAGATCCCCATCCGGGTGCGGTAATCGTGGGCCAGCAGCAGGCAGCCCCGCTGCTGGTAATAGCGCGCGGCGACGGCCTCGCCCTTCCGGCCGGTCTCGGCGGCATCCATCACTTGCCCTCCGGCCAATAGCCCTGTTTTTTGAGGAAGCTGCGGCGGTAGAATGGCTGGATGCCGTATTGTGCGATCAGCTCATAGTGGAGCTTTGTCGGGTAGCCCTTGTGTTTGGCCAGCTGGTACTGCGGGTACTGGCGGTCCAGTTCCAGCATGTAGCGGTCCCGGCTGACTTTGGCCAGCACCGAGGCCGCGCCGATGCTGGCGCTGGTCGCGTCGCCCTTGACCACCGGCTGTGCGGGCATGGTCAGCCCGGCCGGGGTGCGGTTGCCGTCGATGAGGACAAGGTTCGGCACGATGTCCAATTCTTCCACGGCCTGCCGCATCCCGCCCATGGTGGCGTTGAGGATGTTGTCGCGGTCGATGATCTCCGGCCCCACGAAAACGATCTTGTAAGCCAGCGCTTTTTCGATAATCTCGTCAAACAGGGCTTCCCGCTTTTTCTCGGTCAGCTTTTTGGAGTCGTTGAGGCCGGGAATTCGATCCCCCCGGGGCAGGATGACGGCGGCGGCAGCCACGCAGACGGGGCCGCAGAGCGGGCCGCGCCCGGCCTCGTCCACCCCGGCAAAGCAGCCGTATTCTGCCCGGATGGCCGTGTCATACGCATACAGCGGTGCGGAGATCTCTTCGCCGGAACGCCGTTTCATTCGTCGTCCTCCTGTGCAAAGTCCGCGAGGTCGTCCCGCTGGGGCGGGCACTCCAGCGAAATCCGGCCCCACTTGCAGGCGCGGAACTCGTCCACCAGCATGATGGCCAACAGCGCTCGGTGGCAGCCCAGGGTCTCCGTGTCCAGGATGTCGTCCTTCACAGCGCCGGTGTAGGCCAGGTTCAGCCCCACGCTCTGGTCCTCGAACTTGGGCCAGAGGATGCCGGGCGTGTCCAGCAGCTCCAGTTCGCGGTCGATGGGCACCCACTGCTTGGCCCGGGTGACACCGGGCCGGTCCTCGGTCTTGGCAGTCTTGCGGCCGGCGATCCTGTTGATAAAGGTGGACTTGCCCACGTTGGGGACGCCCAGGATCATCACCCGGATCACCCGGTTCTGCCCCTTTTCCGCATAGGCGCGCAGCTTGTCCGCCAAGAAGCGTCTTGACAGCAGCGGCAAACTGCGTTTTGGCACCGCCCATGCCGCGCACTTGGCGTCGCCTCCAGCACCGCGTACCCTTTTTCGATGGAACCAGGCCGCCCACCGCTTCGTGGCGTCCGGGTCCGCCTGGTCCACCCGGTTCAGCACCACCAGCCGGGGCTTCCCCGCCGTCAGTTCGTCCACATCCGGGTTCCGGCTGGACACTAGGGATTCCGGGCGTCCACGATTTCGCACACCGGGTTCATTTTGGATCTGCGGGGCGATCATCCGCCGGGTTTTGGTCATGTGACCGGGATACCATTGAATATTCCTGTCCATCATCTTCGCAGCGTCTTGGTCATATGGCCGGGGATGCACGGGCTGTCCACTGGATCAGTCGATATTGGGGCCGATGCGGCCGAAGTCCTGATTGTTCATTTGGCCTCGTCCGCGCCGGGAAACAGGCAAAACAGGAACACCGCCTTGCCGATGACATACCGGGTGTCCACCGTGCAGCCCACGTAGGTCGCAGCGGCTGTCGCTGGAGTGGTTGCGGTTATCGCCCATGACGAAGACGGTTCCTTCCGGCACCGTCAGGGGGAACTGCGTCCCCTCCTCTGTGAAGGTGAGTTCATTGATATAATCCTCTAGCAGCGGCCACTCCATCCACGTACACCGTCCCTTTGCCGAAGTCGATGTCCACCGTCTGCCCCTCCGTGGCGATCACCCGTTTGACGATGGGCTCTTCCAGAAAGGTGTCCTTCCGCAGCACCACGATGTCGCCGTACTCATAGTCGTTGTCCAGCAGAGAGGTGAGTACCAGCAGGCGGTCCCCATCCTGCAGGGTGGGCACCGCGCCTGGGCCCTCATACAGGTCCCGGCCCTCCTCCTTTTCCGGAGACACCTCCTGCGTCTCCTGCTTCTTCTCTTTCTTCCACATGTCTGCAAAACCTCCGCGGGCGCTTTCGCCCCTGTTGATGGAAAGCCCCCGCCGGAGGTCTCCTTTGCTCTTATGTCAGCGGGCCGATCCTGCCGAAGTCCCGCTTGTCGGTGTCCGCAGTCACGCCTGGGAACAACAGGAACACCGCCCGGCCCAAAATCTGCCGGGTATCCACCGGCCCCAGCTCCGGATCCCGGCTGTCATCGCTGTCGTTGCGGTTGTCGCCCATAACAAAGACGCAGCCCTCCGGCACGGTGACAGGGAACTCCAGCCCCTCCTCCAGATAGGTGGGCTGGCGGATGTAGTCCTCCTCCAGCAGTTGCCCATCCACATAGACGGCACCAGCGGTAAAGTCGATGTCCACCGTCTGGCCCTCTGTGGCGATCACCCGCTTCACGATGGGCTCCCCGTCCTTGAAGCTCTCCTTCCGGATGATGACGATGTCCCCGGCCTCAAATCCACCGCACAGGTGGGCGTTCATCACCAGCAGGCAGTCCTGATGCTGGAGCGTCTCCCGCATGGAGGGGCCGGACACCAGCACCACCCGCGCCGCAAAGGTGAACAGCAGCACCGTTGCTGTCACGGCGCACACCAGCACCTGCACCCACTCGTACAGCCCGCGGAGGGAAAGCGCGTCCCTGTTGAGCCGTTTTCCTCCCCGCACGTGACCGCCTCCTCCAGCACCGCAGTTTTTCACAATAACGTATGCTAGTATATCAAAGAACCGTCAAAATCACAAGATGCCGGGGAAATTTTGTGTGACAAGAAAAAAGAGAGGCTTTCGCCTCTCTTTCGTCTTGGATCACAGCTTTTCCTTGACCTTGGCGCCCTTGCCCACGCGGCCGCGCAGATAGTACAGCTTGGCGCGCCGCACAGAGCCGTTGCGGACAACCTCGATGGTGGCGATGGAAGGGAGAGTGGATGGGGAAAACCTTCTCCACGCCTATGCCGTAAGAGATGCGGCGGACGGTGAAGGTCTCCTCGATGCCACCGTGCTTCTTGGCGATGACGGTGCCCTCAAAGATCTGGATACGCTCGCGGGAGCCTTCCTTGACCTTCACGTGCACGCGGACGGTGTCGCCCACCTTGACGGGGGTCACTTCCGTTTCCAGACGCTCTTTGTTCAGTTCCTTGATGAGATCCATGGATGTTCCTCCTAAATATATAGGTGTTCATGCCGCTTCTCTCAAAGGCACATCAACGCACTCCGGCGTGTGCACGGCAGAGGACCACCCTTTGTAGCCGTAATAGGATACCACGGCCAGGAGGAAAATGCAAGTATTTTTTACAAAAAATCCGCCTTTCTGCCGTGCAGTTCCCGAAGAGCCGCCGCCAGCAGGCCGAATGCAGCCGGCAGCAGCCACAGGCTCCCGCCGGTCCGCCCGATCAGCCACAGTACCAGGCCGCCCAGGGCCAGCGCCGTCGTGCCCCCCGCCCAGCAGGCGATGCGCTCCGCGGTGGAGGGACCCGCCAGCCATGCGGCCGCGAGATACAGCGCCCGGCCGCCGTCCAGGGGCCGCACCGGCAGCAGGTTGAAGAGGCACAGTGACAGATGGGCTCCCGCCGCCACCCAGGCGTGGGCGCCCCCCAGAACCAGCGCGCACAGCAGATTCACTGCTGGCCCCGCCAGCACCGCCGCGATCTCCCCGGATAGGACAGGCGGGCGGCGGAAGTCATCAGCTCCGCCCCAAAGACGCTGACCCGCAGCTCCCGCACCCGGGCCCCCAGCAGCCGCAGCACCAGCAGGTGTCCCAGCTCGTGGAGCGCCGCGGCGGAGAGGATCACCGCCAGCAGCTGCCAGCCGTTCACCAGTGTGAACCAGGCCGCCAGCAGCCAGAAGCCGCCGGAAATCCGAATCCGGTCACGCCAGCGAGACATAGTAGATGGGATTTAGGTACTGGCTGCCCTCATGGAGCTCGAAGTGCAGATGAGGCCCAGTGGCCACGCCGGTCTCCCCCACCTCTGCGATCACGTCCCCCTCCTTCACAGAGGCGCCTGAGGAGGCGATAATCCGGCTGCAATGGGCATACAGGGTGGAGTAGCCCCCCTCGTGGGCAACGGTGATGTACTTGCCGTAGCTGCTGCTCTCCCCCACGGCGGTGACGGTACCGTCGGCAAAGCAGCCGATCTCCGTCCCGGCGGCGGCGCCGATGTCAATACCATAGTGGAACCGCTCCTCCCCCTGCACCGGGTGCTCCCGGTAGCCGAAGTCCGAGGTGAGCGTGCCCATCACCGGGGTGCAGTAGTCAAAGCCCAGCAGCGCCTGCTCCAGGCACACGTTGTCCGGCAGGTTCTGGTCGGAGTAGAGGACGTAGGCCAGGGTAGACGCCTCCGCCGCGCCCTGGGATGCGGTTTCCGCAGTCTCCGCTGTCTGATCGGCCTCTGCTGTCTGCGCGGTCTCTGCCGTCTGGGATGCTGCTGCGGGCAGATCCAGCCAGCCGTCGCTGCTGCCGGTCCCGGTCCGGAAGGCCCGCAGGGGCGCGATGGCCGCAGGAAGCTGGAGAGACACCGCCTCTCCCCCTGCCGGGGCTGACACCTCCACGGCGGAATCCTCCTGAGGGTCGAACACCGCCTGATACATATCCTGAAGGGCCACGTCCACATCCGCTTCGCCGCTCACGGCCCGCCCCACAGCGGAGAACACGGCCTGCACATCGATGTTCTGTTCCAGCATTCCGGTGAGCTTGGCATTCACCTGGGCCATGCGTCCCGGCAGCAGGAGCTTCACCGCCACCAGCAGCACAAAGATGCTGCCGCAGGCCACCAGCTGGATCAGATGCCGCCGCTCTCCCGGAGTCAGAGTTTCCCGTTTTCCCCGCTGGACCCTGTGCGGCGCAGCCGGGGTACTCCGCCGCCGCCTTTCCGCCGCCCGATGCTGGGACGAGACGGTGCCGATCCGCCGCCCAACGTGCCGTGCCGCCATGACGCTCCCTCCCCTGTCGGAATCTATTCCAAACTCTATGCGCCGACCGGGCGGGATATGCGTCTTTGGGAATCGTCTGCCCCGCCGAAAAAGAGACCGGGAAGGGGCTCCCTTCCCAGTCTCTTGCACTTGCCCGCTTTGCGGGGCGTTATCCCAGCAGGCCCAGCATCGCCGCACACAGGGCCGTCCTGTCCCGGATGGAGGGGATGCGCACCCGCTCTTCCGTGGTGTGGATCTGTTCTGCGATGGCGGAGAGGGCGTCCACCGTGGGGACGCCGTAAGTGGAGAGATAGGCCCCGTCGGTGGCGGCGGGGTCCGCGATCTCCTCCGGCTCCCAACCCAGCAGCTCCGCCGCCTCTGCCGCCCGGAGATAGGCGCTGTGATTGGCGGCGTTCCGCTCCATGGCGGGGAACAGCGTCCGGTAGGTGACCTGCACCTGGCAGCCCTCCACCGTCACCTGGTCCGCCATGCTGTCCAGCCTGGCCTGGATCACCGGGAAGTCCGCGTTTTCCGGAATCCCGGCCACGCAGAACTCCCCCCGGGCCTCTCCGGCCACCACGCCGTTGGGCCGTCCGCCGGAGATGGGCGCCACATTGTAGTAGATGCCCTTCTCATAGTCGTTGAAGCTGTATAGCCGGATGATCTGGTGAGCCAGCTCCAGCACGGCGCTGCGGCCCTCCAGATACGCCTTACCCGCATGGGCCTCCCGCCCCGCCACGTCGACGGTTCCCAGAATCACCCCCCGGCGGGATGTGACAAACCGGGGACGTCCGTCCCGCTCCCGGCCGCCCTCGAACACCAGGGCCAGAGCCGCGTCCTGCGCCTCCCGGGCGTAGACCTTGCGGCCGGACCGGGAGCCGGTCTCCTCGTCACAGGTGAAAAGGTACGTCAGCTCCCAGGGGGCAGCAGGCCCGCCTTTTTTTCAAAATCAGCGCCCCGAACAGGGAGATAAGGACGCCGCTCTTGCAGTCCCCGGCCCCCAGGCCGTGGGCCCACTCCCCCTTCAATATGAAAGGGGTGCTTTTCCGCAAAGCCGGGGCCGAACACCGTGTCCAGGTGGGCGGCCAGCAGCACCTTTCCCCGGGGCTGTTCCGGCCGCACCCGGGCCACCAGATGGGTCCCCAGACCAGGCTCCCTCACCCGCTCTGTCCGGGCCCCCAGCTCGGAGAGCACCGGCTCCAGCAGCCCGGTCACGGCGGCGTTGCCCGCCTCATTGCCGGTGCCGCTGTCGATGGCGCAGATCTGTTCCAGCAGCGCCAGCTGGCGGGGCAGCATCTCCTCCGCCCCGGCCCGGGCCGTCCGGGCCAGGGCCTGTCTCTTGGCGTCTTCCATCGGCCGCGCCTCACTCCGCCAGCAGGTCCACCATGACCTCCGCCGGGTCGAAGGCGGCGTCGATCATGCCCACCTTCTGGAGCCAGTCGATGTTCTCCTCCCACACGGACACGTCCTGGGACAGGAAGGGCGCGTCGGCCGTCTCCATGATGGGCAGCAGCACATCAAAGCTTCGCCGTTCCACGGACTCCGTCAGGGGAAGTTCTCCTCGTCCTGGTTGGCCAACAGGAGCCCCAACGCCTCCTCCGGGTCCGCCTGCATATCGGCAAAGCCCTTCTGACAGGCCCGCAGGAACCGAGTGTACTTGTCCCGGTTGGCCTCCAGCTGGTCCTCGCCGGTCACCAGCATCAGCGCGTAGTAGTTGGGTACGCCGTAGTCCATGACCTCCATGTAGTCCACGGCGAAGCCCTCCTCCTCCAGCGCAGGAACCTCGTGGTTGATGAAGCAGCCGAAGGTGGCGTCCACATTTCCGGTGGTCATGGCGCTCATCAGGTCAAAGCCCACGTCGATCAACTCCACGTCATCCAGCGTGGCGCCCACAGTCTCAACATCTGGCCCACCGCCACCTCGCCGAAGCGGGTGCCGGAGTAGCCGATGGTCTTGCCGATCAGGTCCTCCGGGGTCTTGATGTTTTCTCCGCCAGGGCACAGACGATGCTGATGGGCTGCTGGACCACAGCTCCCAGCACCTTCACCGGCACGTCCTCATTGGCCTTGGCGATGATGGTGTCCTCCTGATAGTAGAAGCCGATATCCGCCCGGCCCGCCGCCGTCATGGTCAGGGGATCGCTGGCGTTAGAGGGGAACAGGATATTCACCTGCAGGCCCTCCTCCGCAAAGTAGCCCTTCTCCTCCGCCTCGTAGAGGAAAGCATGGACGGCGTTGGGATACCAGTCCAGCACCACGTCGATGGTCTCCAGCTCTCCGTCGTCCTGCCCGTCCGCCGTGTCCCCGCTTCCGCCGGAGGAGCAGCCGGTGAGCAGCAGAAGCGCCGTCAGCAACAGCGCAAGTTTCTGTTTCATCATCAATCTTCCTTTCTTTATAAACTGGATCCAGGTGATTCCTGCGGGGCCCGCCCCGCAGGTTTCAGGACTCTCCCCTCCAGCGGACGAACCGCTTTTCCAGCAGGTTCACAATGGCCACCGCCAGGATGGCCGCCGCGGACAGCAGCACGATGGGGGCGAACACCCCGGCGCCGTCCAACTGGGTCATCATGCGGCGGGAGAAGTAGCCCAGGCCGCTCTTGGCCCCCAGCCACTCCCCGATGGCCGCGCCGATGATGCTCATGGGCACCGCCATCTTGATGGCGGAGAAAAAGTAGGGCAGGGCGCAGGGCACCTTGATCTTCAAAAAGATGTCCTTTTTGGTGGCCCCGTAAGTCTGTAAGAGCTCCGCCATCTCCGTCTTGGCGGAGCGGAGGCCGTCGTACACCGTGATGGTGATGGGGAAAAAGGTGATGAGCACCGTCACCAGCACCTTGCTCCAGATGCCGTAGCCGAACCACAGCACAAACAGCGGCGCGATGGCGGTGGTGGGGATGGTCTGGGACACCACCACGATGGGATAGATCATCTTGCCGGACCAGGTCGCTCTCGTCCATCACCACCGCCAGGGCCAGGCCCAGCACCAGAGAGATCCCCAGGCCGATGGCCGTCACCAGCATGGTGGCGGGCAGATGAACGGTGAAGAGGACATCCCGCAGCTCCCACAGCTTCGCCAGGATCTGGGTGGGAGACGGCAGGATATAGGCCGCGTCTAATCCCATGGCCCCCGCCTGCCAGAGAATCAACAGGGCGAAGAGAAAAATCATGGCAGGTAGATTTGCTTTACAGGTCTTTTTCATGGGGTCACCTGCTTTCGCAGAAGGTCGATGAGGTGCTCCTTCAGCTCCACCATCTCCGGCAGCTTCAGGCTGGACCGGTCCCGGGGGAAAGCCGCCGGCACCGGAATCTCCGCCAGCTCCCGGATGGGGTGCGCTCCACCACCAGCACGCTGGAGGACAGGAACACCGCCTCCTCCACGTCGTGGGTGATGAAGAGGATGGTCTTTTTGTGCCGCTGCCACTGGTCCAGCAGCCACTCCTGCATGGAGATGCGGGTGAGGAAGTCCAGGGCGGAGAAGGGCTCGTCCAGCAGCAGCAGGTCGCAGCCCGTCAGCATGGTGCGGGCAAAGGCCGCCCGCTGCCGCATCCCGCCAGAGAGCTCGTCTGGCATCTTGCTGCCGCAGCCGGCAAGTCCCACGTCGGCCAGCGCCGCCTCCGCCCGGTCCCGGCGCTCCGCACGGGTCAGCTCCCCCTGGATCTCCAAGGGCAGCGCCACATTTTCTCCCACGGTTCGCCAGGGGAACAGCAGGTCCTTCTGGGGCATATAGCCGCAGTAGTGCTTGCGTCCCACAATGGACTTCCCCTCCACCAGAATGGTCCCCGCCTTGGGCTTTAGGAGTCCGTTGGTCATGCGGAAGATGGTGCTCTTGCCGCAGCCGCTGATGCCGATGATGCAGTGGAAGGAGCCGGGTTCCACGGCAAAGCTCAGGTGGTCGATGATATCGAAGTCCTCGCTGGGGTACTGATAGGAGACGTTCTGAAATTCCAGCATGGTCATCGCTCCAGCGTCCAGGCCATGTCCCAGAAGCCCAGCTCGTACCGGCTGCAGTTGACGAAGATCTCCTCCAGCCGCCGGTACTCCGCCTCGGTGCAGCCCTCCGCCAGCCGGTCCATCAGCTCCACCAGGGCGTCGTTGGTCTTCTGGTAGTCCTCCCCCGCGTAGCTGCGGATCCACTCGCCGTAGAAGGGGTGGTCCGCCGCGCCGGGGATGGCCGCCAGGCGCGTGCCGATCTCCGCGTAGCTCCAGGAGCAGGAGAGGATGGCGGCGATGATCTCCGCCGGACCGCCGGCGGCGGCACAGGAGAGCATGTAGTGGGTATAGGACAAATTGGAGAGGGCCGGCTGGACAGAAAACACCTGCTCCTCCGTGATGCCCAACCGAGCCATGTAGGAGCGGTGGATCTTCATCTCGCCGCCCAGAATCGCGTCCACATTGGCCGAGAAGGTGCGCATGAGCCCGGCGTCCCGGGCCTTCATGACGCCCCAGGCGAACACCCGGGCGTAGTCGAACAGGTACAGGTAGTCCTGGAGCAGGAACCACTGGAACTTCTCCAGGTCCAGACTGCCGTCTCCAATCCCCCGGACAAAGGGATGGTCATGGCACTGCTCCCAGATGGGATGGGCGGCCTCGTACAGCCGCTGTGTCGTTCTCATTCGTATTCCTCCTATCCAATGGCCGGTTCGCCCCCATGCAAAAAGGCGGGGTCCCCTTTGGGACACCCCCGCCTTCGCTCCAATCCTATCTCTTCCGTGCGGAAGAGACTCCGCACGAATAGCTTGTGCTGCGTCCCTACGTTGGCATTACCCACATCAGGTCAGGTCGAGGGACCGGCCCCTCATCTCAGCCTCCTCGCGGAAGCTCCCTTGCACGTTTTATTATAAAAGCCCGTCTTCTTTTTGTCAATAAATTTTTCCCGGTTTTCGGTAAAAATCCCGCATTTACACCAGATGCCGCTCGATCTCCTGCCGGGTGGGCAGGGAGGGGATCGCCCCTCTGCCCTGAACACAGAGCCATCCGCTGACGTTGCCGTACTCCAGCGCCTCCTGCACCAGCGGCTCCGTCAGCTGCTCCGCCTGGGTGACACCCCGGAATCGCATCTGAGACAGCATTCCGCCCCAGAAGGCGTCTCCGGCGCCGGTTGCATCCGCGCAGTGGGCCCGCCGACCCGGGACAGCGAGGCGCCGCCCCCGGAAATATCCTCTGGCACCCTGACCGCCCAGGGTCAGCACCACCAGCGTCAATCCGTACCGCTCCATAAGGGCGGGCAGCTCCGCCTCGCCCCCCAGCATATCGGCCTCCTCCTCTGAGATCTTCAGCAGATCCACGTCCGGCAGGATCTCCCGCACCTTTGCGGCGCAGGCCTCCTGACTGCCGTTCCACATCATGTCCCGGTAATTCACATCAAAGCTCACCAGCCTGCCCATCTCCCGACCCAGGTGCAGGGCCTTGGCTGTGGCCTCTGCCGCTGGGGAGGCGGAGAGAGAACACGACCCGGCGTGGACGATCACCGTGTCCCGGATGTCCGCCTCCCGTACGTCCTCCTCCCGAAGGAACATATCCGCCCCAGGCTTGCGGACAAAGGTGAAGCTCCGCTCCCCTTCCTCCGTCAGAGAGACAAACGCCATGGTGGTGACCGCCTCCCGGCAGGGCTCCCGCCGGATACAGCGCACCCTGTTTTCCCGGAGGGTACCCAGCAGGTACCGCCCGAAGTCGTCATCCCCCACAGAGCAGCACATGGCCGCCTCCAACCCGTTCCGGGCGGCGGCGATGGCCACATTTGCAGGGGCGCCCCCGGCGTTTCGAATATAGCTTCCGGGCTCACTGCCCGGCAAAAAGTCAACTAGCATCTCGCCAACGCTGTAAAGGTCCACCAGTGGTCCTCCTTGTCTGAGGTGGTTTTGCAATCATTCGCATCGATTATTAAACCATTTCCAGCGTTCAATGTCAATCGTTTAGCTGATGTTTTTATAGGAGAAAAATGTACTTTTTGTGGGATTTCCGATATTGCGGCAAGCCGCCCCGGGAAATCACCCGTTTTGAAGAGGTAGCTCCCCCGAGAAGATCCGGGCGATCCCGCCGCAGGCCGCCCCCAGAAGCGCTCCCTCCCCCAGGAAGCGCGGCTTTCTCACCAGGACTCTGCCGCCCCCCATCCGCTGGGCGCAGGCGGGCAATGGCGGATTCCAGATCCGCCACGTGCCGGTCGGTCCAGCAGAGTCCGTCGCCGCCCAGCAACACCAGTTCGCTGTTCAGCAGATTCAGGGCGCTGGCGATCCCTGCAGCCAGAAAGTCCACGGTCTCCCGGAACACCCGGTCTACTTCCCCGCTGCCGGTTATCCGGCAGAAATCGGCGTAGGAAGCCTCCAGTCCCGTTCGATGATACAGTTTTTTCAGCACCTCCGGCGAACGAACGTACAGCTCCAGGCAGCCACGGCCGACGCACCGGCAGGGACGGCCACCGGAGCAGATGGTGACATGGCCCAGCCCCAGGGGCCGTCCTCCCCGGCCCCTGCACAGTTGCCCGCCGCTGAGGACCGCGCTGCCCACCCGGTCCCCCAGGCTGACAAACAGCACGTCCCGGCAGTTCCGGGCCCTGCCGAACAGGCTCTCCACCAGCAGAGCGCTCTGGCAGGTGTCCTCCAGGAATACCGGGAGGCCGTACCGCTCCCGGACTGCCGGACGCACGGATTCCGAGGGACACATCTGCTCCCCGCCGGGCCGCCAGGGCAGGTCCGCCGCCAAGCCGATGGCCCGTACACCAGCCGTCCCGGACAGCATCTTGTCCAACAGCCTGAGAGCGGTCTCCCGCCGCACCGCCTCCGGAGCGTCCTTCGGCAGGTCCGTGCCAGCCCGCCGGAATACCCGGAGGTCCAGCCCGCACAGAACACTCTCACAACGGCCCGGGAGGAACGCCACGCCCGCTGCCTTCGGCGCTTCGGGTGAGAGCCGGAGGCGCACGGGGTTCCGCCCCGGCTCCTCGCTGCACACCACCTCGCTCTCTCGCAGGACATCCCCGTCGATCATCTCACCCACGATATTGGAGATGGTCATTTTGCTCAAGCCCGTTCTCACCACCAGATCCCGCCGGGTCCGGCATGCGCCGGTGGCAACCATGCGCAGGACCAATCCGCGGTTGTCCCGCCTGTTGTCTCCGCTGTTTTTTTCCCGCTTTCTCCAGCATGACCTGTCCTTTCCCGCGATGCCTGTCAAACCTCCCGTGCCGGAGTTCGCCTCCGGCATTCTTCATTTGTTTACTATATGACGCTCCCAGAGGCCCGTCAAGAAAAACCGCTCCCCCACCCGGAGGAGCGGTATAGGACATCATCTAAATTCTGTCCCATATCACCGTCCCAGCAGGGCAGCCCCGCCCAGCAGCACCCCATAGACTACCGGCTGGTGGAGCATATATACCGGCAGGGACTGCCTGCCCAAGGCACACAGGGGCGGACACCGGAGCGCGTCCGGATCCAGCCGCTCCATCGGCCCGGCCAGCAGGCGGCGGAGAAAATGCCCCGCCAGGAACAGGAACAGCCAGGGCAGCAGGGAGAAATAATCCGTGGAGAAAAAGTCCGGCGGCGGAAATCCTATGTACGCCGTCAGCAGATTACGGTAAAGTCCCTCCGGCACCGTTCCCAGCGTCCAGTCCTCAAATCCCAGCGTCCCCTGGTTCACGTTCCGCAGCAGGGTGAACAGGGCCGCGCTGGCGGCGAGGCCCACCCCCACAGGTACGTGCCGCAGCAGTTTTTCCAGTGGGACCATCAGCAGCATGCAGGAGCCGATCAGCGTCAGCACGCCGAACCAGATCTGCTCCTCCGGCATGAAGAGCACCGTCACCAGCGTCACCACCCAGCCGCAGCCGAACACCGTCAGTCCCCTCCGGAGGGGCCGCCGCCCCAGGCTGAAGCAAAATCCGGAGAGGAGGATAAAGGTCCAGCAGATGCTCTGCTGCCAGATGTACGCGCCGGTGCCCCGGTACCAATCCCAGTCCGCGTGGAACCGATACACCAAGTCCCAGCAGGCGTGATAGGCGATCATGCTCACCAGCGTCAGGCCCGCAGGGCATCCAGGGAGGCGATCCGCCTTCTGGGCCGGACCAGTGTCCGAGTCCAGCTGTCTGCTGCCATCTTCCGCTCCTCTCTCCGGCGACCGGCGGAACCGGTCGTCTATCTCACCGGGGTCAGCCCCGGTGCTCCCGCCGGTACTCCGTGGGGAGCTGTCTCGTCACATCCTTGAATGCCCGGGTGAATTTCCCCTGGCTCTCGTAGCCCACGGCGGCCGCGATGGCGGCGATGCTCCCTGCCGCTCTCCCGCAGCAGCTCCATGGCCCTGCGCACCCGGTACTCCTTCATATAGGTGGCGATGGGCAGGCCGTACACCGCCTTGAACACCTCCTTCAAGGTGGAGGTGTTCAGCAGATACCTGTGGGAGAGCTCCTCAATGGTGTACCGCCGGTCCAGGTGCTCGGTCAGCAATGCGTGGATCTCCTGGATACGCGCCGTCTGCTGGGAGCCGTACCGGGTCAGCTCCCGCCCGCCGGACTCCAGCCCCTCCAAATACAGCAGCAGCTCCTGGAGCTTCAGCCGGAGATAGGGCAGCCGCCGCATCTCCGGCTGCCGGTACAGGGGCCGGAAGATCTCCTCCAGCTCCGGTCCCGCCGGAAGGGCGAAGGTCCCGCCTCCGCAGAATTTTTTCCGCCAGCCTCTCGGCCTGGAAGTCCGCCTCCGCCAAGATGGGGGCGGCGACTCCGCCAGATGGGTCAAATCCACGCAGATCATCAGCCCCGCGTACATCTCCGCCGGGAAGTGCATCACAGAATCCGCGCAGCAGTCCGCACTGTGGAGGGACAGATCGCCCTCCCCCCCAGATAGACCGACATGCCGTCCCGCAGGTCCCAGCCCACCCGGCCCAGGCGGCAGTGGTTGATCTCCAGCGTGGACCGGGCCGCCTCGTGCCGGAAGGCGGCATAGGTGCCCAGGACCGTGTTGAAGGACGCCTCCACCCCCGGAAAGACCGGGTAGACCTCCATCCGTCCCCGTCCATCCGTCTCTCCCTGAAATGTCCCGGTGAACAAAACCCCAGGTTCGGCCGCAGGGCGCCCCACGATCTCCATAGTCCCCTGCGGCAGCTCCGCCAGAGCCATCCGCAGGCAATCCGCTTGCTTCATTCCGCCGCTCCTTCCCACCTCACGCCGAGGGGCAGGCAATCTCCACCATCGCCTCAATCATGTGGTGCAGCAGCTGGGCCCGCTCCGTGTCCGCGGCCTTGTAGTAGACCTCCTTGCCCTCCCGGCGGCTGACGATCAGGTGCGCGGCCTTCAGCTGCCGCAGGTGGTGGGACACCGCCGGGGAGCTCATCTCCACCATGGCGGAGAGGTTGATCACGCACTCTTCACAGTGGCACAGCAGCCAAAAAATCCGGATGCGGCTGCCGTCCCCCAGCTGTTTGAAGATGTCAGCCACTGTCTGGAAATCGTCCACGCTGGGCATCTGTTCCAGCTCCCGCTCCATGGACTGGCCATGGTCGTGGGGCACTTCTTTTTCTTCCATCGGTCGTCCCTCCTTCTGGTTTTGTATTCTACCACACCCCGCGCCATTCTGGAAGAGCGTAAAAAATATGCCGCCCCGCATTGGCCCAATCGGAAGGAGTTTTTGCCCAATCGGAAGATTCTCTCCCTCCCCCCGTTGACTTGGGGGCCGCCCCGTGTATGATAAGACCATAGATTAAATAATTGCTTAATTGTTTTGCTCAATTTCTGAAGGGAGACGCTCATATGAAAAAAAAACCTACAAGATCGATGTGGACTGCGCCAACTGCGCCAACAAGATGGAGGAGGCCGCCCGGAAGACCGAAGGCGTCCAGAGCGCCACCGTGAACTTCATGGCGCTGAAGATGATCGTGGAATTCGCGGAGGGGCAGGACCCCAAGGCCGTGATGGAGCAGGTCCGCAGAAATTGCAAAAAGGTGGAGGACGACTGCGAAATCTACCTGTAAAAGCGCGTTTTTCAGGAAAGCTGCCCTCCGCCGAGGCGGGGTGTTTTTCTTTCCCAAAACAATTAAACGTTTATTGAATTATCAGCCGCACGGAGCGGCTCAGATCGGAAGTGAACCTCATGAATAAAAAGCAGAAAATCATGCTGATCCGCATTCTGACAGCGGCGGCCCTGCTGGCTGTCCTGCATGTTCTCCCCGTCACAGGCTGGATGCGGTTTGGGCTGTACCTGATCCCCTATCTGATCGCAGGTTACGACATCCTGCGAAAGGCCCTGAAGGGCATCCAAAACCGCCAGGTGTTCGACGAGAACTTCCTGATGGCCGTGGCCACCGTGGGCGCCATCGCCCTGGCGCTCTACGAGGGCAGCGGCGACTACACCGAGGCCGTCGCCGTGATGCTGTTCTACCAGGTGGGCGAATTGTTCCAGAGCTACGCGGTGGGAAAGAGCCGCCGCAACATCAGCGACCTGATGGACATCCGCCCGGACTACGCCAACGTGGAGCGGGACGGGAAGCTGGAGCAGGTAGACCCGGACGAGGTGGCCGTCGGCACCGTTATTGTGGTCCAGCCCGGCGAAAAGGTTCCTATCGACGGCACCGTGGTGGAGGGCGCCTCCACCCTGAATACCGCCGCCCTCACCGGCGAGAGCCTGCCCCGGGAGGTCAGGGCCGGGGACGAGATCATCAGCGGCTGCATCAATATGACCGGCCTGCTGAAGATCCGGACCACCAGGGAGTTCGGGGAATCCACCGTCTCCAAGATCCTGGATCTGGTGGAGAACGCCTCCTCCCGCAAGTCCAAGTCGGAGGACTTCATCTCCCGCTTCGCTAGGATGTACACCCCCGCCGTGTGTTTCGCCGCCCTGGCCCTGGCCATCCTGCCCCCCTGGTGCGGATGCTGGCCCTGGGCTGGCCCCCGCCTGGGGAACCTGGGATCTACCGGGCGCTCACCTTCCTGGTCATCAGCTGCCCCTGCGCTCTGGTCATCAGCATTCCTCTGAGCTTCTTCGCCGGCATCGGCGGCGCCAGCAAGGCGGGCGTGCTGGTCAAGGGCTCTAACTATCTGGAGACTCTGTCCCAAACCAAAACGGTGGTCTTTGACAAGACGGGCACTCTGACCCAGGGGGTGTTTGAGGTCAACGGGATCCACCATCAGCGAGCTGGAGAACGAGAAGCTGGTGGAGTACGCCGCCCTGGCGGAGAGCGCTTCCAGCCACCCCATCAGCAAGAGTCTCCAGCGGGCCTACGGCAAGGAGATCGACCGCAGCCGGGTGACCGATGTTCAGGAGATCAGCGGCAGCGGCGTCATCGCCAAAGTGGACGGCGTGGAGGTAGCCGCCGGCAACGACAAGCTGATGGACCGGCTGGGCATCCCGTACATCCCCTGTCGCAGCGTAGGCACCATCATCCACATGGCCATCGGACGGGAAGTATGCCGGACATATCGTCATCTCCGACGTGGTGAAGCCCCACGCCCGGGAGGCTGTCCAGGCGCTGCGGTCCGCCGGTGTTCATAGGACCGTCATGCTCACCGGCGACGCCAAGCCGGTGGCAGACCAGGTGGCCCAGTCCCTGGGCATCGATCAGGTTTGCAGCCGAGTTGCTCCCCGCCGGAAAGGTGGAAAAGGTGGAAGAACTGCTGCTGGACAAGACGCTCTGAGCGGGGGATAAAAGCTGGCCTTCGTGGGCGACGGCATCAACGACGCCCCGGTGCTCATCGGCCGGGCGGACATCGGCATCGCCATGGGAGCCATGGGCTCCGACGCCGCCATCGAGGCCGCCGACGTCTGCCGCAAAGACGCCGATCAGCAAAAGCATCACGAATACCTTTGGAGACGGAATCACCAGATTCGGCAGCATCATCAGTCCTGCGCAGACCGTACTCAGTGCGGAAAAGTGGAAGATAATCGCAGATGGGTGCGTGAAATTTTTACAGTAGGACAACATGGTGTAAGCCATGCCGGATACCACCGCTGCCAGCAAAGCCGCCAGAAGCGGGAACGGGTTGAGTCGAAGGACGGCTGCATGGCGATATATGCGCCCACAAGACACAGGATCGTTGAGGCGATCTTGACGGGAGTGATCTTCTCCTTCAGGAAAATACCGGCGAGCAGTGTGACAAATACCGGAGATGCCCGGTTCAGCATAGCTACATCCGCTTGGCGGGCGTGACCGGCCGCATAGAAGAAGAGCACGATCCCCAGAAAGCCGAAGAACGACCTTCCCCAAAGCGCCCAGCCCCCTGTTTGATCTCCTGAAAACCTGCAGGTTTTCCCGTCGGACCATAACAGCTGCAATAATCAGGCTGACAAGATTGCGGAAGAAGGTCTGCTCAAATGTCCCCACCTCTTCAGAGCTCAATTTGACAAATACCTGCATGATGGAAAAGGACAGCGATGAGACCAGCATCAAATATATAGCTTTGGTTTTTTTGTTTTTCGTAATCAGTCTCTCCTTTTTATATGGCAACATACAGCGTGGCCGTCTGCACGGGAAATCAGCGCAGACGACCGGAATACACTTCCGGTCGTCTGTTCCGATCCCACCCGGGGCCTGCGCAGCAGAAATCAATAGTCGCCGTTGTAACTGGTTCCGTGGGGCGTTGTCCAGCTATAATCTCCCAGCTTTTCCGCCTTTTGTCTCCTCGCCGTTGGCCACACGCAGAAGCAGCTCGTAAAGCTCGCGGCCGCTTTCTTGCAGGCTCAGTTCCCCATACAGCATGGGAGCTGCGGAGTAGTCGATCATGTCCTCCAGCGCCGTCGCAGTCTGGGGGTTGCCTGTGATCTTGATGGTGGTCATACATGCGTTGCCGATGGGGTTGCCCCGCCCAGTGGTGAAGAGGCAGATATGGCATCCGCTCATGGCCAGCGTGGTGGACGCATAGGCATCTTGGCGCCCTGTGCCTGGTTGATGCCCCAGGCTCCCCGCGCCGGGGACCGGATCACCGCAGTCCAGGATCCCCAGGATCCGGCGATGTCCCTGGGTTTTGAAGCTGCCCAGGTTCTTCTCGGTCATAGTGGTCAGTCCGCCCGCCTTATTGCCGGGAGTGGGGATTGACCTGGGAGAGGCCCTTTACCGCCTCTGCGGGTGCAGTCCTCATTGAAGAAATCTCCGATATCCATCAGGCGCATGCCGATCGCATAAGAAGCCGCTGTGGTGGGATAGCCGCCGCGGCCACAAACCGCCACCGCTCTTCCGCCGGCGGACAGGTGCATATCGATTGCCTCACCCACCACCGGATTGGCGGACAGGCCGCTGGTCCAGTCAGATCCGCCGTTATAGCCGCCGATAATCAGTCCGCTGAGGGGCAGGGTTCGCGCTTCTGGGCCTCTGCCTGCCGCTTCAGATCCTCCACAGCTGCAATCCCGTCCTGGATGGCCTTGGTGACACCGCCGTCCGCCTGGATGCTGATATTCACCACCGGCCGGCCAGTCTTACGGATCTCCTCCGCCACATCTTCAGGATCTGTCTGCTGGCACCCCAGGGACAGCAGTACCACGCCAAAAAGTGTTCGGGTGCGTGCCGGTCGTGATGAACCCCTTGCGGGTCCGCTCAAAGCGGTCCGGGAACTCGCCGCAGGCAGCGTCCACAAACGTGGCGGGGACATTGCAGGCGGCGGAGATCCGCTGGGCAGCGTTATTGAGCACTGCACCAGAGAGATCACCACCACCTGGTTCCGGATCCCAAAGGAACCGTCTGCCCGCTTATAGCCCATAATGGTCTCCGGCAGGCCCAACTCTTCCTTTTTTGTATTTATGGTGGATCGTGTAATCCATGGCATCCGGTGCCATGGAGCGATAGTAAGCACGCTGTTCCCGGTTGATTTCCTCAAAGTCATCGTAAACATTGTGCTCATGTACCCAGTCTCCTTTTTGATGGGCTGGGTGGCCGCACCGATATGTACGCCGTACTTGATGATCTCGGCTCCTTTTTCAATATCAGTGCGGGCGATTTTGTGCCCCTCTTTGATATATTCGTTGGCCGTGATCTCCTCACCAGCCACTAGTGTGCACTCACCCGCCTGGATAGGCTCTACGGCAACTGCGACGTTGTCGCTCTCCTCAATCAGCATGCTTTTTTTGTAAATTTTCATTCCTGTTTACTCCTCCAGTAATTTAGGATTGGTGTTCTCTTACCGTAATACTGCGGCGATGCGATCCATGATCTCCTCGATCAGATTTCGGGGTGCAGCCAGGTTCAATCGTTCAAATCCATTTCCCTCTGGGCCGAACATACTGCCTTCGTCCATCGCCACATGGGCCTGATACAGCATCTTTTGGCGCAGTTTTTCGGCATCCGGCTCCAGTCTCCGGAAGTCAATCCATTGGAGATAGGTCCCCTCAGAGGGAGATCTTGACGTCTCCATTCCAAGTATCTTCCGCAAACTCCCGAACGAACTGGTCATTTTTCTGAATATAAGCCAGGCATGAATCCAGCCAGGCTTCCCCGTGGTCCCAGGCAGCCTTTGCAGCAACGGGGGCAAAAAAGTTCGGATGGGCACGACAATACCGTGCGAACATCTGGTCAAATCGTTTCCGGCGTTCCTCATTGGGGATCATAATGCAGGAAAAAGAAAGCCCCGCCAGATTGAATGTTTTGGATGGAGCATGGCAAACGGCACAGTTTTCCGCATAGTCCTGGCCCAGCGAGGCAAACACGATATGCTGGTGGCCGGGAAGATCAGATCGCTGTGGATCTCATCTGCGATTACAAACACATGATGCCTGCGGCAGATCTCGCCCACTCTGCGGAGCTCCTCCTCCGTATAAACACGGCCCACCGGATTGTGCGGGTTGCTTAAAACAAAGGCCCTGCATCTGGGGATGCCGCTTTCCTCTCAAAATCTGCAAAGTCGATCTCATAGCGCCCATCCCTGAGCTGTAACGGACTGTTTACAACAACCCGTTTCTGCTGCTGTATCGAATCAGCGAAGGGATAATACACCGGTCTCTGGATCAGGACCTCATCGCCTTCCTCCGTCTCTGACAGCAGCAGGAGATTGATGGCTGTCACGACACCGGGGGTAAAACGGAACCAGTCCGCCGCCGCATTCCAGCCATTTCTCCGTTGCTGCCAGCGCAGATAGGACGCAATAACCTCATCAGTGACTTTGGTATATCCATACATGCCGTTCTTAGCTGCCTCAATGATGGCTTCCTGAACCTCCGGAAGCGTCTTCAGATCCATATCTGCAATCCAGGCGGGCAGAACGTCTTGAGTTCCAAAAGTCTTTTCCAGTTCAGCTGGCTCCCACTTAACCTGCCCCCACGGCAGGCGGCTTTCAAAGTGGTCAAAGTCAAACGTTTTTTCCATCCTTACCTCTTTCTGATCCTAAATCGGGATTTATCACAGGCCATTAATCTCCCTTACAAAATGGCATTTGACAAAATGATCCTTTTCGATCTCTTCCAGCTGGGGCTCATTTTTCAAAACATTCCGGCTTCGCATATACACATCTGGGGGCGAAGCGGCAGGACTTTGTCACGTTGATAGGCGAAGTGATCTCACCCTTCAAAATGATCTGATTATCCGGCGCATTGTACTTGGGCAGCGGGATCGCAGAAATCAATGCCTTTGTATAGGGATGATATTGGTGGGCAAAGATCTCTGCGGATCCAGCCTTCTCTACCATCTGTCCCAGATACATCACCGTGATATCATCGGAGATATGCTTGACCACGGACAGGTTGTGGGTGATAAACAGATATGTGAGATTCCGCTCCTTCTGGAGCTCCATCATCAGATTCAGGATCTGCGCTTGAATGGATACATCCAGAGCGGAGACCGGCTCGTCGCAGACCACTAACTTGGGATCCAGGATCAGCGCCCGGGCGATACCTACCCGCTGGCGGCGTCCACCATCCAGTTCATGCGGATACAGGCCATAGGTTCTCTCTGCCAGCCCCACCACATCCATGATCTCACGGACTTTTTTCTGCTGCTCCTCTTTGGAATTGCAGAGCTTATAGATCTTCAAAGGCTCTGCGATGATATCTCCGATGGACATTCTGGGGTTCAGAGATGCGTAGGGATCCTGGAAAATGATCTGCATATCCTTGCGAAGCTCTTTCAGCTGCGCCTTGGTCACGTCCGAGATATCCTTTCCCTGAAAGATAATCCGGCCGCCTGTTCTCTGATGCAGGTGCAGGATCACCCGGCCCAGTGTAGACTTTCCGCAGCCGGATTCTCCCACGATCCCCAGCGTCTGTCCTCCCGCAGACCGAAGGTGACGCCATCCACTGCATGGAGTGTCCCCTTTTTGGTGGCAAAATACTTTGTCAGGTCTTCTACTCTTAAAATCTCAGCCATACTCAAACCCTCCGTGTCAGAAAAACGGTTGCAGCGGACCATGTGAGAGTCCGAAAGCTTCACCGGCTTGATTTTTCCGGTCTGGCAGGCTTCTGTCGCATAGGGACATCTGGGGTGGAACTTGCATCCATCCGGAAGGTTTGCGGGGTCCGGTACCATGCCCTGAATCACTTTCAGCGTAGATGCGTCGTTCTCAATATCCGGCAGAGAGTCAAACAGACCGATGGTATACGGATGCCGCTTATCTGTATAAATTTCCTTGAGGGTTCCGGATTCCACGATCTCCCCGGCGTACACCACCGCGACCTTGTCGCAGATCTTCGCCACAACGCCCAGATCATGAGTGATGAGGATCAGGGAGGTCTGATACTCCTGCTTCAATTTTTTCATCAGCTCCAGCACCTGCGCCTGGATCGTCACGTCCAAGGCTGTGGTAGGCTCGTCCGCGATCAGCAGCTCGGGGCTGCACGCCAGGGCGATGGCGATGACCACCCGCTGCTTCATGCCGCCGGAGAACTGATGGGGGTAGTCGTCGCAACGGCTGCCGGGGATGCCCACCTGCTCCAGCATCTCCATAGCACGCTTCCGGGCCTCGGCCTTCGAGATCTTGTTGTGCAGCAGGATCACTTCTGCAATCTGATCTCCTACCCGTGTCACCGGGTTGAGGGCAGTCATGGGGTCCTGGAAGATCATGGAGATCTGTCCGCCCCGGATCCGGCGCATCTGCTTTTCTGAGAGTTTCAGCAGATCCTCTCCCTCAAACAGGATCGATCCCTTTACGATCTCTCCTGGCGGATCCGGCACCAGCCGCAGGATTCCCAGGGCGGTGGTGGTCTTTCCGGCACCGGTCTCCCCCACCAGGCCGATACTTTCGCCCCTCTCCAGAGAAAAGGTGATGTCATTCACCGCCTGCACAGTTTCCTCGTCTGTCACATAACGGATTTCAAGGTCGTGCACTTCCAATATATTTTCAGCCATACCGTACTCCTTTCACCGCTCACTTCTTCAATCTGGGGTCCAGGCAGTCCCGCAGGCCATCTCCTACAACGTTGAGTGCATAGACCACCACCATGATGGCAAGGCCGGGAATGACCGTGAGGTAAGGTTCTGTCCGGATGTACCGCCGGCCGGTGGACAGCATTGCGCCCCACTCCGGCAGCGGAGCCTGAATGCCAAATCCCAGGAAACTCAGAGCAGAAGCGGAAATGATGGCGCCCGCCATGGCCAGCGTGGCCTGCACGATCAGAGAAGAAATAGAATTGGGAAGGATGTGGTGGACAATGATACGCCAGTTATTGGCGCCGATGGCTCGGGCCGCCTCGACAAACTCCTGTTCCCGTGTTGACATAACTGCTGCCCGCACCACGCGCGCGAATTTTGGCGTAGAAGACAGACCCACCGCCAGCATCAGGTTGAACAAGCTGGAACCCAGTGCCGTGACAATGCACATGGCCAGCAGCATCTGGGGAATGGCCATAAACAGATCCATGCAGCGCATGATGATGTTATCCAGCTTGGGATAGTAGGCTGCCAGGACACCTAAAATTCCGCCTGTAATGACAGAAATTCCAACCGCCAGGAAGCCGATGGCCAGAGAATAGCGGCTGCCATAAATCAGGCGGCTCAACTGGTCCCGGCCAAGGTTGTCTGTGCCGAAAATATGCTCTGCGCAGGGCGCGATCATGGCACGGCTGGCATCCTGATCATCATATCCGTATGGTGCGATCTGATCGGCGAAAATTGCGATGAGAACGAAAAGGATCAAAACGATCAGTCCCACCAGCGCCTGCTTGTTCTTTTTAAAACGTCTCCAGATTTCGGAGAGCATACTGTGTTTTTTCATGCCGCCTTCTTCTCTCCTCTCTTCTTGAAACGGAAGAACCCGCTCTTGGAGCTCTCATACATGGTCTTCATGCGGGGTCAATGAAGGTGTAGATGATATCCACAATCAGATTCAAAATGGCGGAGACAAACGCGATCAGCAGCACACATCCCTGCACGGCAGCATAGTCTCGGGCATTCATGGAATCCACCAGGTACTTTCCCACGCCATTGATGGAGAAAATCACCTCTGTGACAATGGAGCCGGCCAGCAGAACACCTAGCTGCAGCCCGATTACGGTGACAATGGGGATCATAGCATTTTTTCAATGCATGGCTCAGGATTACCATCCAGTAAGTCTGGCCCTTGGCCTTGGCCGTACGGATGTAGTCCTGCCGCATAACCTCCAGCATAGAGCTGCGGGTAGTACGCATAATCGTGGCAGAAGAATTCACGCCCAGCGCAACCACCGGCATGATCATCTGCGTCCAGCTATTCCCGTAGCCCGAAGCCGGAAGCCAGCCCAGTCCAACGGAGAAAATCAGAATCAGCATCAGGCCCTGCCAGAACATCGGCATGGAAATTTCCAAATAAAGCGCACCCTGTGCACAGAGAGTCCAGAATGGTGTTCTGTTTCAGAGCAGCTACGATTCGAAGAATATTCCAAGTATAATGCCCAGAACAATGCTCCATGCGGAGATATTGAATGTTACAGAGAAGCGCACGAGAAGCTCGTTCAAAACCGGAGTTCTGGAGCGGTAGGAGATTCCAAGGTCCCCCTGAAACAGGCCCAGCAGTGTCCTTCCCAGCCGCTCCCAGTAGGTCCCGTTGATCCCCATCTCAATGCGGTATGCCTCAACAGCTTCCGGCGTGGCGTTATCTCCCAAGGCCAGATAAGCAGGATCACCAGGAGAAAAATAGAGAATTGTAAAAACAACAATGGTTACACCGATCAATATGGGAATGATCCATAAGATTCGCTTGATAATGTATTTCAGCATGGTTCGTTTTCCTCACTCAACCAGCGCGGCGCCCCGGAGGCCACCGCTTTTTTGTACTGTCATGTAAAAAAATAGGATGGGTGAATAATTGTTGTATTATCCACCCATCCCTTGGATCAAATCAAACCCTTAATCCGGAGAATCATTTTACGCGAAGTAGCAATACTTCAGCAGCGGAGCCTGGAATGCGCCATTGCGGAAGCCCTGCAGATCGCTGGTGTAGCAGTGGATATCCTCCTGCTGATAGATGGGAACGATGACACATTCATCCAGCACCTTCTGCTGGATTTCTGCATTCAGTTCGCTGCGCTTTGCAGAGTCCGCCTCCATAGCAGCAGCATCAATCAGGGCATCCATCTCAGGATCGCTGTATCCGAAGATGTTGTTGGCGTTATCGGTGTAGAAGAATCGGTTCGCATAGTCAATATCGCCGTTGGTGGCAGAGATGCCCCAGGTATAAATATCGAAGTTGTGCTCCACCTTCAGAGCCTGGGAGTTGGTGGCGGCGTCCAAAGCAACGATCTCCACATCAATACCGATCTGCCCCAGTGCATTGGCAAAGAACTCACCATATGATCTTTTCGCGGTGGAATAACGCAGATGTCCAAATGAATACCTGTGGAAACACTTTCGTGAAATACGTAATCATAATAACCGAAATATTTTTCAATGTGTTTCTCTACCGCATCCCAATCGGCCTCGCCATACATTTCGACTGGTTCTTCCGAAAGATACCCCTCACAATCGCTCACCAATTTCTGCGCTTCTGGATTGTCCGGCTCTAATTCCAGCCACCGCTTTCCATATTCAAGAGCAACAGCCGCCGTATCATCTGCCATGAGGTGAGCATATCCCATGCGAGCGTTCCAGTACGGGTCATTTTCTCCCTGTTTCCATACAGTTTCCAAAATGTCAATGGAGTGTTGGATAAGTTCCTTATCTACTTCATCATCATCTCCATGCGCCTTGTGATCTCCCAATACTGCCAAATTGCTATAAGCCCGACCAAGCAATACGGTCAATTTATATCCACGCTCTTTTTTCCTCAAAAAAAAAAAAAAAGCAATGAGTAATGCCAGAGATGTGATCATTCGTCCTCTTTGTAACTGAAAAGACCTTAAATACCGAAAAAGACAACAACACAGTAGTCTTCGAAGTTAAAAAGGTGTCAATAAGGTCCACGTTAGAAAAGCTATCGAAGAGATCTACAATGTCAAGGTCGAAAGAGTTAACGTCGTTAACTGCCGTCCTAAGACAAAAAGAGTCGGCCGTTATGTCGGCAAGACCAATGCGTTTGTAAGAAAGCATACGTCAAATTGGCAAATGGTCATCATATCACGATCTTAGAAGATAAATAAGATCATAAATTAACGGAAGAATTATGCTTATTTCCGGATAAATTGCATAGGAGGAAACAAATAAATGGCAATTAAAAGTACAAAGCCGACTACCCCTGGTAGACGTGGCATGACTGGATTGACGTTTGAAGAGATAACTAAAAAAGAAACCTGAAAAGAGTTTAACTGTCAGTTTCTCTAAATCAGGCGGCAGAAACAATACCGGTCGTATCACTACAAGACACCATGGCGGCGGTCATAAACAGTTATATCGAATCATCGATTTCAAAAGAAACAAAGATGATATCAAGGCTAACGTAGCAGCGATCGAATACGATCCAAACCGTAATGCCAATATCGCTTTATTACATTATATTGATGGTGAAAAAGCGTTACATCTTAGCTCAAAAGGCTTAGAAGTAGGCATGAGTGTCGTATCGGGCGCCAATGTCGATATTAAAGTCGGAAATGCTTTGGAACTTCGCAATATGCCTGAAGGTACGATCGTTCATAACATCAGGAACTAAAAAAAGCCGGGCAAAAGGCGGCCAGAGCAGAGCAGCCGGTGTCAGTGCTCAGATCTTAGGTATCGAAGAAAAATACGTAACTTTACGTTTAGCCAGCGGCGAAGTCAGAAAAGTCTTAGGCAACTGCCGTGCTACCGTTGGTACTGTCGGCAACGAAGACTACAACCTTATCAACTTAGGTAAGGCCGGACGTACAAGATGGTTAGGCATCAGACCTACTGTCAGAGGTTCGGTCATGAACCCGAACGATCACCCTGCATGGTGGTGGTGAAGGACGTACACTCGATCGGTCGTAAGTCACCAATGACTCCTTCAGGGTAAAAAGGCAATGGGTGTTAAGACACGCAAGACTAAAATACTTCTGACAAGTTGATTGTAAGAAGAAAAACGGTAAATAAAGAAGGGAAAGGTTAAAATGAGTAGAAGTTTGAAAAAAGGCCCATTTTGCGATGAACATTTAATGAAGAAAGTTGTCGCTTTAAATGAGGCTAATAAAAAAAGTAATCAAAACCTGGTCACGCAGATCAACAATTTTCCTGATTTTCGTAGAACACACCTTTGCTGTTTACAATGGGAAAGACTTTCGTACCGGTATATGTAACAGAAGATATGGTCGGTCATAAACTCGGCGAGTTCGTACCAACCAGAAAATTTGGCGGTCACGGCAGTGAAAGAAAGCGTAGGAGGTAAGATAATGCAAGTACAAGCAACCGCAAAGACAGTCAGAATCGCACCCCCCGCAAAGTTCGTTTAGTTCTTGATCTGATTCGTGGCAAAGATACAAAAGAAGCCTTGGCGATCTTGAAGTTTACACTAATCACGCTGCTGAAGCGATTGAAAAGGTCGTAAAATCAGCTGTTGCCAATGCAACACACAACTATCAGATGGACGAAGAAAAGTTATATATCAAAGCCTGCTTCGCTAACGAAGGGGGTTACATTTAAGAGATTTATGCCGCGTGCTAAAGGCAGTGGCACAGATCTTAAAAAGAACGAGCCACATCACTGTTGTGGTCGAAGAGAGATAGGAGGTCAGGCGATGGGTCAGAAAAAAAGTCCGATCGGATTAAGAGTTGGTATCATTCGTGATTGGGAGTCCAGATGGTACGCCGAAAAAGAATATGGTACTCTCTTGCAGGAAGATATTAAAATCCGTGAACTAATTGAGAAAGATGCTCGTGAATGCTTGATCTCACGTGTCGAGATCGAACGTTCCAAAAACAGAGTAGAAGTGATCATCCGTACTGCTCGTCCGGGTAACTATGTCGGACAAGACGGTGCCAAGATCAACGAATTGAAGAAACAGCTTGAAAAATTGACCGACAAGTCTGTCAACATCAAGATCGTGGAAGTTGCCAATCGGAATTAGATGCCAGATTGGTAGCTATGAAGATCGCTAAGATGCTTGAAGATCGTCAATCTTTCAGAACTTTGCCAGAAAAGAGCTATCCAGGCTACGATGAGAGCTGGAGCCAAAGGTATCAAAACAAAGCTGTATCAGGCCGTCTTGGCGGTACTGATATCGCCAGAACTGAAGGCTACAGCGAAGGCGTTACCTTTGCATACATTAAGAAGCGACATCGATTATGCCTGGGAGGAAGCTATGACAGCTTATGGCAAAACTTGGTGTCAAGGTCTGGATCTGCCGTGGTGAAGTTTTACCGGGCGAAATGGTCAAAGAACCGGAAAGACCGAAAGAAAACCGTAAAATTCAATAAACGTCCTTTCCGCAAGGACGCTAGACCTTCAAAGGCGCAGAAGCCAAGGAAGCTCCTAAAGCTCCTGAAAAAAAGAAGAAGCTCCTGCTGCCAGTGAAGAAAAGGGAGGTAATTAATTATGTTAATGCCTAACAGAACTAAATATCGTCGTCCTCACCGCTTAAGCTATGAAGGACGTTCTAAAACCGGACGTGAAGTAACGTTTGACTAGTTACAAATAGGCGGTGCTTAAGCAATACGCTTGTAG
>VOFD01002846.1_pt1 | contig 33785 bp, 39 predicted proteins | sample 5384101 | NCBI WGS metagenome assembly VOFD01 (sample SAMN12384723, study PRJNA508395) | human gut metagenome | isolation source: healthy gut C | host: Homo sapiens
GCGTGCCGCGCGGGGTGATGATCCACAGCGACCAGGGCGGGCTGTACCGGTGCAGGGAGTACCTGCGCTTCGCCCGCGAGCACGGGGTGGTGAGGAGCATGTCCGGCAGGGGCAGCTGCTACGACAACGCCGTCATCGAGAGCCACTTCGGCAACCTCAAGGGACGCCTCGGCAGGCTCGACAGGGTGCCGGCGGACAAGGCCGCCGAGATGATAGACGAAGCCGTGAGGTACTTCAACGAGGAGCGCATACTGCTCAAGCTCGGAGGGCTCTCGCCCGCGGAGTTCCTCAGGGAGTACGAGAAAAGGCAGAAAAGAGGCCGGAAATCGGCCGCTAATATATAAATTATTGTAAGTCAGTCTGTTATATGAAGACTGATGAGTATTAACCCGTCCAACTTTTTTGGTACACCTTAATCAAATATTTCGGTAAATCCAGCGCTCCTACCTAAGTTGCCATCACTTCGCCATGCCATATTTGCAATCAGTCACCCTCGCAGGCGGCTACCAGTCCATCTCGAGGCGCTCGATGTCCTCCTCGACGAGCTGAGTGCCGATCTGGACTTCGATGAGATTCAGAGGTGTCACGGCCTTGAGCCCGTGGAGCTCGCCTTTGCGGATGTGGACCACGTCGCCGGCCTTGACCTCGGTCTCCACGCCGTCGAGCTTCAGCCGGCCCTTGCCGCTGACGAAGGTCCATACCTCCTCACGGAAATTATGACGCTGATAGCTGATGTTGCAGCCCGGCTTGAGGAAGAGATTCTTGGTAGAGACTCCACCCCGTCGGAACCCTTGGTCCTGTCGAGCACCAGCTGCCCCAGCGGCGCTCTTCGTACATGGGCCTGTCGGTCAGATGCTCCACGTAGCTCTTGATGTTCTCAGAAGTCTTCTTGGCCGAAACCAGGATTCCGTCCGGACTCGCCGCCACTATCGCGTCGTCGATGCCGTCGCAGAAGATGGGGATCGACAGTTCGTTGACTATGTTGGTACGGTGGGCCTGCGCGCCGAGCACTCCGTTGCCGGTCACTGCCGCCGGAAGCTCCTCGCACAGGGTGTTCCAGGTTCCGAGATCCTTCCACTCGCCGTCATAGACCACCACTGCCACGGACTCGGCCTTCTCGGCCACCTCGTAGTCGAAGCTTATCTTCGGCAGTTCGCCATAACGGCCGTGAAGCTCCTCGAAAGAGTCCACGCGGATATAGCGCGAAACTATGTCCATCATATATCCGAGCCTGTAGGCGAAGACTCCGCCGTTCCAGTAGGCGCCCTCCTCGAGCAGCTTCTCCGCGGTGGGCACGTCGGGCTTCTCGGTGAATCTGAACACCTTGCTCCAGACGCCGTCGCCGCCCTTTTCCCGGAACCACGTAGCCGTATTTCGCCGAAGGATAGGTAGGCTTGATGCCCATCAGCACCAGGTCGGCCACGCCTTCGCATTCCGCCATCCTGCCTATCGTGGAGAAGTACCCGGCCTCCGTGTAGGGGTCGCAGGGCATCACGACCACCACCTCGTCGCGCGAGCAGGACTTGCCGAGTGCAAGCCAGGCGCTCGAAAGGGCGATTGCGGGGAAGGTGTCGCGCCTCTCCGGCTCGGTGACTATTCCGATTCCGCCGCCGAGCTGGTTGGTGATGATGTCGCGCTGGGCCGCATTGGTGGCCACGGTTATCTCGTCTCCGAGCCCGGCCTCACCGAGCTGGCGGACAACCCTCTGCACCATGGACTCCCTGCCGCCTGAAGGCGAGGCCAGAAGCGGAAGGAACTGCTTGGAGCGCGCTTCGTTGGACAACGGCCACAATCTCTTGCCGGAGCCTCCTGAAAGCAATATTATCTGCATTATCTGTCGTATTTTTCAAATTCTGAATTACGGCTCTTGAATTCCGGCACTATCTCCTTCATGAGACGCACCGTCGAAGGGATGTCTACCTTGAGCGAGAGCTCCTCGAGCCTTGCGGCATACTCGCGCGCCTCGTCGTAGTCGTACTCGCGCACCTGGGCGATGCGTATGCGGTCGTGCGAGGTGGGCAGCGTGTTCTCGGCGTTGGAGAGCACCTCCTCATAAAGCTTCTCGCCCGGACGCAGGCCGGTGTACTCTATCTTGATGTCCTTGTCGGGCACGAAGCCGGCGAGCTCTATCATCCTGCGCGCAAGATGGTCGATCTTCACGGACTCACCCATGTCGAACACGCAGATGCGGTTCTCGACAGGCAGGGTGGCGGCCTCCATGACCAGGCGGCAGGCCTCGGGTATGGTCATGAAGAAGCGGGTGATGTTCTTGTCGGTCACGGTCACGGGGCCTCCGTTCTCTATCTGCTCGCGGAAACGGGGGATCACGGAACCGTTGGAGCCGAGCACGTTGCCGAACCTGGTGGTCACGAACTTGGTCTTGCCCTTCACGCGGCCGCGGTCGATCGCGAGGCCCAGGCTCTGCACATATATCTCCGCGAGGCGCTTGGTGCAGCCCATGATGTTAGTGGGGTTCACGGCCTTGTCGGTGGAGATCATCACCATCTTGTCCACTCCGTACTCGATGCACTTGTCGACCACGTTCCTCGAACCGGCAACGTTGGCCAGCACCGCTTCGCAGGGATTCTCCTCCATCAGCGGCACGTGCTTGTAGGCCGCGGCATGGAAGACGATCTGGGGTTTCCACGAACGGAAAGCGAAGTCGAGCCTCGCGGGCATGCGCACGTCGCCGATTATCGGCACGAACTTGAGCTCCGGGAACCTCTCCTCGAGCTCGAGCCTCAGGTTGTGCATCGGGGTCTCGGCGTTGTCGTAGAGCACCAGCATCCTGACTCCGAATCCGGCGAGCTGACGGCAGAGTTCGGACCCTATGGAACCGGCGGCCCCCGTGACCATCACGGTCTTCCCGCGGAAGTTCTCGATGATCTCGCTCATGGAGATCTTTATCTCCTGGCGGCCCAGCAGGTCCTCTATCTTGATCTCCCTAACGCGGTTGCGCACCAGGCGTCCGCCCACCATCTCGTCGATCGTGGGAGAGATGAGCACCTTTATCTTGTTGCTCGTGGCATACCTGACCAGGGTGTCCTGGCACTCGCGCGCGTCGTCCTCCTTCGCGAAGAGCAGTCCGCTGATGTTGTAGTCGCGCACCACGGTGTCGAGAGCCTTGTCGTCGCAGCAGTGGAACACCGGGAAGTCGGCCAGCATGATATGCTTCATCCCCTCGGTGTCGGAGAGGAAGCCCATCACGCGGTAGTGCGGGGAGTTCGAGAGCCTCGTGGCGATGGCCACCGACTTGTCGGTGGTGCCGTAGATCAGCACGTTGCTGCAGTTCCTGCGGCGTATGCTGTTCTTCTTCATCTGGTCGTAGACGGCGATCATGATCACCCTCACGATGAAGAGCAGGAACAGGCCCACGAAGAAGTCGAGCACCAGCAGTATGAGCAGATTGGGGAACACGCCGAAGATCAGCACCAGCGCGGCGCCCATCACGACTTCCTTGCCCGCGCAGGCAAGGGCGTACTGGCCAAGGTCGCGGAAGGTGGAATGCCGTATGATTATCCTGTAGCTCCTGGTCACATAGAACATCAGCAGCGAAGCCACGAGCGACAGAAGAGTCCACGCGAGCAGGAAATTACGCTGGAAGTCCGGGTCGAAAAGGACTATGGAGAACAGAATCACTATGCCGGAAGCCACCACCGAGAGGAACACGTCCATCAGGTAGATGACCGTGGTGCTCAGATATTCGGAGGTGTATCTGACAAGCCATTTTCTGAAGACGTTTTTCATAGGCCGCAGCATTTTTTTCACTCCGTCGGTCCAGTAGGGCACCTCGATGCCGAAGACCTCCTTTATCCTGGTCTTGTCGAGCACGGAATATGCGGGACGCTTCACCTTGCTGGGATATTCGTCGGAATGGCAGGGCAGGACCCTGCAGGACGAATGCCCGGAGAAGACGCCCACGGCCCTTGGAAGTCGAACCAGCTGCACACCCCTTCGTCGGAATAGTTGTAGATTCCGGAACGGGGATAGTCAGCGCGGCCGAGCCTGCAGAGGCGTAGTCTTTCATGATGTTCATTATCGCCGAGGCGAGCCCGGCGGCGTAGGTGGGGGTGCCGGTCTGGTCGAAGACCACCCTGATCTCGGGCTTGGAAGCCGTCAGGGAGAGCATCGTCTTGAGGAAGTTCTTCCCGAACTCGCTGTAGAGCCAGGCGGTGCGGAGAATTACGTATTTGCATCCCGAGGCGGTCACGGCCTGCTCGCCATGGAGTTTGGTGAGACCGTAGACCCCGGTGGGCGTTCCCTTCCTGTCCTCGGTGCAGGGAGTGTTGTAGGGGTCGCCCCCGAAGACGTAGTCCGTGCTCACGTGGACCAGCAGGGCTCCGAGCTCGTGCGCCACTTCGGCGAGATTGCGCACGGCGCCCGCGTTGAGCAGTTCGGCAAGCTCGGGCTTGTCTTCCGCGGCGTCCACGTTGGTGAATGCCGCGCAGTTCACTATCACGTCGGTCTTATGCTCCGACGCAGCCTTCCTGACGGCGTCGATGTCGGTGATGTCGAGCCGCTCCGAGGAGAGCGGGACGCGGTCGCCTCCCAGCCGGCGCAGAAGGGCGAGCTGCTCTTCTCCGGCCTCGGCGACATCGGTGAAAAGGAAATTGTCGGACGAACCGGCGGACATTATCCGCAGCCAGCTCCCCAACTGACCGTATGAACCGGTAACAAGTATGTTCATGGCTTTTTCTCTCTTCAAGTCAAATTCAGAATTCGTCAGCGCCCCAGACGTTGCCGTTCTCATAGTCGCCGGCCGTCTTGAGCAGGTACTGTCCGTACTGGTTCTTGAGCATGGGGCGGGCCAGCTCCCTGACCTTCTCCGGGCTTATCCAGCCCTTCCTGAGGGCTATGCCCTCGAGGCAGGCCACCTTGAGGCCCTGGCGCTTCTCGATGGTCTCGATGTAGGCCGTGGCCTCGGCAAGAGAGTCGTGGGTCCCGGTGTCGAGCCAGGCGAAGCCGCGGCCGAGAGTCTGGACCTTGAGCTCCCCAGCCGCCAGGAACTCCTGGTTCACGGTGGTGATCTCAAGCTCTCCGCGGGCCGAAGGCTTGATGTGCTTCGCGACCTCGACGACCTTGTTGGGATAGAAATAGAGACCCACCACGGCATAGTTGGACTTGGGCTTCGAGGGTTTCTCCTCTATCGAGAGGCAGTTGCCGTCCTTGTCGAACTCGGCGACTCCGTAGCGTTCGGGATCGCTCACCCAATAGCCGAATACGGTGGCCTTGGACTCGGCCTCGGCGGTGTGGACGGCGTTCTTCAGCAGCGTCGAGAAGCCGGAGCCGTGGAAGATGTTGTCTCCCAGAACGAGGCAGACCGAATCGTCGCCGATGAACTCGTCGCCGATTATGAACGCCTGGGCGAGGCCGTCGGGCGAAGGCTGCTCGGCATACTCGAAGCGCACGCCGAAATCGCTGCCGTCGCCGAGAAGGCGCCTGAAACCGGGAAGGTCGTATGGAGTGGAGATGATCAGGATATCCCTGATGCCGGCCAGCATGAGCACGGACAGCGGATAATAGATCATCGGTTTGTCATAGATGGGCAGCAGCTGCTTGCTCACTCCCTTGGTGATCGGATACAGTCTCGTGCCCGATCCGCCGGCCAGAACTATTCCTTTCATAGGTAAAATTTCTTATTACTGCTGCAGGGGTTCGTCCTTTACCTCGTCGAAATATTCGCTCGCCGCATGGCACACGGGGCACTCCTTGGGCGGCTTGGGACCTACATACTTATACCCGCAGACCGAGCATATCCAAACCTTATCTTCTTTAGCCATAATTACGTAAATTTTCCCAAAGATAGCGAAAATTCTCCAATTTCGCCAATCATCTGAGGTCACGCAGGGTGAAACGGAAGCCCAGACCGCCCCCGGGGACCCTAGTAGGCCTTGATTCCGCCTTTGTGGAAAAGAACGGCGTTGCGCACGATGGAGAGGCCGAGACCAGAGCCGCCGACGGGCTTGCCGCGGTCGGCGTCGAGCCGGTAGAAACGCTCGAAAATCTTGTCCAGCTCGTCATCGGCGACCCCTGCCCGTGTCGTAGTAGTCGATGCAGTGGGAGCCGTCCTGGTTCAGGCTGTAGGACACATGGACGCAGGAGCCGTCGCCCGCATATTTCATGGTGTTCTCTATCAGGTTGCGGAAAATCGAATAGATGAGATTGTAGTTGCCGCGGACGCAGACCGGCTGGAGATTGTTCTCCACCTGGATACCGTGGCTTCCGACAGCGTCGGAAAGCTCCTCGAGACCTCCTCGAACACCACCTTGACGTTGACCGGAACCACCTTGAACTGCTCGGGGGCCTCCTCGAGCTTGGTGATGGTGGAAATGTCGGTGATCATGTCCGAAAGGCGCAGCGACTGGAGGTAGGAGCGTTCGATGAAGAGCCGCCTGCGCTCCTCGCTCAGCTCCGGATGGTTGACTATGGTCTCGAGGTAGCCCTGTATGCTGCTGACCGGAGTCTTCAGCTCGTGGGAGATGTTGCCTGTCATCTCATGCTTGAGGCGCCGGGTCTCGATGTCGGCCCTCTCCTCCTCCTTGCGTCCGTAGCGCTCGGTGAGGAAATACAGTATGAAGAGGGAGAACACGAGCAGCAGGAATTCGAAAAGCAGGAACATCCAGTCGGTGCTGAAGAAATCCTCCAGACTGATGTCGAAGTTCTGGGCGACCCTGACGATACGGCCGTCGTACTCCATTGCGTAGTAGAAATAACGCTCGCCGGAGGTGTCGGAGCGGCGGAGCGAGGTGCCCTCGCCGCGGCGCAGGCATTCCTGGATTTCCGGGCGGCCGAGGTGGTTCTCCATCGTCTCGAAGCTGTTGTCCGAATCGAAGCGCACCTTTCCGTCGGCGTCGATCAGGGTCACCCTGACGTCGTCGGGGAAATAGGCGATCGCCGCATCCGCCTCGTCGCCGGCCTCCGCCACCATCTGGGCGTAGCCTGAGAGCCTCGACTGCATTATGGACTGCTTGTAGCGTTCGCCGTTGGTCAGTCCGACAAGCAGGGAGATGAGCGCGAACACCGTGAAGATGACCGCGACGTAGAAAAGCAGCCTATTTCTGTACGACATTGTGAGAGTCCACGTAATATCCGAAGCCCGTCTTGTTCTTTATGAGGTCCCCTGTATTTGCCGAGCTTGCTCCGGATCCGCGCGATATGCACGTCGACAGTCCTGTCGAGCACGTAGGGAGCGTCCTTCCCGAGGCTGGAGATGAGGGCCGCCCTGGAGAAATAGGTGTCGGGGTGCCGGGCGAGAAGGGCCAGCAGGTCGAATTCCTTGCGCGAAAGCGAGAGAGGCCGGCCGCCGAGCTCGGCAGTCTCCGACGAGAGGTCGATGTGGAGCTCGCCGAAATCCAGCACGTCGCCGCGGGTGGATTCGCCGCCGCTGCGCCGCAGCACGGCCTTGACCCTTGCGAGCACCTCGTTGATCGAGAACGGTTTGGCGATGTAGTCGTCGCCGCCGGCTGAGAAGCCGGTCAGGATGTCGTTCTCGGTGCCCCTCGCGGTCCGGAAGATGATGGGGATATGGTTGCGGTTCTCCTTGCGGAGCTGCCTGGCCATCTTGAATCCGGACATGCCGGGAAGCATCACGTCTAGCAGGATGAGCGCGGTGTCGGGGCCGAGCATCCTGATGCCGTCCTCGGCAGAGGAGGCGGCCAGCACCTTGTAGCCGGCATTCTCAAGGTTGAACGTGAGGATGTCCAGTATGTCAGCCTCGTCTTCTACTATCAGCACCTCGATCATAGTTCAGTCGTCATTTTGTCAGTATCGCAGCAAAGTTAGGATATCGCGCAATGATTTTCAAACCATTTGTTAAAATAATGTTACATTTGCAACATTATTCTGTTAAATCAGCAGATTCAACCAAAATTCTATGTTCCTCAGCATCCTCACACTGATCGGTGCGCTCGGAATGTTCCTCTACGGAATGAACATGATGAGCTCCGGTCTCCAGAAGGCAGCCGGAGACGGACTGCGCAGATTCGTCGCCTCGATGACGTCAAACCCCCTGAAAGGAGTGACCACCGGACTCGGGGTCACGGCGGTGATCCAGTCGTCCAGCGCGACCACGGTGATGGTGGTGAGCTTCGTCAACGCCGGGATTCTCACCCTGACCCAGGCGATAGGCGTCATAATGGGCGCGAACATCGGAACGACATTCACCGCATGGATAATCTCCCTGTTCGGCTTCTCTGCCGACATCTCGATACTCGCGGTGCCGCTCATGGCGATAGGCTTCGTGATGAGCCTCTCGAAGAAGGGCAAGACCCGCGACATCAGCGAAATAATCGTTGGCTTCAGCCTCCTGTTCCTCGGACTCTCGTTCATGAAGAACTCCGTACCGGACCTGCAGTCCACACCCGAAGTCCTGTCGTTCATCCAGTCATGGTCCGGGCACGGCGTATGGTCGGTGCTTCTCTTCATCCTCGTGGGCACGACCCTGGCCCTCGTGCTGCAGTCGTCGAGCGCCACGGTGGCCCTGACCCTGGTCTTCCTGAACATGGGCTGGATCCAGTTCGACATGGCGGCGGCGATGGTGCTCGGAGAGAACATAGGAACCACCATCACGGCCAACATAGCCGCGGCCGTGGGCAACACCAACGCCAAGCGCGCGGCACTCGCCCACACGGTGTTCAACGTGTTCGGCGTGATATGGGCGGTCTGCTTCTTCCGCTACTTCCTCGCGCTCATCCAGTGGCTCATCGGCATCGTCGGACTCGGCGGCTCAGCCCAGACTCCGCTCTACAGCATCTCCATGCTGCACACCGTGTTCAACCTGATCAACACCGGCATACTTATATGGTTCATCCCGGTGATAGAGAAGATAGTCAAGACCGCCATCAAGGACAAGAGCAGCGGAGAGATTCCCGAGAAGCTCGTCTACATCAACGCCGGACTCATCTCGGCCCCCGAGCTCGCCCTCACCGAGGCCAGCAAGGAGGTCGTCCACTTCGGCAAGGTGATGCAGAGGACCTCGAATACATCAGGAGCGCGGTGGAGGCTTCGGACTCGGAGGAGAAGTTCCAGCCGTGGAGGGACAAGCTGGTGAAATACGAGGAGATCTCGGACCGCATAGAATATGAAGTGGTGAGCTTCCTGAACAAGCTGAACCGCGAGAGCCTCAGCGACAACTCCTCGCTGCTCATCAAGGCTCTCTACCGCATAGTGGGCGAGATGGAGTCGCTCGGCGACAGCGGCGAGGCCATCAGCAGGCTCATCACCCGCGCGATCGACCACGGGCAGAAGCTTTCCGACGAGCACAAGAAGCATGTCTACGACATGATAGTCCTGGTCGGACGCGCCTACGAGGCCACCATCTACAACCTTGAGCACAGCACCAGCATCACCAACATCGACAACGCCGTGGAGGCCGAAGTCCATATCAACCGCATGCGCGACAAGCTCCGCGACGTGGAGCTGAAGGCCGTGGAGAACAACGGCGAGGCATACTTCGAGAGCGTCTACTACCTCGACCTCGTGGAGGGTCTCGAGAAGATGGGAGACTTCATAATAAACATCTCCCAGGCGGTCATGGGGTTGCGCAAAGGCAAGCCCGGCGTGTCCTCCTGGGATGATGATGACAGAAGCTAGGGCGTCTTACGACGCGCCCCGGCCTATTTTCCGAGCAGCTTCTCGCTGCGGGCGATGAAATCGGCGAGAGCCTTGCCCTTGAGCATGCCGTTGCCGAGCAGCGCGAGGTCGACCACCTGGTGCAGAAGTTCGTTGCCGCCCGCGAAGTCGGCTGCCGCAGTGTCGGCTGCTTCCTTCTTCTCTCCCCCATATCCTGGCGACCAGGGGTTCTGCATGTTCACGATGATGTTGTATGACTCGGGCATGGAGCCGTAGAAGTTCATGCCTCCGCCGATGCTGCTCATCTCGCGGTAGCGGCGCATGAACTCGTTCTGCGTGATCAGCACCGCGGCGCCGTTCTCGCCGAGGTTCCTTGCCTCCACCAGGTAGTCGTTGCCCTGGGGCAGCACGGCCTTGAACATCTCGTCGAGCACCTTCTTGTCGTCGTCGCTCATCTCGGGCTTCACCTCATCCTCCTTGGGGATCAGGTTGGCCGGGGAGTCGCTGTCCACGCGGGCGAAGCGGGTGTGCTCCAGCTTGGTCTCGAGCAGGTTGACGAAGTGGCTGTCGAGCTCGCAGTCCATCAGCAGCACGTCGTAGCCCTTGTTCTTCGCGGCCTCGATGAAGCTGTACTGCTCCTCGGGCTTGGTGGCGTAGAGGTAGACCACGTTCTTGTCCTTGTCGGTCTGGGCGGGCTCGATGGCCTTGCGGTAGTCCTCCAGACTGAAATACTTGCCGTCGGTGTTCTTGAGCAGCGCGAACTTCATGGCGCGCGCTCGCAGAACTTCTCCTCGCTGAGCATGCCGTACTCGATGAAGAGCTTGATGTTGTCCCACTTCTGCTCGTACTGCTCGCGCTCGGTCTTGAATATCTCCTCGAGGCGGTCGGCCACCTTCCTGGTGATGTAGGTGCTGATCTTCTTCACGTTGGCGTCGCTCTGCAGGTAGCTGCGGCTCACGTTCAGGGGGATGTCGGGAGAGTCGATGACGCCGTGCAGCAGGGTCAGGAAGTCGGGCACTATGTTGTCGACATGGTCGGTCACGAACATCTGGTTGCAGTAGAGCTGTATCTTGTTCTTGTTGATGGCCATGCGCTCCTTGATCTTGGGGAAGTAGAGCACGCCTGTGAGGGTGAAGGGGTAGTCGACGTTGAGGTGTATCCAGAACAGCGGGTCGTCGCCCATGGGGTACAGCTCGCGGTAGAATTTCAGATAGTCCTCGTCCTTGAGGTCGGCGGGGGCCTTGGTCCAGATGGGTTCGACGTTGTTGATCACGTTGTCCTCGTCGGTCTCCACGCTCTTGCCGTCCTTCCATTCCGTCTTTTTGCCCAGCACTACGGGCACGGGCATGAACTTGCAGTACTTTTGCCGAGCAGCTGCTCGATCCTGCCCTTGGAGGCGTACTCCTCGGAGTCCTTGTCGAGGTAGAGGGTTATCACCGAACCGCGGTCGCTCTTGTCGCTCTCCTCGATGGAATATTCAGGAGAGCCGTCGCATGTCCACCTCACGGCCTTGGCGCCCTCTTTCCAGCTCAGGGTGTCGATGGTGACCTTGGAGGCGACCATGAAGGCTGAATAGAACCCGAGTCCGAAATGTCCGATGATGGAGCCTATCTGGTCCTTGTATTTCTCGAGGAACTCTCCTGCGGAGGAGAAGGCTATCTGGTTGATGTATTTGTCAATCTCCTCTTCGGTCATGCCTATGCCCCGGTCGATGATGCGCAGGACCTTCTTCTTCTCGTCGAGCTCCACGCTCACCTTGAGTTCTCCGAGCTCGCCCCTTGAAATCCCCGCTGGAGGCGAGAGCCTTCATCTTCTGGGTGGCGTCCACCGCGTTGGCGATGAGCTCGCGGAGGAAGATTTCGTGGTCGGAATAGAGGAACTGTTTGATCACCGGGAAGATGTTCTCGGTGGTCACGCCGATTTTGCCTTTCAATAATTTGGTTGACATATCCTAATGTCTTATTACTTGAAAAAGCCAGCCGGAAAACCGGCTGGCTTTTTGAAAATCAAAATATGTTCCACTGACAAATTGTCAACAGGCAGCGGCCCGCGGGCGGAGCCTACTTGTAGAGGAAGCGCTTGATGCTCATCTTGGGGGTCTTCTCGAAGGGCACGAGCACCACCTCAACCTTGGCTATCTGGCTGTAGGCTGGCAGCTGGCGGTTGGCGGCCATGCGCACCTTCTCCGGCAGGTCGGAGACGGCCTCCTCGTCGAGCCCGGCGGCCTTGATCGCATCCTGGTCGAAATAAACCAGGGCCACTATCTTGCCGGAGCGGTCGACCACCACGGACTCGGAGACGAAGTTCTGGTTGTTGACTATCGCCTCAAGCTCCTCGGGATAGATGTTCTGGCCGTTGGCCGAGAGTATCATGTTCTTGGAGCGACCCTTGATGAAGATGTTGCCGTCGGCGTCCATGATGCCGAGGTCGCCGGTGCGCAGATAGCCGTCGTCGGTAAATGCGGCGCGGGTGGCCTCCTCGTTCTTGTAGTAGCCTATCATGATGTTGTCGCCCTTGGCCTGTATCTCGCCGGCGATGTGCTCGGGGTCGTCGGAGTCGATGCGCACTGTCACGCAGCTGATGCCCTTGCCGCAGGAGCCGGGCACGTAGCGCCTCCAGTCCTCATAGGCGAGCAGGGGCGCAGCCTCGGTCATGCCGTAGCCTACTGTATAGTGGAGGCCGATGCGCTTGAAGCACTTCTCGACTTCGGGGTTCAGCGCGGCGCCGCCCATGATGTAGTTGCGGACCTTGCCGCCGAACGCGAGGTCGAGTTTCTCGCGCACCTTGTTGAATATGACGTTCCTGACGCCGGGGATGGCAGTCAGCACGCGCATCAGCGGCTTGGAGAGCACGGGCTTGAGGGAAGACTTGTAGACCTTCTCCATGACCAGCGGCACGGTGCATACCATGTAGGGATGCACGTCCTGCATGGCCTTGAGCAGCAGCGAGGGTGCGGGGGTCTTGCCGAGGTAGTAGACCGCGCAGCCGCCGGAAAGCGGATACAGGAACTCGTATGCCATGCCGTAGACGTGGGCCATAGGAAGCATGGAGACTATGGTGTCGCCGGGGAATATCTTTATGTTGTCGTGGCCGAACTGTATGGACGCGCTGAGGTTGCCGTAGGTCAGCATCACGCCTTTCGGGTCGCTCGTGGTGCCGGAGGTGTAGTTGATCACCGCCAGGTCGGAAAGGTTGTCGGTCGACTTGAAAGCGAAGTTCTCGGGAGTGATTCCGGAAGGATACCTTTTCGCGAAAAGCTCCTCCCTGGCCTCCATAGCGGCGCGGAACCCGGGGCCGGCCGAATACAGCACCGAGAAGTCCTCGATATCGACAGCTCCGGCGAGGCGGGGCATCTTCTTCACGTCGAGCCTGCTCCATATCTCCTTGTCGGTGAAGAGCAGCACGCTGTCGGAATGGTCCACGAGATGGTTGACGCTGTCGGGGTGGAAGTCGGCCAGGATGGGGACCACCACGGCCTCGTATGCGTTCACGGCCAGGAAGGACACCGCCCAGCGCGCCACGTTCTTCGCGCAGAGGGCGATCTTGTCGCCTTTCTTTATCCCGAATTCGGAGAAGACGAGGTCGAACTTGACTATTTCGGCCGCAAGGCCGGCGTTGGTGAATATTTCGCCCCGGTAGTTGCAGAGCGCAGGCCGGTCCCAGCCGGACTTCATGCTGCTCTCGAGGGTGGAGAGATAGTGTTTCATTGTGCTGTAGGATTTTTACCTCAAATTCTTTCAAATATACCCATTAGGCCCAATTCTGTCAAGTTGCCGCAGCCGTATGTCGCGATAATTTGCGATATTTGTGGCGAACAACGGAATTTTGTGGTGAAATGCCTATGCGAAAGAAAGCCATAGCAGCCCTCATCTACGACTTTGACGGGACCCTCTCCCCCGGCAACATGCAGGAGTTCGATTCATCCAGGCGGTGGGCAAGACCGCCGGAGAGTTCTGGACCATGAGCGACGACATCGCCAAGGGCCAGGACGCATCCAACGTGCTCTCCTATATGAAGCTCATGTTCGACGAGGCCCGCAGGAGCGGAATACGGCTCGAACGCGACAGGTTCAGGAGCTTCGGCAAGGACATAAAGCTCTTCGAAGGAGTGGAGCAGTGGTTCAGCCTGGTCAACGCCTACGGCAAATCCATAGGCGTCACGGTCGAGCACTACATCAACTCCTCGGGGCTCAAGGAGATAATCGAAGGCACGCCCATCGCGCCAGAGTTCAAGCACATCTTCGCCGGAAGCTTCATCATCTACGACGAGAACGGCGAGGCCGTATGGCCCGGAATCGCGGTGGACTACACGGCCAAGACCCAGTTCATCTTCAAGATAAGCAAGGGCATCTTCAGCGCCAGGGACAACAAGCGCGTCAACGCCTCGATGGCCGAGGACAGGAAGCGCATCCCGTTCACGAACATGATATATTTCGGCGACGGCGACACCGACGTGCCCTGCATGAAGATAGTGGGCATGTTCGGAGGCCACTCGATAGCCGTCTACAACCCCGACAACCCCCACAAGAAAGCCACCGCCGGCAAGCTCAGGCGCCAGGGCCGCGTCAGCTTCGCCCTTCCGGCCGTCTACACCGCCGACTCCGCCGCATTCAGGGTGGTCACGGCCATCATAGACAAGATAAAGGCGGACCACGAGCTCCAGCTGCTGTCGCTCTGACGGTCCGCCTTCAGGGAATCCTTCCGGACGCCTACTCCCACTCTATGGTTGCAGGCGGTTTTGACGATATGTCATAGACGACGCGGTTGATGCCGCGCACCTTGCGTATGATCTCATTGGAGACGTCGGCCAGGAAATCGTAGGGCAGATGCACCCAGTCGGCAGTCATTCCGTCGACGGAGGTCACGGCGCGCAGGGCGACCGTGCTCTCGTATGTGCGCTCGTCGCCCATCACTCCCACGCTGCGGACGGGCAGCAGTATCGTGCCGGCCTGCCAGATGGAGTCATAAAGCCCGTACTCGCGGAGCTTCCCCATATAGATAGCGTCGGCCTCCTGAAGCACCCTGACCTTCTCGGCTGTCACCTCGCCGAGTATCCTGATGCCCAGGCCGGGGCCGGGGAAGGGATGGCGTCCGAGAATCACGGGGTCGAGTCCGAGAGCCCGTCCCACGCGGCGCACTTCATCCTTGAAGAGCAGTCTGAGCGGCTCCACGACCTTGAGGTTCATCTCCTTGGGAAGTCCGCCGACATTGTGGTGGCTCTTTATGGTCGCCGAAGGGCCCTTGACGGAGCTGGATTCTATGACATCGGGATAGATGGTCCCCTGCGCCAGCCATCGGGCGTTCTCGACCTTCTTCGCCTCGGCGTTGAACACCTCCACGAAGTCGCGGCCGATTATCTTGCGCTTGCGCTCTGGGTCGGTCTCGCCCTTGAGGTCGGCGAGGAAACGCTCCCCCGCCCTGACTCCGCGCACGTTGAGGCCCATGCCCTCGTAGGAGCGCAGCACGTCCTCGAACTCGTCCTTGCGGAGCAGGCCTGAATCCACGAAGATGCAGTGGAGGTTGCGGCCTATGGCCCTGTGGAGCAGCATCGCGGCGACGCTGGAGTCGACTCCACCCGAAAGGCCGAGAATCACCCTGTCATCGCCGAGCTTCTCCCGCAGCTCGGTCACTGTCGACTCGATGAAGTTCTCGGGTGTCCAGTCACCGCTGCATCCGCAGATGCCGATCACGAAATTCCTGAGTATCTGCGAGCCGTATTCGCTGTGGTGCACTTCCGGATGGAACTGTATGCCCCAGGTGGGTTCGCCTTTCAGACGGAAGGCCGCGTTGTCGACGGTGTCCGTCGAACCTATCACCTCGGCGTCGGCGGGGAGACGGGTTATCGTGTCGCCGTGCGACATCCACACCGTGGAGCTGGCGGGGATGCCGGCGAACAGGGGGTCGGAGGAGTCGAGCACGCTGAGCTGGGCGCGTCCGTATTCACGGGTGCCGGCAGGTGCGACCTCGCCGCCGCCGTTCTGTGCAAGCCACTGCGCGCCGTAGCATATTCCGAGCAGCGGAAGCTCTCCGCGCAGACCGCCGAGCTCGGGCTGAGGGGCGTCGGGCGCGGTCACGGAGGCGGGGCTGCCGGAGAGTATGACTCCCTTGAGCGCGACGTCGCGGGGCGGAATCTTGTTGAACGGATGTATCTCGCAGTAGACTCCGGCCTCGCGGACCTTGCGCGCGATCAGCTGGGTGTACTGCGAGCCGAAGTCGAGTATCAGTATCTTATTCACCTCTTGAGTAGTTGGGGGTTTCCTTCGTAATGGTCACGTCGTGGGGGTGGCTTTCGGCCATTCCGCTGGCGGTCACGCGGGTGAACCTGGCGCTCTTGAGGGCGTCGATGTTCGAAGCGCCGCAGTAGCCCATGCCGGAGCGTATGCCGCCGACGAGCTGGTACACGGTCTCGGCGAGGGTTCCCTTGTAGGGCACGCGGCCCACGATTCCCTCGGGCACGAGCTTGTTGAGGTCGGTCTTGTCATCCTGGAAGTAGCGGTCCTTGGAGCCTGCGGCCATGGCGTCGATGGAACCCATGCCGCGGTAGGACTTGAACTTGCGTCCGTTGTAGATGATGGTCTCGCCGGGCGACTCCTCGGTGCCGGCGAACATCGAGCCGCACATCACGCAGTCTCCTCCGGCGGCGAGGGCCTTCACGATGTCGCCGGAATACCTGAGTCCGCCGTCGGCAATCATCGCGACGCCCGTGCCCTTGAGGGCCTTGTAGGCGTTGAAGATTGCAGTCAGCTGGGGCACGCCGACACCGGCCACGATGCGGGTGGTGCAGATGGAGCCGGGTCCAATGCCCACCTTGACTCCGTCGGCTCCGGCCTCGGCGAGGGCTCTGGCGCCCTCTTCGGTGGCGACGTTGCCGACCACCACGTCAAGCGAGGGGTATGCGGCCTTGACCTTGCGGAGCAGGTCGATGACTCCCTTGCTGTGGCCATGGGCGGAATCGAGCACGACCGCGTCGACTCCTTCGGCGGCCAGTGCGGCCACGCGGTCGAGCGCGTCCCTGGTGATGCCTATTCCGGCAGCCACGCGCAGCCTTCCGCGGGCGTCCTTGCAGGCGTTGGGATGGAGGCGCTCCTTGAGTATGTCCTTGTAGGTTATCAGTCCCACGATATGTCCCTTCTTGTCGACTACGGGCAGCTTCTCGACCTTGTTTTTCTGGAGAACTCCGCGCACGTACTCCCTGTCGGTCCTGCCTACGGGCACGGTCACGAGGTTCTCGGAGGTCATTATGTCCCTGACGAGCACGGACATGTCGTTCTGGAAACGCACGTCGCGGTTGGTCACGATGCCGACGAGATGCCCTTCGCCGTCGGTCACGGGGATGCCGCCGATGTGGTTGTCGCGCATGAGCGCGAGGGCGTCGCCGACCGTCTGGTCCTGGTTGATGGTCACAGGGTCGTTGATCATGCCGTTCTCGGAGCGCTTCACCTTGCGCACTTCGGCGGCCTGGGCCTCGATGCTCATGTTCTTATGAATAACGCCGATTCCACCTTCTCTCGCAAGTGCTATGGCCATCGGCGCTTCGGTTACGGTGTCCATCGCGGCGGACACGATGGGGATGTTGAGGGTGATGTTCCGCGAAAAGCGGCTGCTGAGGTCTACTTCTTTCGGAAGGACTTCCGAGTATGACGGAATGAGGAGCACGTCATCAAAAGTAAGGCCTTCAAAAGCGATTCTTTCTTCTACAAATGACATTTGGGGCTAACTTTTATTAGCTTGCAAAGTTAGTATAATTTTTCGTATTATTTTTTTATTGTGTCGGCCGGCGCTGACTGCCGTAATTGCGCCTCGCAGACGAGAAAAGTCTGCGCGGTCACAATTCGGCAGTTCCGCTGGCATCCAAATGCAGACTGAGCATAATTGGCGCGGCAGGCGGGATTGTGATGCACCAGCATCACGAGCGGGAAGCGGATTCCGGCGAGCGCCCTTGAACTTCTTTCCGAAAGCATAGGCTACTTGCGCACCCTCTTGAGCCAACGGTCGGTGAGCCAGCGGCGTACAGGCTCGTCGTAGAGTTTCAGCCATGCCCACGCGGCGCCGACCGAAACGAGAACCACGCCCACGTTCAGCACGATGTGCATCCATAGCGGCGCGTCGGGATTGCGCTCCACCCATGCCATCTGCATGTACATCACGGGATAGTGGGTGATATACAGAGGATACGAGAGGTTTCCGAGGAAGTTGCAGATCCTGGTGCTCCTGGCGTCGGTGGTGCGGCTGCCGGCTCCGGCGAGCACGATCAGCAGGGGAAGAGCAGCAGAATCGACACGGCCTGGTAGAGTCCGTCGGGCACTCCGGCCTTCCCGCCGATCTGCGGTATGGCGAAGATCACCACGAGCGCGAGCGAGCACCACCAGAAGCCGCCCTTGAGGCGTATGGGGCTTCCGCTGGGGTTGGCGTCGGTCCTGCGGGAGGGCAGGATGCGGCTGATCAGGAGGCCGCAGAGGAAGGGATAGAGCAGGCGGGAGAAGCCGATGTAGACCTGGTCGGCGGTGAGGCTCCATCCGCCTATGACGTTGTATTTGGGTTCGGCGAAAAGTCCGAAGACGTCCCATCCGAGCGTGAGGTCGAGCGTGAGGAAGGCGGCGCACAGGCAGAGCAGCGCGAGCGCCAGCTTGGGCAGACGGCGGAATATCAGGGCATACAGGATATTGCCCACGTACTCGAAGGTCAGCGACCAGTTGGGGCCGTTGAAGGAGTTCATCTCTCCCCATCCGCGGATGTCGAGCTTCGGGCCGCAGGGAATCATGAACAGGCCCATCACGAAGCAGAGGGCGAACATCCAGCCGCTGCATTCCGCGATCAGCGGGAAACCGGCGCACGAGCCGAAGAAGAACAGGCAGGCTCCGGTCACCGTTCCGGCGAGCACCATGGGGTGAAGGCGCACGAGGCGGCGCTTGAAGAAGCTCCAGGTGGTCATGCGGTCCCAGCGGTCGTCGTAGGCATAGCCTATCACGAAGCCGCTCAGAACGAAGAAGAAGTCCACGGCCAGGTAGCCGTGATTCACGATCTGAGTGCCGATGAAGGGGATGTAGGTCTCGAAGCAATGGAATACGATGACCATCAGGGCTGCCACTCCTCTGAGTCCGTCCAGGATCTCGTAGCGCGGCTTGGAAGCGAGATATACGTTGTTCTGTGTCATATCTGTGGTGAATTTCGGCGCCAAAGATAGTTCAAATGCTTGTCATATATTTGTCTTATTGTTATTTTTGCTTGTCTTATATTTCCGCGATGAAGTACGACTACGTGAAACTGAACCCTTCGGAGCAGATAGGCCCCCGCACTCGCAGGCGGCGGTCTGCCGGGGTTCGAGCCTGTGGTGGCCGGCATCATCGGGATGCAGGATTCGCTGGAACGACCTTTTCAATGTGCGTAGCGAGGAGCATTTCTATTCGCTGCTCGCCCAGAAGGTAATTGCCGCCACTTCCACAAAATGGGAGGAAGCAATCGAGAGTGCGAAGAGCTTCTTTTCGCATCTTGTTCCCAAGATTTCAATTGGTACTGATTCTACAAACGAGGTTTCAATCGATTTTGATTGGGAGGAGGTAAAGCGTAACCCCGATGAAGTGCTCGATCTTGCCGAAAAGATTGCCAGAAAGAAGGGGCTGAAAATCGTAATTTGCGTAGATGAGTTCCAAAATATTGCGGAATTTACCGACCCTGATTATTTCCAGAAAAAGTTGCGTTCACACTGGCAGCTGCACCAAAGTGTGAGCCTATTTTTGTCTTTGTGGCAGCAAGCGCCACATGATGTTGGAAATGTTCACCGACTCATCCAAACCATTCTACAAGTTCGGCAATCTGTTGTTTCTCAATAAGATCGAGACACCTTGCCTTGTGGATCTTTAAGAGTCGTTTCGCTGATACCGGCAAGAATATAAGCGATGAAGCAAGCCTCTTGATTGCAGAGCTCGCGGACAACCATCCATACTACTCGCAGCAGCTGGCACAGCTTTCATGGCTCAGGACAAAGGATGTATGCACCGTTGAAATCGTACGTGAGGCACACACAGCGTTGGTGGAACAGTTAAGTCTGTTGTTTGTAACAATCACCGAGACACTGACAACACAGCAACTGAACTACCTTAAGGCTATTATAGCTGGCCTTACATCCAGAGTAAGAAAAGAATGGTCTTCCCCAAATCCCTCTGCCATCAGCTCGGCCGAATAACCGAGACGCTCCGCGAGAATAGTCCTGCGCGGCGGCTTTCTCTCCTCCGCAGAACAATGGCAAAAGAAAAAGCGCTATTCTGAACCTGAAGATTATCTGCTTCCTCTGCTGCATATGATCAGTTTTTTCATATTACTCTTCTATTGAATGTTTGATTCAAGCAAAATTACCCGAATAAAGTTTAATCAGGAAATCAGAAGTTTAACCAGGCTTTTCTTAAATACCTGATAATCAATGGCAAGAATTAAATTACAAAATACGTTTCAGCGAAAAGTTTAATCCTCGCACAAAACGATACGGAAAAGCCGGTCCGGAAGTCAGGACCAGCATGATTCAGGATTCTATAGGAAAGCCGTCATAGAAGAGACCTCAGATAGTTGCCGAGGTTGGTGTCGTGGGGGCCGAGGCCGAGCTTGGAACGGATGACGCTGTCTCGTTGTAGTGGCCTCCACGCCCGACGTAGTTGCTGATGTCCTTTCCCCTGAGGCCGATTGCGTAGAGGCAGCAGAACTGCACTTCTCCTTCGGTAAGTCCCCTGTCTTCAAGAAAGGCTATGAACTCGGGATGGGCGGCCGCAAATGTCATCCTCGTCGTGTAGAGAAACTCCTCGCGGTTCGACACCAGTCTTTCAAGATCCTCCGGAAGCTTCCTGTCGCGGCTGGAGGAAATCTCACCGGCGATGATTCTGTTGAGCAGCTCCAGCCTGTCGGCAAGGACTTTCATGGACTGTCTGTCGACCGGGGATTTTCCGCAATCATGGCCGACAGCTCGTCCTTCTCCTGCTTCAGGCGGGCGATGTTCTCTCTGTATCTTGCCATTTCGGAGTTCTTCCGACGCAGTCTTCCACGCAGCAGGTAGACGGCCGACGACAGAAGCACAATTCCGAATGCAGCGACGAAAATTATCATAGTGCGAGAGTTCCTGGCCTCTCCAGCCGGAGTTCCTTCTCGTAGCGCTCCTGGATGAAGCCGGTGTCATGCGCAGCGACTACGATGCTCAGCGAATCCGAAAGCCGAGAATACCGATACAGGGCACCGAAGGCATCCTCATAATCGCCGGACGATTCATAGAAGTGATATAGCCTCGAATAATACTCAGCAGCATTCTGATAGTCCGGATTGTTGTCACGGTAGAGCTGCAGCATCTCCTCAGCTTTATCGAAGCACCCGAGGAAAGTATATGACGCCGCAACGTCGAGCCACGACACGCCCTGCTTTCCGAATTCAGAAAGATAGTCTTTCAGCAGAGACGACAGTCCCGCCTTGTCACCTATCGCCTCTCTCATGCTCAAGGCTATGACATAATATTCATTCCTGCGATACTCGGTCAACTCCGGCATCATCGTCTTTACTGTGTCGAGACATGCAATGGCCCCCTCGTGCTCGCCGCGGGCATACCGTATGCTGGAAAGGAACGTCAGCGCCCCGGCATACTTGTCCATGTCACCCGCCAGTTTGTAGCAGGCTCTCGCACGGTCGGCATATTCCTCCGCCCTCCCGAGATCGAATATGGTCGCATATATATAAGCCATCGCCCGGTAGAGCATCCCCTTAGCCACCTCGTCGCCGGCCCCGGCCGCTTCGGCTTCGGCCTTCACGAAACTCTCCATCGCCGCCTCAGCGTCGCCGCAGTTCTGATAGACTCTGCCTTGATAATAATAAGCCTTGAGCTTCTCGTCAGCGTCGCCATGGCGCGAATACCATTCAACAGCCACGCTGACCAGGCTGTCGTCGGTGACGTCGACATAGTTCTTGTCCAAAGCCATCGAACGGAGCAGCGCCAGTTTCGCCCGCGCCTCCGCGCCGCGCACTCCGGCATCAGCGATAGAATCCAACGCCGCCAGCGCCCCGCGGGGTCTCCTCGGAGATATAGGATTCGACCTCGCGGAGAGCCTCCAGCCCCCTGTTTCCGCCGCAGGAGGCGAACAAAGCAGCAGCGCTGCTGTCAGAAGAAATTTTTTCATAATTTATTTCATATCCCTTCTTGCCAACGGCAAACAAATTTACGCATCCACTTTCCCGGCGGCGCGGGCTTCGTCGGCCTTGCGCTTGCGGTACATCTGCCAGGTGTTGTAGCAGTTGTGCCAGATGCTGTAGAAGCCGCCGGCGACCGACACGACCGGAGTCAGGAAAGTGTAGCCCACCCAGATGCCGAACACGGTGTTCTTCTGGCCCAAGGCCTGGCCGGCGGTGACACGGCTGCCGTAGCGCGCGCCTATGAGCTTGCCGAGCCAGAACTGCAGCACGCAGCACAGCAGCGAAGCCACTCCGACCTCCAGCAGCACGATGAGGCCGGAGTCGTTGTGGACCAGCGAGCGCGTGCTCATCAGAATTGCAAGCGAGAGCGACACCGCCCAGAGGTAGAACGACACGCCGGCATAGCGCAGCAGCCAGCGGTGGAAGGCGGGCAGCAGATAGCGCACCAGCCAAGCCGCGATGCAGGGCAGCACCAGCATCGGGAAGACCTTTCCCAATATGGTCAGGAAGGAGCTGTGGAACGACACGCCGGCGGCGGGATGAACCATAGGCACCACCACCGGAACCACGAGCGCCACGGCGCAGTTGATCAGGACCGTGTAGGTGACGGCGCCGGCCATGTTGCCTCCGAGCTTTCCGGTCACGACGGCGCAGGCCGTGGCCGTAGGGCATATCATGCACAGCATAGCGGCCTCGAAAGCGTCGCGCAACGGCAGCTCGGGCACGAAGGCCAGCAGCAGCGCAAGCCCCGCGAAGGCGCCGCACTGCACCAGCAGCAGCCAGAGCATCCATTTGTGCGGACGCATCTGATGCGGCTCGATCTTGCAGAAACTCGGGAAGAGCATCACCATGATCAGCAGGGGCTGCACGAAGCCGACTATCTTTCAGCACGGGCCCCGCCGGATGCAGGGCAGGAATCTCCATGTACAGGAGGTAGGCGAAGACGCCGGCGAGCATCGCGAAAATCAGCACCCAGTCCCTGATGAACTTGGCGAAGGTGTATCTGTATGACGACATCGTCTATCTGCGCTTCTCGCGGGCGAGGAAGCATTCGATGGTGTTCTCCATCAGCATCGCGATGGTCATGGGGCCGACTCCTCCGGGCACCGGGGTCACCCAGGAGGCCACTCGGGAAACCGAAGCGTAGTCGATGTCTCCGACCAGTTTTCCGGCTGCGTTGCGGTTCATGCCCACGTCGATGACCACGGCGCCGGGCTTGACCATGTCGCCGGTCACAGTATTTTCATGGCCGACTGCCACCACGAGGATGTCGGCGAGCAGGGTCACGGCCTTAAGGTCTGCGGTGCGGGAGTGGGCGATCGTGACCGTGGCGTTCTCATCGAGCAGCAGCTTGGCGACGGGCTTGCCGACGATGTTGCTGCGGCCCACCACCACGGCGGTCTTGCCCTTGATGTCGATTCCCGTGCTCTTGATGAGTTCGATGATTCCCTTGGGGTGCAGGGGGCTTGATGCAGTCGGTGCCTATCCAGAGCGAGCCGACGTTCAGGATATGGAAACCATCCACGTCCTTCTCCTTCGCTATCGAATAGATGACCTTGGACTCATCGATGTGCCTGGGGAGCGGCAGCTGCACGAGGATGCCGTCGACGGTGTCGTCGGAGTTGAGCTCCTGGATCTTTTCGAGGAGCTCCTGCTCGGAAATCGCGGCGTCAAGCTCGATGAGGCGGGAGTCCATGCCGGTGTAGGCCGCTGCCCTGACCTTGTTGCGCACGTAGACCTGGCTGGCGGGATTCTCGCCCACGATTATCACGGCGAGGCAGGGCTTGCGGCCGTATTCGGCCTCGAGTTCGGGCACTCTCGCCTTCACCCTGTCCTTGACAGCGGCGGAAATGGCGTTGCCGTCGATCACGCGGGCCACGCCCATATCGAAGGCGCAGTGGCCTATGTCGCCGCGGTGGAAGAGGTTGGCGCAGCTGACCCGTGCCACGGCTTCGTAGGCCTTATCTCGGGCGACATGGAGGTCGACTCCCTCGGCCACGACCATCATCACGCGGCCGCCTGCGGTCACGAGTCTGCCGTCCTTGAGGCCGTGCCCATGTGGTAGACGCTGACGCCCGACATGTCGCCTAACTCGACAGGGCAGCCCTTGTCGTATTTTCCGGGATAGCCCTTCGACGCCAGCACGACTCCGAGGGTCACAGCCTTCTTCCACTTGAGCGGTTCGGCCTCGCGTCCGGAAGCCACCGCGTCGAAGACGTCGTAGATGTCGCTCTTGAGCAGCGGCAGCACCACTTCGGTTTCGGGATCGCCGAAGCGGGCGTTGAACTCGATGACCTTGATGCCGTCTGCCGTCTTCATCAGTCCTCCGTAGAGCACGCCGGAGAGCGGGCGGCCTTCCCCGGCCATCGCTTCCGCGGTACGGCAGAGTATGTTCCTGTATGCGAACTCCCTGTCTTCGACACTGATGAAGGGCAGCCGGTATAGGCTCCCATTCCGCCGGTGTTGGGGCCCTTGTCGCCGTCGAAGGCGCGCTTGTGGTCCTGGGAGAGCGGCATGGGGTAGACGCGGCGTCCGTCGACGAAGCACATGAACGAAAACTCGGGGCCTTCGAGGTAGTCTTCGACCACCACCTTGCCCTTGCCGAAGGCGCTGTCGAGCAGCATGCTCTTGAGGGCGGCCTCGGCCTCGACCAGGTCGGCGGCGATGACCACGCCCTTGCCGGCGGCGAGGCCGTCGTATTTGAGCACTGCCGGGAAGGGGCGTGAGCTCACGTAGTCCAGGGGCGTCTTCGTAGCGGGTGAAGCTGCGCCAGGAGGCTGTCGGGATGTCATATTTCTCCATCAGCTCCTTGGCGAACTCCTTGCTGCTCTCGATGCGGGTCGCGGCGAGGGTGTGGCCGAAGATCTTCAGTCCGGCGGCGCGGAACTCGTCGACGATTCCGGCTGCCAGCGCGGCTTCTGGGCCGACTACGGTCAGGTCAACTCCGTTTTCCCGGCAAATTTCTTCAGCGCGGCCACGTCGGTGTCGGCTATGGGCACGCATTCCGCCTGCGCGGCGATTCCGGCGTTGCCAGGGGCGCACCATATCTTCTCCACCTTCTCGGAGCGGCTCAGCGCATCCACTATCGCATGGCAGCGTCCGCCGCCGCCCACAACTAGAACTTTATTCTTCATATCCTGCTTTTATAGGTTCCTAATTTCAAATGTTCCGGCGGCCGGGCTGTGCTGTCACTCGTCGGAGGTTCGCGCTACGCGCTCATCCCGCCGCTGATGCAGCACTCTCTATCGGCCGCTGGTGGCCAGTTTCTGTTTCCGGCGCCGCATCCAAAAACATTTCAATGTTTGAAATGCCTGACCCCGGTGAAGAGCATCGTGATACCGAGCTCGTCGGCCTTTGCGACGGCGTCGGCGTCACGGATGCTGCCGCCCGGCTGGACGATTGCGGTCACTCCATACTGCGCGGCGAGGGCCACGGTGTCGTCGAAGGGAAGGAAACCGTCGGAAGCCAGCACCAGGTTCTCGGTGAAACCGGCAGCCTGCGCCTCCTTGAGGGCTATCTCGGCAGAGCCGACGCGATTGGTCTGACCCGCGCCGACACCTATGGTATGACCGTCCTTCACCACGACAATCGCGTTGGACTTCACGTGCTTGACTATCTTCCAGCCGAAATTGAGGTCCGCCATCTGCGACTCGTCGGGCCTGGCCTTGGTCACGCACATCTCCGGAGTCACCGTCTCCACGGCCTTGTCCTGCTCCTGAACAAGCATGCCGCCGATGACGCCCACATACTGCATCTGCACTGAATTGTCGGGAGTCATGTCCACCTGCATGACCCTGAGGTTCTTCTTGTGGGAGAGAATCTCAAGCGCTTCGGGAGTGTACGACGGAGCTATCACTATTTCAAGGAATATGGGCTTCATGCCCATGGCCACCTCGGCTGTCAGCTCGCGGTTCACCGCCACGATGCCGCCGTAGATGCTCACCTTGTCGGCCTCGTATGCAGCCTGCCAGGCCTCCTCGATGGTCTTGCCCACCGCAGCTCCGCAGGGGTTCATGTGCTTGAGCGCCACGCAGAAAGGCTCGCTGAAGTCGCGGAGCACCGAAAGCGCCGCGTTGGCGTCCTGTATATTGTTGTAGGAAAGCTCCTTGCCCTGTATCTGGCGCGCGAAGGGAAGCGCGTAGGAACAAGGCTCGGAAGCTCCGTAGAACTTCGCGCTCTGGTGGGGGTTCTCCCCGTAGCGCAGCTGCTGTACGAGATCGTATTCGAGGAAGAGCTTCTCGTTCAGTCCGGCCTTCTCCCTCATCCACGAGGCTATGCACATGTCGTATTCGGCCGTGTGGGTGTAGGCCTTGGCTGAGAGCTTCAGGCGGGTGTCGTCGGAGGTCCAGCCGTTTTCAGCAAGCTCGGAGAGCACCTTCCCGTAGTCGGCGGGGTCGCAGACTATGGTCACGTCCTTCCAGTTCTTGGCCGCGCTGCGCACCATCGAAGGGCCGCCGATGTCAATGTTCTCGATCGCGTCCTCCATGCTCACGCCCTCGCGTGAGATGGTCTGCCTGAAAGGATAGAGGTTCACGCACACGAGGTCGATGGTGCCTATTCCGTGCTCTTCGAGGGTCTTCATGTGCTCCGGCACGTCGCGGCGCGCGAGTATGCCTCCGTGTACCTTGGGGTGCAGGGTCTTGACCCTTCCGTCGAGTATTTCGGGGAAACCCGTGACATCAGAGATTCCCGTGGTCGCAACTCCGCTGTCCTCCAGCAGCCTTTGGGTGCCTCCGGTTGCGATTATCTCCCATCCCAGATTCTTGAGGCCCCTGACGAAATCCACGAGGCCTGTCTTGTCGCTGACGCTGACCAGTGCTCTTCTCATTTGCTTAAAAGTTTGTTTATCGTGTCAATATACAGTTGATGCTCTATCTTCTGCCCTATCCTGTGGACCTCCGCGGGGTCGCTGCCGTCGTATTCGAAGGCCTTCTGGGCGATTATTCTGCCCCCGTCGAGCTCGGAATTCACATAATGCATGGTGATTCCGTAGACTTTCACCCGTACTCCACGGCCTGCTCGACCGCGTGGGCCCCGCGGAAGGCGGGGAGCAGAGAGGGGTGGATGTTGATTATGCGCCCTTCGTAGGCGTTCAACAGCACGTCGGAGAGTATGCGCATGTAGCCCGCGAGGCAGACGAGCTCCACCTTCTCCGCGTCCAGACGGCGCACTATCTCCGCCTCGTATTCGGCCTTGGAGCCGTAGTCTTTCGGAGAGAACACGAAGCTCCTGATCCCCATGCGAGCGGCCTTTCCGACCACGGGGGCGGCGGGCTTGTCGCAGACCATCAGCACGACTTCGGCGTCTATGCGCCCGTCGGCGCAGGCATCGGCGATGGCCTCGAAATTGGTGCCCTCGCCGCTCGCGAATACAGCCAGTCTGTGTTTCATTGCATGATTATGTTTACGCCGGGTTCGGCGGTGACCCTTCCTATCACTGAAGCCTTCTCGCCGCGGGCCTCGAGTATCCTGACGGCCTCGGCGGCCTCCGACTCGTCGAGCACGAGCACCATTCCCACGCCCATGTTGAAGATGTTGAACATCTCCCTGTGCGGGATGCCGCCCCATTTCTCGAGCATGCGGAACACCGGAAGTATCTCCCAGCCGCCCTCGCAGATCTCCAGACCCTGCCCTTCGTGCAGCACTCGGGGATGTTCTCGTCGAAGCCGCCGCCGGTGATATGGGCGACCCCGTGCACGTCGCAGCTGCGGATCACTTCGAGCACCTGCTTCACGTAGATGCGGGTGGGTGTCAGCAGCACATCGCCGAGAAGTCTTCCGCCGAACTCCTCGACGGGGTCGGTGTAGGAAAGTCCGCTGTCGGCGACTATCTTGCGCACGAGGCTGAAACCGTTGGAGTGTACGCCTGACGAGGCTATTCCCACCAGCACGTCGCCTACCTTCACTTTCGAGCCGTCGATCAACTTCGACTTCTCGACCACTCCGGTCGTGTAGCCGGCGATGTCGTACTCGCCGTCGGCATACATGCCCGGCATCTCGGCGGTCTCGCCGCCCACCAGCGCGCAGCCGGCCTGACGGCATCCCTCGGCGACTCCGGCCACGATGGCCTCCACCTTCTCGGGGATGTTGTGGCCTATCGCGACGTAGTCCAAGAATATCAGCGGTTCGGCTCCCTGCGCGAGCACGTCGTTCACGCACATCGCCACGGCGTCTATGCCCACGGTGTCATGCCTGTCCATCACGAAGGCGATCTTGAGCTTGGTGCCCACTCCGTCGGTGCCGCTGACCAGCACCGGCTCCCGGATTCCGAGGATCGAACCCGCGAAATACCAGGACCTTGAGCTCCAGCGGGATATTGCGGCTCTTGCGGCACAGCTGCCCCTGTCCCCCAGTTCCGAGATGAAATGAGTGTGCACCGTTCTCTTCGAGCCAGGCGAAAAGCAGCGAGGAAATCCTGTTGCTGACCACCCCCTTCTCCGGGAAAACCGCCTTCTTGATGTTGTTGTAGGCGGTCGCCACGTCCTTGAAGTGGAAAATGACCCGCTCCGGATCTTCGGTGGCATAGACCCGCTTCGTTGCCGTCGAAAAGCAGCTCGCCCCTGACAATTTCTGAATCGGTCTGTGACATATTATCGTTTGCGGAAATATCTTACGGCATTCTCGAACAAGGGCTGTTCCAGGTCCTCCGGAATATTCTTTGAAGAGATTGCGCTCGTAACGTTCGGTATGTCCCATCTTGCCGAGTATCTGGCCGTCGGGGGCTGATTATGCCCCCTCGATGGCGAAGCTCGATCCGTTGGGATTGTACGGAGATTCCATGGTGGGGGTCTCCGTCAGAGGATCCACATACTGGAAGGCGACCTGCCCGGCCTCGAAAAGTTCGCGCGCCAGCTGCTCGCCGACCACGAACTTGCCCTCGCCGTGGCTGACGGCCACCGCGCACAGGTCGCCGGGCTTCATCGAGGAAAGCCAGGGGGACGCGTTGGAAACGACCCTCGTGGTGACCATCTGCGAGATATGCCTGTTGATGTCGTTGCGGAAGAGCGTGGGCGACTCTCGGGTGACCTTGCCGAGCCTGCCGTAAGGCAGCAGGCCGCTCTTGACGAGAGCCTGGAAGCCGTTGCATATTCCCAGGAATGAGCCCTCCCCTGTCGAGCAGGGCATGGATTTCGGCGGCAACGCGCCCGTTTTCCAGGACATTGGCTATGAACTTTCCGCTTCCGTCCGGTTCGTCGCCCGCGGAGAAACCTCCGGCGAGCGAGAGGATGTCGCATTCAGCGATGTTCGGAAGCTATTTCCTCAATCGAGGCCAGCACATCGTCGCCTGTCAGGTTGCGGAACACACCGAACCTAACCTCGGCTCCGGCCTTGCGGAAGGCCTTGGCCGTCGTAGTCGCAGTTGGTTCCGGGAACACGGGTATGAACACCAGCGGGGTCTCCTTCGCATGCAGCGGGCGGCGCGGCTCCCGGCGTCGAAACGGGCCTGACGCCTTCCATGCGGTGCAGCGCCTTCACGGACTCCGCGGAAGCGACGCTGACCGCGGATAGATACGCGAGTAGCGCTGCCCGTTGGCCTCCATGAGACTCTCCAGGGAGAGCTTCCGGCCGTTCACGCGCAGATTGCCGTCCTCGCCTCCGGTCACCTCGCCAAGAAGCAGGGCAGCAGGGAAATCCAGCTCCGTCTGCGACTCAACCACGATGGAGCCGTAGCTCCAGTCGAAAAGCTCGTGCTCGTCGAGCCTCGACATCCACGCCGAACCGATTGCCGAAGGCCTTCGCAAGCGCCTCGGCGACGCCGCCGAATCCGACGGACAGGCCGAGACAATGTCGCCCGAGGTATCTTCGAATGCACGAAATCCCAGTTGGCCTTCAGCGCCGCGACATCGGGCATGCGGTCCCGCAAGCGGGTGTGCTTCACGAGATAGATACGGTCGCCCTCCCATTTGAACTCCGGAGATATGGCGTCGGGGGCCTTCATGGTCGTGATGCCGAAGGCTATCAATGTCGGAGGCACGTTTATGTGCTCGAAGGTGCCGCTCATCGAGTCTTTGCCGCCGATGGACGGCAGACCTAACGCGAGCTGCATCTTCAGGGCGCCGAGCAGCGCGCTCAGGGGCTTGCCCCAGCTGTGCGGGTCATGAGTCATGCGCTCGAAATACTCCTGATAGGAGAAGCGCATGCGTGACCACTCCCCTCCGGCGGCGACCACCTTGGCACAGGCCTCGACCACCGAATACGCGGCTCCGTGATAGGGGCTCCATTCGGTGACGTAGGATTATAGCCGAAGGCCATGACGCTTGCGGTGTCGGTATATCCGTCCGTCGGAAGCTTCTGCAAGGAGACCTGGGTCTCGGTCGACTGGGTGGATCCTCCGTAGGGCATCAGCACGGTCGAGCGGCCCACGGTGGAGTCGAACATTTCCACGAGGCCCTTCTGCGAAGCCACGTTGGGTTCGGAGAGCACATTCTCGAATTCTCCCGGAGCGTCTCCCCGGCGGGTTCGCGGCGGAAGGGGTCCCGGTCCTCGACGGCGGCTATGCACGCGGTCGCGACATGCTTCGCTCCGGCGCTGTCGATGAACTCGCGGCTGATGTCGGCGACGAGCTCGCTTCCGTTGTACATTCTCATCCTGCCGCGGTCGGTCACATCGGCCACATAGGTGACCTCGACATTCTCGCTGCGGCAGTATTCTTCGAATCTTTCCCTGTCGCCGGCCTCCACGACCACCGCCATGCGCTCCTGCGACTCGCTGATAGCGAGCTCGGTCGAATTCAGGCCGCTGTATTTCGTCGGCACGCGGTCGAGATATATGTCAAGTCCCGGGGCGAGCTCGCCTATGGCAACGCTGACGCCTCCGGCGCCGAAATCGTTGGACTTCTTTGATGAGCTTCGTGACCTCGGGACGGCGGAACAGGCGCTGGAGCTTGCGCTCCTCGGGGCGTTACCCTTCTGCACCTCGCTTCCCGCAGGTTTCTATGGAGCTCTCGGTATGTTCCTTGGAAGACCCGGTGGCGCCGCCTATGCCGTCGCGGCCCGTCCTGCCGCCGAGCAGCAGTATCACATCGCCGGGAGCTGGGCTTTCGCGGCGCACGTTCTCCGCCTTCACGGCCCCGACCACGGCTCCGGTCTCAAGCCTCTTGGCCACATAGCCGGATGGTAGATCTCACGCACGCAGGTGTGGCGAGGCCTATCTGGTTGCCGTAGCTCGAATAGCCGGCCGCAGCCTTTGCGGCTTATGACCCTCTGGGGCAGCTTGCCCGGCAGGGTCTCGCTCACGGGCGCCGTGATGTCTCCGGCTCCGGTCACGCGCATCGCCTGGTATATGTACGCCCTGCCGGAAAGAGGATCGCGGATCGCGCCGCCCAGACAGGTGGACGCGCCGCCGAAGGGTTCGATCTCGGTGGGATGGTTGTGGGTCTCGTTCTTGAACTGCAACAGCCACTTCTCCATGTGTCCGTCCACATCCACATCGACATAGACGCTGCAGGCGTTGTTCTCCTCGCTCTGCTCAAGGTCGTCCAGAAGACCCTGCTTCTTCAGATACCGGGCGCCTATGGTCGCCAGTTCCATCAGGCACAGGCGCCTGTCCTCGCGGCCGAGCTCCTTCGACGCGTATGCGCCTGAACTCGCCGAGCTCCGCCTCAAGTCTCCGCGCAGGAACGAATCTTCGACGCTGATTTCCTGAAGCTCGGTGGTGAAGGTGGTGTGGCGGCAGTGATCGGACCAATATGTATCCAGAATACGCAGCTCCGTCTCGGTGGGTTGCGCCCCTCGGCGCGGGAAATACTTCACGACTTCGGCGAGGTCGTCGGCGTTCATCGCGAGACCCCATTTCGAGCAGAAGTCCGCATATTCGCCGGGCTGCATGTCAATGAAGCCGTCGAGCGACACGAGCGGCTTGACGTCCACCTTGTCGAACGGACGCAGCACGCCGAGGTCCTTCGGCCTGGACTCCACGGCGTTGATATAATAATGCCTTATCTGGGCGAGGGCCTCCTCGCCGAGACCGTCGTCGTCGAATATCAGCAGGCGCGAGCTGCGTATCTGCACGTCGGCGGAAGGGTCGATCAGGTGCACGCAGTCGACCGCCGACGGGCGCGCTGGTCGAACTGCCCGGGTATGTATTCCACCGCGAGATATTTCCTGCCTTCGAGCGGGCATTCGTCGGCGACCGTGTCGGTGACCGTCTCTCCGAACACCGTGTAACGGCATTTCTCCGAGCAGCTCGTCGGAGAAGCCGAAAAGGTCGTAGACATTCAGCAGCCTGAGGCTGCGCAGCGACAGCGAAAGATTTTCGTTGAATTCGTTCCTGAGGCTCTCGGCCTCCACGCGGAACCCGGATTCTTCTCGACAAAGATTCTGTGGGCGCCCATCATATTTCAGTTTCGAGAACCTTGTCCGCCTGTTTCTTTCTGAACTCCTCCAGCTTCGCCGCGAGTCTCGTCCGAGAGCGCCAGCATCGACACCGCGTAGAGAGCCGCGTTCTTCGCCCCGTTGATGGCCGTCGTCGCCACCGGAACGCCCGCAGGCATCTGCACTATCGACAGCAGGGAGTCGAGACCCCTGAGGGCCGAAGTCCTTATGGGAACTCCTATCACGGGGAGGGTGGTCATCGCGGCGGCCATGCCCGGAAGATGGGCGGCCCGCCGGCTCCGGCGATCACGACGCCGACGCCTCTCTGCCTGGCCGAAGCCATGTATTCACGGAAAAACTCGGGGGTGCGGTGGGCGCTGATGACCTTCTTTTCGTAGGGAACCCCTGAAATCGTCGAAAGGGTGCCGCAAGCGGCGGGACATTACGTCCCAGTCGCTTCCGGATCCCATGATAATGCTGACTTTCATATATTATATTGATGTATGTGCCAACCCGGCGTCTGCCTCCTTCAACGAAAGCACAAATGTACAACATTCCTTTACGCCCTGCAAATGAAATTATCGACATTTCCTGTTGAAAAATATATTCTTCATTTACGCCGAATTTGGCTATTTTTGTAAAAAAATACCGCGCAATGAACAACGATCTGCTTCTAAAGGGCGACAGCTCCGACATCCTTATCCGCGACGGAGCCGTCTTCGGACGCGGAAACGATTTCGAACTGCGACCCGGCACAAGAATCGTGGACACGCGCGGCCGTCTCGTCACCAGAGGTTTCACCGACATCCACGTACATCTCAGGGAGCCCGGCTTCGCTTCCAGGAGACCATACGCAGCGGCACGGAGGCGGCGGCGCACGGAGGTTTTCACGACCGTGTGCGCGATGCCGAACCTCAACCCCGTTCCGGACTGTCCCGAGAACCTCGGAAAGGAACTGGAGATCATACGGCGCGACGCCCTCGTCGAGGTCCTCCCCATGCTTCCATAACCAGGGGGCGCAAAGGCCGGGAGCTCGTGGACTTCTGCGGCCCTCCAGGACAGATGCGTGGCGTTCTCCGACGACGGCAGCGGAGTGCAGGACGGCGAGGTCATGCTCGCCGCAATGAAGGAGGCGGCAAGGCTCGGCTGCATAATCGCCGCCCACTGCGAGGATGAATCCCTGCTCGACGGCGGATATATCCACAAAGGCCGCTACTGTCTGGCCCACGGCACAGGGGCATCTGCTCCGAAAGCGAATGGAGGCAGATAGAACGCGACCTCGCACTCTGCGAGCGGACCGGCTGCCGCTATCATGTCTGCCATGTGTCCACGGCGGAAAGCGTCGCGCTGATCCGGGAGGCCAAAGCCCGGGGGAGTGCGGGGTGAGCTGCGAGACCGCGCCGCACTATCTGCTGCTCTGCGAGGACGACATTCAGGAGGACGGAGATTCAAGATGAACCCGCTCTCAGGACCGCGGAGGACAGGGACGCCCTCGTGGAGGCTCTGCGCGACGGAACCATAGACGCGATAGCCACCGACCATGCTCCGCACACCGCGGAGGAGAAGTCCAGGGGCTCAGAGGCAGCGCAATGGGGGGTCACGGGCTCGAAACCGCATTCCCGGTGCTGTACACGGGCCTTGTCCGCAGCGGAAGATTTCGCTCGAAAGCGCTGCTGGAGGCCATGTCCGCAGGCCCGCGGAGAATCTTCAGTCTGGACAACCCGCTGAGCGAGGAGGAGCCCGCGG
>VOFD01001451.1_pt1 | contig 33774 bp, 28 predicted proteins | sample 5384101 | NCBI WGS metagenome assembly VOFD01 (sample SAMN12384723, study PRJNA508395) | human gut metagenome | isolation source: healthy gut C | host: Homo sapiens
ATTCAACCGAATAGGCTAATGGCGGACATTTGTCATTCCCCTTCGGGCACGTAGATGATTTCACCGTTTTCCAGTTCGTAGGCGATGCCTACTTTCTTGCCTCGCTTGCCGCTGGACGACTGGTCCTGACTGGGCGTATAACGGTTGATTTGCTTGCCTTCCTTGGTGATGATTTCCATGTTGTCTTTGCCGGGATTCTTTACGATGGTGAAGTCTTTGTCGGTGAACACTTCGGTCATGTTCATGTGCATCACCATCGCTACCATCAGGGAGACTGCGAATACCATTGCTACGTCGAAGAGGTTGACCACTACACTCAACGGGTCGGTGTCTTCTTCTTTCTTGAAGAAGCTGACACGGCGGTTACGTCTGCTCATACTTGCCCTCCTTTCTCAATCAACAGGCGCGACACATAGTCGAGGTTGTTGACGCACTTGGCATACCAGCGTTGCTTGAATTGCATCGAAACCAGCCCTACGGCACTGACTACCAAACCCACTACGGTGGTGGCAAACACCACTTGCATGTTGTATGCCATGCCGGCAATGTCGCCTGTTGAGAGTCCGACCAATGCAGGGCTCATGGCAATCAGGGTGCCAATCAGTCCCAATACGGGTCCTAACTTGGAGAGCATCTTGGAGAGTGCAACGTCTTTCTCGGCTTCCACCTCGAACTTGGAGAGGGTAAAGTCGGCATAGTCTTCGTTGACGGGACGGCTGAGCATGTCGCGCAGGTAGCAGACGTAGAGCGAATTGTCTTTGTCGGGCAATGCCTGCTTCAGGGCTTCTATGTTGCCTTCTTTGATAAGATGATCGAATGCTTGGTCGTTTTTACGTTTGGTGATGTACATGTTGTAGGTTCCTCCGATAAGGACAAGTGCACGCACGAAGAGGAAAAGCAGGATAATCACATCGGGTATCAACAGGCTGTTGGCTACCCAAAAAAGCATTTTAGAGATAAATTCCATTATTCTTGAATTAATAATTAATAGTGAATAGTTAATAACGTTTTTTCATTTTCCGTTCTTTCCATCGCTGGATAAGTGGATACTTGATTTGGCTCCATACATAACCTACGATGAATAGGATAACGAAGAGCGAAAGGGCAAGCGTTACGGCATTCCAGTTGACCGGTTCGTCTGCGGCGGCATAGACCGTCTTGCCGTTTACGGTGGTGAGCAGTCCGAGGATGCAGACGAAGAGGCTGATGAGGAAATGGATTTCCAGCCGCAGGTCTTTTTCCGGAACGAAGTATGTTACTGCCTTTGCCAATGCCGGAATGCCCATTAGCATCAAAGCCGCCACGATGTAAGCGGTTGTGCTGAATGCGGTTCCTACAAAGGTAAAAATGGCTTCAGTGAGGCAATAGAACACCACGGGGAACAAGAGCAGGCTGGGGTACCACCACAGCAGCTTTGCCCACCAGGGATTCTTCTTTCCGTAAAGCCCGCGCAGGTAGGTGACGCAGAACCCGAAGCAGAGGGCGGACTCAAGGGTGATGATGACCGCCATGTTCTGCAGGGCTTCGGTGTTCTGCAGGTAGTCGGCTATCTGTGTTTTCGATTGCAGGATGGCATACGGATATGCCAGCACGGTGAATGCCGCCACAATCAGGCTATAGATGCCTGCCTGCCACCACCGCCACAGACTGAGCTTGAAAGCGCAGTTTATGGCGATGAACAGCATCAGGATGAGAATGATTTGTTCCATTTTATTTATGGTTTTGTGAACGTTTTCTTTTCAGTATCATCAGCAGGATGATGAAGGCGGCAAGTACAACACTGATTACTACGGTGCTGCTCAGCTTGTTGGTTTCCTCTTCGGGCTGACTGGAAGCGTTTACGGTGCTCTTCTTGAGAGTCAGGCCTTTCTGTACGGTTCCGTCGGCAAGGGCAGCTTCTTTCATCCCGTCTATGCGTTGTTTGTAACCTGCTGCTTGCGGGGCACTGACGTTTGCGGTGATGAAGTCTTGCAGTTTGGCGTTGTTGTCGGCGAATCCTCCTCCCGAAGTGCCGTACTTGGCAACCAGTCCGGTGTGCAGTTCTGCCACGGCTTTCAACTGCTGGGGCGATGCTTTCCAGTATCCTTTGCGGGCGGTTTCCAGCATCACGGCGGTCATGTTCTGCAGGGCGGCAGGATTTTTGCCTTCAAAATAGTCCTGTGTGCCGAGATGGTATTTATCCTTGACATACACGTCGTAGATGTCGTTCCATAACTGCTGGTCGATGGCCTGGGGCTTCATTACGTTCCAGCCGTAGGTGTTCTGCACGATTTCGGCGATGGAGCTTGCCGCTCCGGCATCGCCTTTCATCTTTTCGCGGATGTAGGCGGGATTGAGGATGGTGGTGCGGCTCTCTACTCCGATAGCTTCTTTCACTTCCTGCATCCGTACGTTGTTGCGGTTGCGGTAATCGCTCAGGTAGGCATCGGGGTCTTTTCCGGTGACGTTGCGCACCGCCAGGTTCATGCCTCCCATGAACTCGTACACGTGGTCGAGGCTCAGCGCACCCCATGTGTTGCTTTGGCGGGGCTGTACGACGGCATCGGTACGGGTCAAGGCGGCTTCGAACGCATATTGGCGGAAGGCTTCCCAGTTCTTTTCGCTTCCGTAATAAGCTCCCATATTGTGCAGGTAGGTGCCGGCTATCTCTTTTTCATTTTCCCACCGGTCTCCGGCTTCTACCATTCCTTGGATGCCGGTGCCGTATCCGCCGTTTACGCCTCCGAATACACGGTATGCCGACATTTCGCGGGCATCTTTCGGTGTAAGCCCTTTCTCTATCAGGGCACGTTCGGTTTCGACGATTCCTGCAGCTACCTGGTTTTCGTACATATCGTCTTTGGCTGCCGCAGCCATTTCTACGGCACGGTTAATCAAGAAGAGGCGGGATGCCGCTAAGTCGCGCAACTGTCCGCTGGTCTGCACTACCACATCGATGCGCGGACGGCCCAATTCTTTCGACGGAATCAGCCGGATGTCGTTTACACGCCCGAAAGCATCGCGGATGGGTTCTACGCCCAGCATGTACAGGATTTGTGCCACGGTGGCTCCTTCGGTCTCGATGAATTCGCTGCTCCATAACGTATAGCTCACCTTGCGCGGGATGGAGTCGTGGTGGCGGCTCTTGTACATCTCGATGGTGTTGTTCGCCAGGCGGATGCCTTTTTCCCATGCTGCTTCAGACGGAGTGGCTTCGGCATTGATGGCATAGAGGTTGCGTCCGGTGGGCAAGGTGTTGGGATTGGCTATCGGGTCGCCTCCGGGCGAAGGCTGCGTATAGCCTCCGGCAAGGGCGTTCATCATGCTTTCCAGTTCCTTGGCGGGGCTTTCCAGCAGGGCAGTGCGATAGCGGTTCACGTTCTTGACGGCACGTTCCACTTCCATGATTGCCGTGGCGCGGGCGATTTGTTCCTTGGTGTATTCTTTGCGCTGCATCATCTGCTTCATCATTGCCGCCATGCCTCCTCCGGTAGGTTGGGAGGAAGTGGCGTGACGTTTCATCGCTTCTTCCATTTTGTGGAGCGAGGCGGAGTCGGCACCCATTTTCTTTGCCATTGCCAGTGCCTTGTCGGGATCCATGCCTTGTCCGGCTTTTTTCATTTGCTCGTGCATCTTTGCGCTGATGCCCGACGGATGTCGGACAGGCATTGAGGCGGGTTTTTCCTGCATCTCTTCGGCTGCCTGCATCATCATCGACAGCATGCCTTCGGGACGCTGGCGCGAGGCTTCTATCTCGCGTGCTTCGTCCAGCTGGGCTTGCGTGATGCCGGTGGTGCGGCATACCAGTTCGTCGGTGGCAAGCGAGGGATTGGCAAGCAGGCGGGCGACCAGCGTGCGTGCCGGAGTGAGGTACAGGCGAGTGAACCGGCTGCGGTGCTTCTCGGTCTGCGGACCGGTTTTCCCGTTCAGCTTGTCCAGTGCCAGCAGGCTATAGGCTATGGGTTCGGTAGCCATGGCGTATACGCTCGATTCGATACGTGCCTGTTCGTAGGGCACGCCCATCGTGTATAGCTGCCCTGTTATCTTTTCGTTGGCAAGCTCTTCGGCGAAATTTTCGACACGTGCCACTTCGTCTTCGGTGTAAGGACGGGTCAGCAGGCTGTCCAGCCCCAGGTCGCGGTGGATGCCCAGCTCTACGGTCAGGGCTTTCACCTTCAGCGATGCCCGGTCGAGGGCGGAACGGTCGGGAACGTTTTCTTCCAGCAGGTTGTTGTAGTTCTTTACGGCTTCACTCAGTTCGCGGTAGGTGCCGCGCACGTTGCTTTCCATAAATGGAGGCGTGAGGTACGATTGCAGCCCGGCATACGAGCGGCGTTTGGCGATGACCCCTTCGCCCACATTGCCGATGGTATAGATGTAGAAATGGGGCAGGGCGCCTACGAGGCGGTCGGGCCAGTCTTTGCTGCTCAGCGCCACCTGCTTGCGCGGAGTGAATTCCAGGCTTCCGTGGGTGCCGAAGTGAATCAGCGCATCTGCCTTGAATCCGTATTGCACCCATAAGTAGGGGGCGATGTAGCTATGAGGAGGTGCGGCATCGGTGCCGTGCACTATCTGGAACGAGTTGCTGCCCGCTCCTGCCGCCGGTTGGGGAAGCAGAACGACATTGCCGAACTGCAGGCGGGCGATGCCCAGCTTGCCGTCCGCCGTTGCCATGTATTCGCCCGGAAACTCTCCGTTCGCCTCTGTCACTTGGTCATACTGTTCGGGGCGGATGCTTTGCTTCACCCAGTTTTCGTATTCGTCTTTCGTAATCAGTTGCGGATGTCCTTCGCGCATAAACCGGTCGGAAGCTCCTTCGGCGTAGGTGCTGAACACGGTGCCGCGCTCTTGGATGAGCCGTCCGAGGGCTTCGCTGCTCTCCGGCATCCCGTCTACCCGGTATCCTTCCTGGCGCAGGCGCACCAGTAGGTTGTAGAGCGAGGGCACTACCTCCATGCCCGAAGCGGTCAGGGCGTTCTGTCCCGGTCCTTTATAATAGACGATGGCAATGCGCTTTTCGGCGTTGGGCTTGCGTTGCAGGGCGATGTAATTGTTCACGGTCTGCACAAAGGTCTCCAGCCGTTCGGGGATGGCGGACGCATGTTGCAGCCCCTCCTTGTCGGCATAGTGGCCGAAGAGCGCGAAGGGGCGGATGGCTCCGTCAATCTCGGGTGTCACCACGCTTTGCGAGAGGAATCCGCCGTTCATCCCCATCGGGTCGTTTTCCCAGTCTTCCACTAGCGTGTTCACGTTCAGCGGGGCGAAGAGGGGGATGTTCTGCCGGGTCAGGTAATCGGTGATGTAGTCGCCCATGCGCCCGTGTGCCATGTTGATGACGGCAGAGGGACGCACCGAGTCTATCTGGTGGCGGGTGATGAAGCTCTTCATGCGGCGCACGGGATAGACCACGTTGCCCGTCTCTTCCAGCCGGCGGATGAGGTCGGTGGGTTCGCCCATCTGTCCGGTGATGATGATGCGTGGCGCACCGTCTTTCCACAGGTCGTGCTCTTTCAGAAATTGGTTGTATCCGGCTACGGTGTTGAAGCCTTTTGCCTCGTCATCGGGGTGGGAGGGGTCGATGTGGCACAGCATTTCGTTTGCCGCTTCCTGCACAGGTTCCGGCTCACGGGTGGAAATCAGCTTGCCGTCCACCGTGCCGCGCACATATTCCAGCATGCTGCGGTAGTTGCGCCTTCCGCCGCCAGCCAGGTAGGCACGCAGGGGAGCGGCGGTGGCGGAGTCGAGCGAGCAGATGTCGTTAGCAGGGTTGGTGACCGCCGTCGAGAGGACGGGCAGCCCTCTGTCGGCGGCCTTTTGGATAAGGGCGCGCTGCTCTTCGGTGATGCGGATGCCCATCGCGTTGATGAAAACCATGTCGCAACCGTCCAGCTTGTCCAGTTCGTCGGTGCCGATTTCGGCGAGGCGGATGAACGGGTTGTCATTGGCTTTCGAAATTTCGCCCAGGGTAATGGCCTGGTAGTTGATGAAGCCTATCTTCGTGGCGCTGAACCAGCTGTTCCATACGGCGAACAGCAGGAGGGCGGCTACGAGGAGGCTACCCAACACAATCATTCTTTTCTTTTTCATTGCTCATTTGTTTTTAAGTAGATGTTGAAACTATAATTTGTCTGTTCAGAAACGCAGATTAACACAGATTTTCGCAGATTCTCATTTTGATTATCTGTTTTAATCTGCGTTAATCCGCGAAAATCTGTGTTTTTATTCTGTGGCGAGAGGTTTTATCCTGTCTGTCTCCGCCCTTCGGAGAGGTGGAAAATGTGCGGCGAGGGGTCGCCGCAGGCCTTCGGACACCCGGAAAATGGATTTTAGCCCCTCGCCGCAGACCTTCGGACACTTGCAAAATGTGTTTTAGACCTCAGTTTCGGATTTTGCACGTCTGCAAAATGGATTTTAGACCTCTAAAACTGATTTTGCAAGTGTTGCAAAGTGTATTTTAGACCTCAGTTTCGGACTTTGCACGCCTGCAAAATGGATTTTAGACCTCTAAAATGGATTTTGCAAGTGTTGCAAGGTCGATTTCAGACCTCTAAATTGCATTTTGCACGTGTTCCGATGCCTTTTCCGTCAGAACAGCTGGTTCACGTCGAGCGAAAGCCCCACGGAAACGGTGGTGCCGGTGGTGGTGGGCGTGCTGTTGTAATAGTGGTCTGGGCGGTAATTGAACAGGTTGTCCACCACTACGTTCACGCGGATGCCCCGGTACACGCGCTGCGCAAGGTTCAGCTTCCACAGGGTGTATGCCGGATAGGTGGTCGAGGTGGTGCCTGCGTCGGGGTCGGTATAGCTCACGTATTCGTCCGTGGTGACGCGCGAGAGGACGCGGCCGGTCAACGTCACGTCGAAACCGTAGTTTTTCCACTGCTTGCCGTAGTCCAGCTTGGCGGTGGCGGAATGGGGACGGGTGGACGAGAAGTAAGGCTCGCCATCGGGGATGTGTACGTGGGTGTAGGCATACGAGAGGCGCACGCCCAAGCCGCAGGGATACTTGGAGGCTACGTCGGCGTTTAGCCCGGCGATGTTCATCTGGGCGATGTTGGAGTAGACCATTCCGTTGCGGCTCTGGTCCCACACGGTAGTGATGCGGTTGTCCACTAGGTTGAAATATCCGGTCAGGGTGACATTGTAGCGGCTCTTCAGGTATTCGGCGGAGAGCGAGAAGTTCTGGCTGCTTTCGGGTTTCAGGTTCTCGTTGCCGTATATCATGAAGACGTTCGCCATGTTGAAGTCCATGTACATTTCCTTCAGCGTGGGGGCGCGGAATCCGCCGGCGTAGGAGGCGCGGAGCGAGCAGTTGCGCCATTTGTACATGATGCCGAGTTTCGACGAGGTGTTCTTCACATCGGCTTCGGAATAATAGTCGAAGCGGATAGACGACATCACGTTGAGGTTGCGGATGGGGTTCAGGTCGAACTGGGCGAAGGCGTCGGCGGTGTATTGTTCGTGGTCGCCGTTGTCGGTGAACTGGTAGCTCATCAGGTAGTCGCGCATGAAGTCGCCTCCCACGGTAAGGGTGTTCTTGTCGTTCATCGCATAGTTGTAGAGGGCGCGCACGGTGTGCTGCACGTTGGTATAGTCGCGCAGGTCATAGTCTTGCGCAGGGTCGTAGTCGCTCTTGTCGTACTGGTCGAAGCTGTACGACAGTTCCAGGTCGCTCCGCTTGTTGAAGGTATAGTTGCCCCGGATCCCTCCCGAAAAGTCGCGGTAGCGGTCCTTGCTCGATGTGCTCTTGTCACGTTCGCGGAAGAAGTATCCTAGCCGTCCGGTCAGCTTCAGCCGGTCGGTAGGGGTATAGACGAGGCGTTCCTTGAAGTTCCACGTGCGGTTGCCGTACACGCGGCTGAAGTCGTTCTCCTCGCCGTCCTTGCCCACGGTGCCTACTTCGATGGGGTCGGTGGAGGTGTGCTGCACGTTGAGGCTGTTCTGGAAGTCGCCTGCGCGGAAGGTGAAGGTGCCTCCGTAACGCTGGTCGTTGTGCGCGCCGTACCTTCCGTTCAGGTTCAGTGTCCACGGCTCGGTAGCTTCCTTGGTGATGAGGTTGACCACTCCGCCCACGGCATTCGAGCCATAGAGCGACGATGCCGCCCCTTTCACGATTTCGATGCGTTCCACGTTGTCCAGGTTCAGGCGGCTGTAGTCGATGTTGTCCAGCGTTTCGCCCGCCAGCCTTTCGCCGTCGACAAGGAAGAGGACGGCGTTTCCTCCGAAACCCTGCATGTTGAGCGAGGTCTGCTGGTCCATGGAGTAGGAGAACTCGATGCCCGGCAGCTCTGCCTGCAGCAGGTCGCCGATGTGTGTGGCGTCTACCTTGCGGATGTCATCGGCGGTGATGACGCGTGTCACGATAGGCACGTCTTTTAGCAGCTTGGGCGTGCGTGTACCCGTTACCACTACAGTTTCCATACCTATGGCATCTTCTTCCAAAGCGAAGTCCAGCCGGTCTTGTCCCGGTTGGAGTGCATGGCTTTGCGTCACGTATCCGATGAACGATGCCTGCAGGGTGTATGCTTTCCCGTCGGGGAGGTGCAGGCGGTAGTTCCCTTCGGCATCGGTGGTCATTCCGATGGCTCTGTTCTCTTTCACGAACACCGTTGCTCCGGCAAGCGGCCCGTTGTCCGCATCGAGCACTTTCCCCGAAACGTAGCGTTGTGCGGCGGCGCTTGCCGCGATGAGGAGGCAGCCCGCCAGCACGATAAGATTTTTCAGTATAGGTTGTTGCATATTCTTTTGTTTTTTATTAAATGGGCTGGGGGCTACAGCGGATAAGCATATTCGATAGTGAGGTGTCCCGAAGTATTCTGCTCGTTGCGGAATGCCGTGAGGCGCAGGGCGGCATAAGTGCCGTCGGCCATGCGCAGGATGTACACCTTATTAGATAAGGTATAAATAGGTGGCATCGTGCTGGTGTCCACGTCCAGCCATTTGGCAAGCTCGGCGTTGTAGCTGGAGGTGGCATACAGGATGTTGCCCTCCATCATACCCGACATATCGATGGTGATTTGGGTCTCGGTGTCGCTCACGTAGTTTCCCGTGGGGATGCTGCTCATCAGTAGTACGGCATCCAGGCTGGTCGCCTCGGTCTCCAATACAGCACCGCCGTTGGTCTTTACATCGTAGCGGTGGATAGCGAAGTCCCACTCAGCAGGCAGTGAGGCGTTTTCTCCCATTGGTACCTCCGTGCCGTCCGTTCCGGTGATGCGGGTGGAGTCTATTTCTTCGGTATGCAGGTTGATGTAAGTCCACTGGGCATAATCGGTAGCATCAATGAAGAGTGTTCCCGTTCCGTCGCCGTTCGGGTTGAATCCGTAGCCGGTAGTGGTGCGGGGCTGGTCGTAGATGCCGTCCAGTATGCCGTCGCACGCCGGGAACAACAGCATTGTTGCCCCCAGCGCGAACAATTGATAAAGACGAAACAATTTCATGTACTATTTACTATTTGATTATTTACGATTTGCCTTAAATCGTACCTCGTAAATCGGGAAATCGTAATTTCATGTACTATTTGACAATTTATTTATTTACTATTTTGCCCTAAATCGTACCTCGTAAATCGGAAAATCGTACATACATCAGTTGGCGGCAGGCATATCGCCCAGGGTGAAGGTGATGGTAAGCCCGCCCATCACGCCGGGTACGGTGAAGGTGAAACTAACGTTTTCCTTGCTTTTATCGATGCTTCCGCTCAGCGTGCAGGGATATTCGCTCACGTTGCCGTTCATTCCCATTTGGGTGGTACCTTCGCCGCTCAACGTATAGGTTCCGTTGGCTTCGGTTGCGCTTACACTTGTGAATGAAAACTCGCCCCACGTATCCGATGTGTATGCCAAGGTGAAGGTACCGTCGTTATTGGCAGAGAGCGTGATGGTTTGGTTTTCGGCCGTCATGCTTTCAAAATAAGCGCAGCTGGCATTGGTCCATCCTTCGTAGGAGCCGGCAAGAAGTTTCTCTGACGGAATGTCGCCCAAGGTGAAGGTGATAGTCATCCCACCCATTACCGACGGTACGGTGAAAGTGAACGTGCCTTCGGTCCGTCCTTCGTCCAGTGTGCCTTGCAGGGTGCATTCGTATTCGTTTTTCGTGTCTCCCATTCCCATTAAGGTCGACCCGCTTCCGCTTACGCTGTACGTGCTACCCGAATGCGTCACTTCGGCTCCACTTACGGTGAACTCACCAAAGCTGGCAGAAGTATAAGTAAGGGTGGCTGTGCCGTTTTCCCCGTCGCTGGTTATTGTCAGCGATTCACCTGCCGATACCAGCGGCGTATCGGTATATTGGAATGAGGCTTCGGAATAGCCTGCATATGTGCCGGCGATGTCTGCTGCCGGATTCTCGTTGATACTGTTGTTTTCATCGTCGCTGCATGCAGCCGCAAATAATACAAGGGCCGTACATGCTAATAGATTCTTTAGTTTCATGTTGCTTTTTGATTAGGTTTTGGTTTTACGATGCAAAGGTAGAGTGGTTTCAGAGGGTGGTCAATACCTAAAATTCATGAAAAAAGACGGTGGCCTTGAGTCTGAAAGGAAGTGAGAAAATCAGTATTTTTAGGTATTTATATAAAAAAGAAACGTCGGGAACTCCGTGTTTCCGACGTTTGGGGTAGTAACTTTTTGTTAGAACAAGATGATGAGCCTTTGGTAATTGTCAATTGTCAATTGCCATCGGGTGATAGTCTTTGGCAAGCCCACCCTCGCTGGTCTCTTTGTAGAGTGAGGGGAGGTCGTGTCCGGTTTCTTTCATTACTTCTACCACACGGTCGAACGATACGCGGTGGTGTCCGTCGGTGAACGCAGAGTAGGTATTGGCGTCAAGGGCACGGGCAGCGGCGTAGGCGTTTCGTTCGATGCAGGGAATTTGCACCAGTCCGCACACAGGGTCGCACGTCATGCCCAAGTGGTGTTCCAGCCCCATCTCGGCAGCATATTCTATCTGTGCGGGACTTCCACCGAAGAGTTGGCTTGCCGCTGCAGCCGCCATCGAGCATGCCACGCCTACTTCTGCCTGGCATCCGGCTTCGGCTCCCGATATCGAGGCGTTATGTTTGACGATATTTCCTACCAGTCCTGCGGTGGCAAGGGCACGCAGGATGCGGGCATCGCTGAACTCCCGGGTTTTCTGTAAATGATAGAGCACGGCAGGTACCACGCCACAGGCTCCACACGTGGGGGCAGTTACGATTTTTCCGCCCGAAGCGTTTTCCTCGCTTACGGCAAGGGCGTACGCAAATACCAGTCCGCGTGAGCGGAGCGAGTCTTTGAATCCCTTTGCCTTGATGTAGTATGCCGATGCTTTCCGGCGCAGGTTGAGCGGTCCAGGCAATACGCCTTCAGCATCCAATCCACGCAGGATGGCTGCCTTCATTGTTTCCCATACTTCGGCGAGGTAGTCCCATATCTCTTTACCTTCGCATTGTTCTACATATTCCCAGTAGCTGCGTCCGGTGTGTTCGCACCAGTAGAGTATCCGGCTCATCGTGTTCATTTCATAGATGTCAGGAGTGCTACCTTGCGGATGCCCTTCTTCAGCAAGTGCCCCTCCTCCGATGCTGAACACGGTCCACTCATCGGTTTTCTTTCCGTTTCCATCGAAAGCCTTGAAAGTCATTCCATTGGGGTGGAAGGGAAAGAACACATGCGGTTTCCATACGATTTCGACCGGTGCGTGTGGTTGGAGTACGTCTAAGATGGCCACATCGGTCATGTGTCCCTTGCCTGTAGCGGCAAGGCTTCCGTAAAGCGTCACTTCGAAAGATTTTGCTTCGGGATGGCGGGCAAGGAATTGTTCGGCAGCCTTCCGCGGTCCCATGGTGTGGCTGCTAGAGGGTCCTGTGCCTATCCGGTATAATTCTCTGATTGATTTCATCTTTTTAAGTATGTATGTGAAATGGTTAATCTTTTACCACAGATGACACAGAGTATCACAGAGGAGATAAAAATAAAAAACGCTGTGTCCCTCTGTGTTCTCTGTGGTGAATGGTTCATTATATATAATGTAAGTCATTTCAAATCTACCACCGTGATTCCCGCCCCGCCGAACTGTACGTGCTCGTCTTGGAAATGCGCTACGCCGGGTACGGTGGCAAGGTATTGGCGTATCAGTGTGCGCAGGATGCCCGAGCCTGTTCCATGCAGGATGCGGACACGGCTTACGCCTACTTGAATGGCATCGTCGATGAAATAGGTGACCGCCTGTATGGCTTCATCGCCGCGCATGCCCCGTACGTCGATGTCTTGCTTGAAGTTCAGTTTCTTCTGGTACATCTGTTCTTGCGTCTCGCTGCTTACGAAGGTGGCTTTTGCCATCACGTTCGAAGTCTTGGGTGGGTCGGCGTGTTCCAGCCGTTCGGTCTTGACATTGGTCTTCATCAGTCCGAACATCACCACGGCGTTCTGTCCGTTCAGTTCCAACACCTGTCCTACACTTGTCTGACCTTTGATGCGCACATAGTCTCCCGTGCAGATGGGCTTTGCTTTCGGCTGCATGGGGGCAGTTTCGGCTTTTTTGTTCTTCCGCTCTTCTTTGCGTTTCTGCTTTTCGCGCAGGCGTTCCATTTTGCGGGCTATTTGTTCTTCGAGGGCTGCGGTGTCAATGGTCTCCACTTCTTGCTTGAAGTCGGCAAGTTCCTGGCGTGCCGTGCGTGTGCGTTCTTTTTCCGCCTGTGCCTCCTTGATGGTGCGGATAGTGTTCTCTATCTTGGCGTTCGATTCCTGGAGCAGGTGTTCGGCATCCTCCTTGGCTTTTTGCAGGATTTCCTTCCGCTTGCGCTCCAGTTCTTCTATCTCTTGCTGGTAACGGGCAATGGTGTCTTCCATCTGCTTTTCTTTCTTGCGGATGTTTTGCCGCTTGGTTTCCCAGTAGCGTTTGTCGCGCACGATGTCTTGTAGGTATTTGTCGCTTTGGATGTATTCGCTGCCCACAATTTCCGAGGCATCGGCTATCACCTCTTCGGGCAATCCGATTTTACGGGCTATCTCTACGGCGAACGAGCTTCCGGGATTTCCTATCTGCAACTGGAAGAGTGCGCGCATCTCGTGGCGGTCGTAGAGCATGGCTCCATTGATTACGCCTTCGTGGTCTTCGGCAAAGTGCTTCAGGTTCTGGTAATGGGTGGTGATGACCCCGAATGTCTGTTTCTGGTTAAACCGTTTCAGTACCGCTTCGGCAATGGCGCCTCCGATTTGCGGCTCCGTACCTCCGCCGAACTCGTCTATCAGGATAAGGCTCTTGCCGTTGCAATATTTCATCATATTCTTCATATTGGTAAGGTGTGAAGAATAGGTGCTCAGGTCGTCTTCGATGCTTTGTTCGTCGCCGATGTCGATAAAGATGTTTTCGAAGATGCCCGCATGGCTCCGTTTGTTCAGCGGTATCAACAAGCCACATTGGAGCATGTATTGCAGCAGTCCTACGGTTTTCAGACATACCGATTTGCCTCCGGCATTGGGTCCCGATATCAGCAGGATGCGTTGGCGGCTGGTCAGTTCGATGTCCAGCGGCACTACCTTCTTATTGTGTTTCGCCAGCGATTTCTGAAGCAATGGGTGTACGGCTTCTATCCAGTCGATGATTTGTTGTTCTTCGAAGGCGGGCTTTACTGCTTTGATATCCATACAGAAAAGGGCTTTGGCACGGATAAAGTCGATAAGTGCCAGGAATTCGTATGATTGCAGGATGGCGGGTACTTGCGGGCGGATGGTTGCCGAAAATTCGGTCAGTATGCGGATAATTTCCCGTCGCTCTTCACCTTCCAGTTCCCGGATGCGGTTATTGGCTTCTACCACTTCTGCCGGTTCAATGAAAACGGTCTTGCCTGTAGCCGATTCATCGTGTACGATGCCTCGTATCTTGCGCTTCATGCCCGGAGCCACAGGAATGACCAACCGTCCGTCGCGCATAGTCGGCGTCACGTCTTTTTCCACGAAACCTTCTGCCTGTGCACTGCGCAAGATGCTGTTCAGGCTGCGCGAGATGCTGCCTGTCGTGTCAGCCAGTTCGCGCCGGATACGCAATAGCTCGGCAGAGGCATTGTCTTTTATCTTGCCGAACTTGTCAAGAATGTTGTTGATGCGTGCTATGAGCTGTGGAAATACCAGAATATCGGCAGCTAGGGCGTGTAGGGCAGGGTAGGGTGAGTGCGAATCTTCGTCTTCCTCGTCCTCTTTTTGCAGAAAACCCATTTTTTTAAATGATAGTTCACTTTGTGTTCCATCCGTTCGTATTGGATACGTTCTGTTCCGTCTTGAACGGTAATGATAGGCAACAGGTATGGACTTCCGATGGTCAGGTGTGCGTATGTGTCCACAATGTCTTGCATGGCAGGTTCCCAACTGATGTTCAGAACCTGTCCGGTTTTTTTTCGGCTGTATTGCAGTTTGCCGTTTTTTATGTCGTTTTTCTTCAGGTATGCCATGTCTACAAACGAGATTCCTTGCAGGTAGATGCATAGTATGAACATGTCTCTGGCAAAGGACTGCGGCGACCCTTCCGGAAGCTGAAGTTGTTTGATGGTACGGATGTAGTCCAATGGAATGGCACGTTTGGTGGTCTTGGCGAATCCGGTGAATACGTGGCGGAAGATGTTCTTGTCGGTGGTTAGACCCGCTTCCACTGCTTTGCGGTAGAGGGTGCGCAACGTGCGCAAGTAGCACGACGAGGAGTTGCGCTTTACCCCTCGTCCTTTCAGCCATGCTTCATACAAGTTCATCGTTTCGGTGTCTAATGCGTCGATGGTGATGTCTTCCCCATCCCTAAACAGGGAGAAACTTGCTAATGCGTCACGGTAAGTCTTGGCGGTTCCGTTTCTGCCTATACGTATCTTTTGGGCAATCATGCTGTGAATGAAGTCGAACCATGTCCGGCATGGGGGGAGAAGCTTGAATGCTGACACAATGTCATCGGCGGTGTATTCCGCTAACGCCTGTTCTTTTTCAGTGATGAGTGTAGTGAGCTGCTTGCTGTCCCATAGTATTTTGGATATGGCCAGTCGCAGTTCCGCCTGCCTTTCTGGTGTGCCGGTGATGCGTATAAACGATGCTTTTTCGTCCCATTCGTCCGGCTTGATGTGGTAATCGGTATAGGCCAATCGCACGCTTCTGCGGTGTAACACTTGGAAATAGAGTGTGCCTTCTTTGTCGGGGACAGTCGAAGGGCGGAATTTAAGTTTGATAGATGCCATAATATTTGATTTTAATGTTTATTGAAAATAAAACCAATATAGGCACCTATGATGGTATCAACAAGATTGTGTAAATAAAGCCGCTGAAAATTTGTTATCCTGCAGCCACCCGTTTTCTGTATTCGCTGGGCGTATATCCTGCCACTTTCTTAAATACCCGGTTGAAATGTTGGGAATATTGAAAGCCCAATTCATCGGCAATCTGGTTTACGGTCTTCTCCGTATCGGCGAGCATGTCTTTGGCAGTATCTATGATTTTACCCTGAATGTATTCCTGCGGATTTTTTCCCGTTTCTTTCTTAATAAGGTCTCCGAAATAGTTGGGAGAAAGAAATACCTTATCGGCAAAATACCGTACGGTCGGCAGTCCGTTGGTACGCGACTTTCCGCTTTGAAAATAATCGTCGAGCAAAGCTTCGAAACGGGTCAGCACATCCTTGTTTGATTTCTCGCGGGTGACGAATTGCCGGTTATAAAAACGCATACAATAGTCAAGCAGCAACTGGATATTTCTTGCAATCAACCGTTTGCTCAACTTGTCTATCGGATGCGTCAGTTCCATTTTTATTTTAGCCAGACAATCGAGGATGATGCTTTTCTCTTCGTCCGAAAGGTGCAGGGCTTCAGTGGAATTATAAGAAAAGAAAGAATAAGACTTGATTTCCTGTCCGAGCGATGTGCCTTTAATCAGATCGGGATGAAACACAATGCCGCGTGCCGTGGGCTTCATGCCTTCCAGCATTTCCGTTTCCGACACCTGCCCCGGTGCGAAACTGGTAATCGTGCCTTCCCGATAATCATAAACCTGCCTTCCATAACGGATATCGCCACATTTGGTTTCTTTCAAGAACAGGGCATAGATGCCGTAATTGATAGTGAAACGTATAGGGAATCGGGTGGCTTCCGAAAGGTCGATGACATTCACCAACGGGTGAAGCGTTTCCAGTCCGAACAGCTTGTTGTACTCTTCTACCGTATCCATTTTTATCAAATCTGTTTTCATATTCGTATCATCATTACATTCTTGTATCGCAAAAATAAAAGTTTCTACCGTAACTTGTATCGGCGTTGAACCGTAATCTGTAAATGAGTTACAAATCTCCGTAAATAGGTTATGTCCTTTAAGTTGGATACCGGCTATTTTTGCAAAAAAGAAAAGCGATGAATGATAATGGAAAAATAAACACAAATTTGTCGTCACCCATGCCAATTCTCATTTCTGGAAAATGACTGCCGACCAGATTAAGCAGTGCATCGACCTTGGCGCATACATCGAATATTGCTACCTGCCCTGCCTGTGGGGGAGAAGGCACAAAGATGTCGCAATATTCCCGGCAAAGCATCGCGGAGTTCGCCTCGTTTGTCCGCATCGACCCGTCGCGTAGCTTCATTTCTACGGATTTGGGGCAGGCGGTGATGCCACACCCCATTGAGGGTATGAGGGATTGCATCCTGAAACTGCTGGCAGAAGGCATCCCTCAAAGCGACATTGACTTACTGGTACGTCATAACCCGGCGTGGCTCATTGGATTGACTCAGCATTAATTCTTCATTTTTAGTTCTTCATTCTTCATTTAAAAATTATGGATAGAAGAGATTTCATCAAAAGCGGATTATTCGCCGCGGCTGTCGGTGCCGCAATGGGACCGAAAGCCATTGCGCAAGAAGCAAACAGACGTGTGGAGCAGGAGCAGAAAGCAAAAGACATCCTGAATTACAACCCACAGATGCAATACCGCCCGATGGGCAGAACAGGGGTAAATGTATCGGCATTAGGTTTTGGCATGTTGCGCCTGCCTATGAAGAACGGGCATGTGGATTTCGACCAGACCACCCCGATGGTACACCGTGCCATCGAAGGCGGAGTGAACTACATTGATACCGGACGTGTCTATATGGGAGGCGAAAGCGAGCAGGCAGTCGGCAAGGCACTGGCCGGAGGCTGGCGCGACCGGGTTTATGTCACTTCCAAAATGCCGTGGTGGGAGATGCAGAGTGCGGACGATTTCGAAAAGTTCTTCGACCAGTCAAGACGGACCATAGATACCGATGTAATCGATTTCTACCACATCCACATGATTATGCACCGGGCATGGAAAGACTACGTGCTGCCGTATCGGCTTATCGAGAAGATGGAGAATCTGAAGGCGCAAGGGAAAATACGCTTTATGGGATTCTCTTTCCACGACAGCCTGCAACTGTTCAAACGGGTAGTCGAATATACACCGGCATGGGATTTCTGCCTTATCCAGCACAATTACCTTGATTATGAATACGAGGCAGGTGTGCTCGGTCCGAAATATGCCGCTGCCAACGGTATGGGGCTGGCGGTAATGAAGCCTGTCCGCACCGGCTTCCTTGCCAACCTGCCACAAAGTATGAGGGAAGCACTTGCCTCTACCGGCATCCGGAAACCCGATGCAGAGTGGGCGCTGGATTATCTGTGGGACATTCCCGAAGTAAGCGTAGCTGTCAGCGGTATGGGTTCCATAGAAGATGTGGAAGAAAACCTAAGCTATGCAACCAAGGCGAAACCGAATATGCTTACACCTGCCGAACGCGAGGCATTGGGAGCAGCCATCTACGCTTACCGTCATGCACCGGGACACATTGACTGCACCGGATGTTACCAGTGCATTCCCTGCCCGCAGAATGTCGCCATCGGCTACATCTTCGCCTACGTGTACAACAACTACCTGCTGCACCGCAACAAGGAGCGGGCAATGATGGATTACACCGTATCCATGTCTCCCGTCCAGCGTGGAGACCCGGCTTCCTCGTGCATCGGATGTGGAGAATGTCTGGCAAAGTGTCCGCAGAATTTGGACATACCCAACCTATTGGCAAAAGTAAAGGAAACAATGGGAAAATAATCCGTAAATCGGGTACAAGCGTCAGTAAATACGTTATCCACTTTCCGGCGGCAGTCCGCTACCTTTGCATCAGAATCATTAAATATAACCTACAAAATGAAAACGAACAACAACTACGACATGTATATCCCTACTCGTGTAATGTTCGGTGCAGGGATGCTGAACAACCTGAGTGAACAACCCATGCCGGGACGGCGTGCCCTCATCATCATCTCCAACGGCAAATCGACCCGTGCCAACGGCTATCTGGCCCGCACGGAAGAGCAGTTGCACAAAGCCGGTGTGGAGACCTGCATCTTCGACGGTGTAGCGCCAAATCCCACTGTGGATAACGTCAACGCCGGCGCAAAGGTAGCACGCGACAATGGGTGTGATTTTCTCGTTGCGTTGGGTGGAGGCAGTGTCATGGATTGCGCAAAGGCTATCGCGGTCATGGCTACGAATGAAGGCGAACTGTGGGATTACGTGCCCATCGGTTCTGGAAAAGGACAACCTATTGCCGTAAAACCGTTGCCTATCGTTGCTATTACCACCACGGCAGGCACAGGGTCGGAAACGGACAACTCCGGCGTTATTACGAAGGAGGACACGTTTGAGAAAGCCTTCGTGGGCGATGCATCCCTGTTTCCCGTTCTCTCTATCGTTGATGCAGAACTAATGAAAAGTGTACCGGCAACATTCACTGCCTATCAAGGCTTCGATGCCCTGTTCCATAGCACGGAAGGATACATTGCGAAAGGTGCCAATCTGATGAGCGACATGTATGCCCTCGAAGCCATCCGCAACATTGCCGAATACCTGCCCCGTGCCATCAAGGACGGCAACGACCTCGAAGCCCGTACCCGTGTGGCTTTCGGCAATACGTTGTCCGGCGGCGTGATGTGCCTGACACTTATCACCAGCGAACACGCACTGGAGCACGCACTCTCTGCTTATCATCCCAATCTGCCTCACGGTGCCGGTCTGATTATGGTGAGCCGTGCCTATTATAAATATTTCATCGAACACCATGCCTGCGACGACCGCTTCATCCGAATGGCACAGGCAATGGGTATGCCGGAAGCCACGAAACCCAAAGACTTCCTGACCGCCCTCACCCGTCTGCAAGAGGCGTGCGGCGTAGCCGACCTGAAGATGTCCGACTACGGCATTACTCCCGACGAGTTCGAGACGCTGATGCGTAACACCCGTGAGGTGATGGGCGTGATGTTCACCAGCGACCGTGTCCAGATGTCGGACGAAGATATCGTGAACGTCTATCGGGAATCTTACAAATAAGAACGACTCCCATTGGGAACAGCGGGGAAAGCACTTCTCCATCAGGATTGACGTTGTCCCCGCCGGGGAAAGCGCTTCTCCGTCAGGATTGGCGCTGTCGACTACATGGTAAGTAATTTTAGAAAAAGGAAAAAACGATGAATAGACTGCATCTCGTCCTCCTGTTGCTGCTCTCGGTCTTTATGACAGCAGTTCAGGCACAACAAAGAGTTTCAGACAATCAAATGAAAGCAAATATGGGAAATAACACAATCAGACTGACCATCAAGGACGGTAAGACATTTACCGCCACTTTAGCGGATAATTCGTCCGCAGATGCTTTGATAGAATTGCTATCAAAAGGAGACGTCACCGTGGAAATGGAAGACTACGGCAACATGGAAAAAGTGGGACCGCTGGGTACCAGCCTTCCGCGCAATGACCGACAGACATCGACCGGTCCCGGCGACATCATCCTTTACCAGGGGAAATACCTGGTAATTTATTATTCGACCAATTCGTGGAACTTCACCCGCATAGGCAAGATAGATAATACCAATGGCGCACAATTGAAATCAGCATTGGGAAACGGTGATGTAACGGTAACGCTCTCATTAGGCAAATAATAACGATGAAAACAAGAACATTAGGAAAACAAGGACTGGAAGTTTCGGAAGTAGGACTGGGCTGCATGGGATTTACGCAGAGTTATCCTCCTTATCCCGACCGGAAAGAAGCCATCGCCACGCTGCGCGAGGCGGTAGAGTTGGGAGTTACATTCTTTGATACGGCAGAGGTGTATAGTGCGTTCAAGAACGAAGAGTTAGTGGGCGAAGCTTTGGAACCGGTCCGCGACAAAGTAGTCATCGCCACGAAGTTCGGCTATAACTTGGTGGATATGCCCGACCTTAATACATCGGCACGCCCCGTAAGCCTGTCAAGCAAACCCGACACCATCCGCAAAGCGGTGGAAGGTTCGCTCCGCCGCCTGCGTACCGACCATATTGACCTCTACTACCAGCACCGGGTAGACCCGGATACGCCGATAGAAGAAGTGGCGGATACGGTTGCTTCGCTCATCAAAGAGGGCAAGGTATTATATTGGGGCTTGTCTGAAGCCGCCCCTGCCACGGTGCGCCGTGCCCATGCAGTCTGTCCGCTTACGGCGGTGCAGAGCGAGTATTCCCTGTGGTACCGTCAGGTGGAAAAGGAACTGCTCCCTACCTTGGAGGAACTGGGCATCGGCTTCGTGCCGTTCAGTCCGCTGGGGAAAGCCATGCTGACCGGATGCTTCGACCGTAATAGCACATTCGACAAGACGGATTTCCGTTCTACCATTCCCCGTTTCCAGCCGGAGAACCTGCAACACAATGTAGCGTTGGTAGAGTATGTGAAAGAACTTGCCCGCCGGAAAGAAACCTCTCCGGCACGTATTGCCATCGGCTGGCTCCTGGCACAGCAACCGTGGATTGTCCCTATTCCCGGCACGAAGCGCATCGAACGCATTCGGGAGAACATCGGCGGGGCAGACATTCGCTTTACCACGGAAGAGCTGGCAGACATCCGCCGTCATCTGGACAGCATCGAAATCATCGGAGCACGTTATCCCGAAGACCAGGAGGCGTTGACCGGCAAATAGTCATACAATTTTCAAACGGAAGAGAATATGAAAAAGAACATCGGCCAGACACTGGCATTGTATCCCACCCCTGCAGTAGTGGTGGGTACGGAAGTAAACGGAAAGGTAAACTGGCTGCTCGTAGCGCACATCGGCATCATCGGGCACGACCGTATCCTGCTGAGTATGCACAAGGCGCATTACGCCAACCAAGGTGTGAAAACCACAGGCAAGGTGTCCGTCAATATGGTAGACGAAGCCATGCTGCAACGTGCTGACTACGTAGGTTGCGTCAGCGGAGCGAAGACGGACAAATCAGAAGTCTTTGCCTGGCATCCGGGTGAAGCCGGAACTCCTGTCATTGATGAAAGTCCGTTGGTGATGGAATGTGAGGTGGTAGATAATTACGAAACGGATACGTTCGATAACTTCATCTGCAAAATCACGAACACCTATGCCGAGGAAGATATCCTTAATGACAAAGGGAAACCGGACTACAGCAAACTGAAACCCGTCCTCTTCGAAATGCCCAACTATACCTATTTGCGGACAGGAGACGAAATCGCTAAATGTACGACACTTGGAAAAACATTTAATCCTGAGAACTGATGAAGCGCAGGGATTTTCTCCGTAAATCCCTGCTCGCAGCTACAGGGAGTATGATCTTGGGAGGCGGCATCATGAAAGCCGTAGAAAATTTGAACACTAAAAATAGTAGTAGAATGAAAATAGTAGTATTGACCGGTAGTCCTCGCCGGAACGGTAATTCGGCTTATCTGGCGGAACAGTTCATCAAAGGCGCACAGGAAAAAGTTTATAAGCAAGAACATGATGAATATGAAGCAGTCTATAATTGTATTGGTTTTGTTGCTGGCAGGACTCATGCCGGCAAAGGCACAGAACGACGAAACAATGAACAGAATAGAAACGTGCAAGGAAAATTATCGTACCCTTTTCGGCGGTGAAGCCTTGACCGGACAGGGCACAGACCCGGAGATGATGGACATCCTTCAGAAATTTATCTTCGGCGAAGTGTTTACTACGGGCAACCTGAGCCTGAAACAGCGCGAAATGATTACTTGTGTCACCCTTGCCACGATGCAGACGCTTCCGCAACTGAAAGCTCATGCGGGAGCTGCCCTGAACGTGGGCGTCACCCCTGTGGAATTACGGGAAGCGATGTATCTGACAGCACCGTTCATCGGTTTCCCCAAAATGCTCAATGCCGTCGGAACGGTGAACGAAGTATTCAAGGAGCGTGGCATCAACCTTCCTTTGAAGAACCAGACCACCGTCACCGAAGCGAACCGTCATGAGCAGGGCGCAGCCATTCAGGACAAACTCTACCACGGAGGAATCTCCGCCGTGATGGAAAGCGTACCCGGCGGAATGGGCGAAGAGGTAGCACGCTTCCTGACCGACTATTTCTTTGGCGAAATATACACCCGTAACGGACTTGACTTGAAAACCAAAGAACTGCTCGGCTACTGCATCCTGACGACACTGGAAGCGGAAAGCCAGTTGCAGTCGCACTTCCACGGAAACATCCAGGCAGGCAATACGCCCGAAGAAGTGATCGCAGCGGTCATCCAATGTCTTCCCTACATCGGTTTCCCGGCAGCCATCAAAGCATTGCGCATCATCAAGCAGGAAACTGCCCAACCGACCGCATCGGCCACAGATAATCTGGTACGTCTCTCGAAGATAACCGTCGATGTTAACCGGCTGGACGAATACAACGCCTATCTGAAAGAGGAAATAGAAGCCTCCATGCGGCTGGAGCCGGGCGTGCTCACTCTTTATGCCACAGCCGAAAAGGATGCGCCCCACAAGATTACCATCCTCGAAATCTATGCCGACCGTGCCGCTTACGAAAGCCATTTGAAGACTCTCCATTTCCAGAAGTACAAACAGGGTACGCTGGATATGGTAAAGGAGTTGGAACTGGTGGATACGACACCGCTGATTCCGGGACTGAAAATAAAGTAATTTTTTTCATGCCAATCAGGAGTTAAAAGGGAGTTATAGGTAGTTATCGCCCGCAGGGCGGGCTGGAAGTTAGATGCCAATACCTTTTTGCGCCGGTTTCAGAAGTAAGACTATTGGCCTGTAACTCCTGTGAAACATAACTACGTTTAACTCCTGATTCGCATTTTTCATTTAAAAGGCAATATGGAAGACTTGAACAAGAAAGAAGGTTTCAGCCGTCGCGGTTTTCTGAAGACGGCGGCTGCCGTGGGCGCAGCTCTGGCTGTCTCCCCGGCATTGGGCAAAGTACAGGCTGCCACCTACGTGGCTGCCGGAAGCAAGGGAGCATTTCTGCCGAAGAGTGGAAACAGTTGGAAGATGCCGTTGCAGCCATTCCCGTGACGGGCGACCGCTACAATGCCGAACAACAGAAACAAGTGGGATTCTGAAATTAAAAATCCCTTGCCAGCCGTTCCGCTTGCAGGGGATCTTCAGAACTTCTTATACCATGCGCGGTATGGATTGGTGCATTTTGTTGATGTCACAATTCCTGTATGCTGTCTCCGTTCCGTTCAGCCTACATTACTAAACGGTACATTATCATACGCAGATTAGTTAAAAGGTTGTCGTTATTATCTTCTTGCTTCAACGCAGATAGCTTCGTCTGGTGTAAGATTATTAATCTTACAGCGGATGAGCCTATATCAAGCCAAGAAAAACTTTTTGGAGAAATTCAAAACAGCTTCTTAATGATTTTTAGTGGATACGTGTGTATTGCATACGCCTCGAATGCACCAATTTATTCACGTAGATGTTTTTAAGGGCGTATGTGATACGTCCCTACAAGCCAATTGGGCATGCGGCATAAATTGTATTTCGTATGAAGATAAAGCGTGAGATATTTTTTTAATAGCCTTATCAAGTTCCCTTGATCCGGAGGGTGTGGTAAAAAACAACCAGAAATGTTCGACAAAATTCGTTGCTGTATAATATGAAACAGCGGATTTTCGCAACTGATTGATTACCAAGGTGCAACTTTGTACAAGGACCAATTTTAATCGAATAAATGCAATCGTTATTCGACTAAAATTCTGAATCTTTTAAATTTTTCCGGCGATAAATGCCTCTGCATTCAATCTTTTTATATACCTTTGCAGCATATTCGTCGCTTCATATTATACAACTATGGTAAAGCGGCGGGTTTAGAAATGTTTAATTGATTGAAAATAAAATATTTGTGATATGGGAATGAAAATGCTGAAGTGCATTGCGCTTTGTTCTTCTCGTCACATAAAAACGGTGGATCATTGCTGCTGAGGTTCGTCCAGAATGCCGCCGTTATACCTGAAATAAGGTGCTCCGGAACTATCATGCGATTGCCATGAGAGGAACATGAGGAACACACTTTCGCAAATGAAGAATTATAGTCAATCAGAAATGAATTGCGAAAAATCATAGCTTCTTAGAGTCATTTAAATTTTGCCACCAATGACGGATTATCCTTAACCCTCTTGTCATTCTGATGACCGTAGGGAGGAAGAATCTCACATCCACGTGGATGTCTACGAGATCCTTCGCTGGCGCTCAGGATGACAAAATGAAAGTTGATTTCTATTTTGATGCACTCTCTACTACATGCGGTATTTTCGTAAACCTATTTTGTTCTACTATAGTTGACAAGGCTTTTAAAATGTTAGCCAAACTATCGGCTTAACTTCTTACCTCCTTCTAACTCCCTATAACTCCTTATATATCATTATGCCCGACAAGCTTAATCACGTGGATTACCGTTGGTACGTAGTGCGCACCAAGCGTCATCAGGAGAGCAAACTGGTGGAACTTTTGGAAAAGCAAAAGGCCCAGACCAAGAATATCCTTGAAATTTACGCGCCCACCCACACCACGGTGAATGTGCATCAGGACAGCGACGATAAACAGAAGCCGCTGTTCGCGGGCATCGTGTTCGTACTCGCTACGCAGGATGCGCTGATGAATTTCATGAAAGAGCATTCCTTGGATGCCGGCATGCAGTACGAGCGTAAAAATGAAAAAGGCGAAAGGACACGGATGTGCGTCATTCCCGAATCGCAGATGCGTGCTTTCCGCGACTATAATGAGAACTATGCCGACAAGGTGATTGTACTGGAGCATCCTTATTCCGACTATGCTTTCAACACGAAAACGGGCGAACCGAACGAGATTGTACGTGTCATCGACGGTCCGCTTGCAGGCTGCGAGGGCTACATCTGCCGTTTCCGGCATGAAAAACGATTGGTGTTTCAGGTACAGGGTTTTGAACCGGGCAGCTGGCTCACGGTCTCCTGTCCCAAGGCATGGGACTTGCGCGTGGTTCGCCTGCACAATATGGAGGGAGACAGGTTCTCCATCGGAACCGAGAAAGGACGTGCCGTGGATCTGCTTGTAGGCTTCCTGCAGGCCTGCGGCTATGGAGAACGTACGCTTCCGATGCTATATGACATCATCGCCCGTCTTGTCATCAAGCCCTCGTTGGTCTCGCTCTGTAAGAATCTCCATGCGCAAGGCGATGCCGCTTTAAGCCGATGTTTGGCTCTGATGACCGGCAAGGAGGCGGAACTCGTCATCAACCTCGTGCGCTACGAGCATGACAATCCGGGTTACGTGAAGGCCAACTGGAGTAAGTTGACGCTGCGGCCGTTCCTTACCCCGACTTCCGGTGTGGAAATGGATGAAGGCAAGACAGAAGTGAAACTCCGTCACAAGGATTTTACGGAAATCGTCCGCAAAGTGGACATTACGGAGGAAGCCTACCAACCCAGCAGGAAAAAGAACGAGACGCTTACAACAACCTATTATGCCCACATTGGCATGATGGAGGATAAAGACAAGGAAGAATGTACTTACTTCGCCAACTGGGACGGTTTTCTCCGGGAATACTTCCTGACGGCAGGAAAGGCCAATGAAAAACTGGTTGCCGGAACGGTGGAAACCGTTCCTGACGGGAGGGCTAATACGGAAAAGCTTATTGAGTCTTTCCGCAATTATGCCCCAACATTATATAAGGTATTGACGGATGAAGATTCAGCTGTAAAAGCCGTACAGGATTTCAAGGTCGGCGAGGATACGCTGAACGTCATGGCCATCAAGTCTTCAGCACAGGAAAAAAATGAGGTAAAGGATCTGCTGATACAGGCTTGTGTCCGCATCTGCAAGGAAGTCAACGCCACCAACCACCTTTCCGTATGGCGCAGGTATTTGCAGACGGTGTGGCTGCACAATTAATATTTTTAAGGAGTTAAAGGAGTTAAAAGAAGTTATCACTCCGCTTTGCTCCGTTAGGAGTTAAAGGACAATAGTCTTGTGTATTGGCTTCTAACTCCTTCTAACTCCATGAAATAACTACTTTTAACTCCTATGCTTACATTTGTCCAATTCTCCTCCCGATGGAAACGCCTTCACCATCCGTCCATGAACGTGGAAGGCGATGTGGGCTTTTTCTATCAGCTATACGGCAAGCTGTATCATCTTATCGGACAGGAGGCGAGGTGTTTCGATAGTTCTAAAATTCTTCCCTTTCTGCTCTATGTAGAAAATACCATCGCCGTCGGGCTTGACGGTGTTTACGAATACAGGTACCGCAGCGTGGGCAATGTGGAGAGCCGCTGGTGCAACGGGTTTGAAATGAGTGCCACAGCCGACTCCAAAGTCCACAACCTCGTGGGCAGGGCTGTGGCAGACGCTCGCTGCAGTGCCTTGCGGCGATGGATGACGGAAAGCGTGCTGTCGGGTGATTTCTCCCGCCTGAGTGAGATGTTGACATGGTTTGCATGCGAAGACAAAATCTTGCGTTACGTCTATCCAGACCTGCGTTACCGCAAAGCAATGTTCATGCGGCTCGCCGGAGATAAACAGGCTTCTAAGAAGATGCTGTGGACTGACCTCGCTTTCAACTGGCGTGACAAGCGCGGTTATTCCCTGGTGGACACCATTGCCAGGCAATTCTGTTTCTCGTCTCCTTCCTTGGGAAAAGAGGAATGTGCCCTGTTGAAAGAAGTGGCAGAGATGCTCGATACCATCCGTTCCGAAAGGTTGGATACTTATACGGTCATCGATTGGAAGGATGAACACCTGCTTGCCTTACTCCACAGAGACGGGCGTGAGTTCCGTGACGTGATTTTCCCGCAGTCCGTTCCGGATGACGTGCAAAACCGTCATCTTGCCGCCCAGCTTGTCACTTACAATGACAAAACTTACATAAACGGTTCTGCAGTCTGGTTCAACGAGGAAGCCCTGCCGATATGGAATGGTGAAGCCAATTGGAACGACATCGTGAAGAAAGAACAGGATGCGGCCAAACTCGCTTATTTCACCACCGCGTTCGGCAAGCGGCTCAGCCTTTACGAAGACCTCTACACCGTACCGGAAGACCCGGAGGAAGCCTATTATGCCGACATGGGCATCTATTTTGACGAGCCGAACATCTTCGATTTCCTGGGATGCATGAAGCCGTCAGGGGCATCCGGTGCTCGGCCAAACGGTGAGGTGATTTATCTGAACAGGTAACAGGTATAAAATATAATGAATTCCTTTAACTCCTTATTGGGCAAAATGCGGATATTCAAGTAAAATATAGCGAAAAGTGGATAACAACAGACAGAAGGATTTACAGACGGCAGCCATAACCCTCTCCCCTCATGAGGAGAGCTGGAGAGGGGTTGGAGAGGGGCTGGAAGGTTTCGGCTTCATCACCTATGCCAACTCCCGCGTTGAGAAACTGCAGGACGAGGGGCGTTACGACGCGGCGAACAAGCTGAAAATGTATCTCAGGAAGTTCGTCACCTATTTGGGCAAGAACGAAGTTCCGTTCAAGGACTTTGACGCCCTGCTGATACGCAACTACCATACGTGGCTGAAAAACCAGGAACTGGGACGCAATACCATTTCCTTCTACATCCGAAACTTGAAACGGGTCTACCGCCTTGCCGTAGAAAGCGGACTGGCTGATGAATGCCATCCCTTCGAAGGCATGGACGTGAGCTACCGCGCCAAGAAAGAGAGGAACGGCCTGACGCTCGATGAGGTGAAACGCCTGCGTGATTTGGACTTGAGCGGCGAGCCACGGCAGGTTGTATTCGCCCGTGACATTTTCCTGTTCACGGTCTATACCAAGGGCATGAGGAGCGATGACATTTTCCGGTTGACCAGAAAGAATATCAAGAACGGACAGCTCACCTACCGCCAACACATCACCGGCAAGGAGATTTCCATTCCGTGGGAGCCGGCTCTGCAGGAGATTGCGGACCGCTACAAACAGGAAGGGACGACACGGCTTTTCCCTGTTATCACGGCAAAATTTCCGCACGAACAATGGAGACAATATGACAGCCTTCTGCACCGCATCAATTACAGCCTGAAGAAATTGGGCGAGATGATGGAGCTTGGTTATCCGTTGAACCTTACCGTTGCCCGGCATTCGTGGCAGAACATGGTGAAAGGGATAAGGATAAGCGACATCCTATAGAAAATAGCCTTGCTTCTGAAAGCGGTGGAAAAGGTATTGGCATCTAACTTCCTTTTTTTGAGATACCTTATCTCAGGCAGATAGCCGCCGCTCAGGAATACCTGAATGAAAACCGCAACGCCGACCTCTCGCACGTGAAGTGCTTCCTTCGCCGGATAATGCCCAAGAAGTACCACGATGAGATAGACAAGCTCCACGAACGGGAAGACCCCCAGTTTGTCTGCATCATCAACGGCGGCCAGAACCTCATCGCCCCGAACGCGCAGCAGGCAGAACAGAACATACAGGATAGTACACCCGAAAAATGAATATATACTGCATCGGCAGTTGAATATATACTGCAACCGCCGATGAATATATACTGCAACTGCTGATGCAGTATATATCCTTAAAAAATAGATATAGATAACGTTTTCAAAACATACATGTATGACAAACGGAAAGAATAAAATCGAAGCCATATTCAGCAAACGCAACATAGATGAAGATTGCGATACCATAGCGAGACTGCTTTCACCCTATCGGAAAATGGTTCGTGAATCATTAAGTCAAAACAATTATGCTGAAGCCGTAACCGTTCTAATCGAAGTGCTCGAAAGCCTCACTTACCACTTTGTGGAAGACGAGCATTACAATTATTTCGATGACATGTACAGTCCCGACTATGTTTGCCAAGACATGATGGAGGCAATTATTAGCTCCATCAAAAACGGTGATTTTCCAGCAGCAGAGTTGCAACGGTTGAAAGACGGAATGGAGAAGTTGAAGCATACAGAGGCATATGAGGATTACGGTGTACCGTATGCGCTGAATCTATGGGAAAAGTCTCTTGCTTAAATGTTATTGATTGTTCACTATAAACTATTCATATTTACGGTGAGCGCAACTACGGAAAACTGATACCCTCAACCATCAGCATTAGCGCAAACAAATTGTAAATATCAACCGGATTTTAATCTTATTTTAGGCGTATTTTCTGTAACGCAGAGGGGGAAACATCGGAGTTGAACGCTTACCTTATTTCTAAGCTAATAACACAATCATGTTAATTTCAAATGTAACTTTAACAGGCAATACCGTGCTTGTCACAGGTGTTGCCGGCTTTATCGGTTCTAATCTTGCCCAAAGGCTTCTTCGGGAAATAACGGATATTAAGGTTATCGGCATTGACAATATGAACGATTATTACGATGTCCGACTGAAAGAAGAACGCTTGAAAGAATTGTCGGGACATCAATCGTTTGTTTTTATCAAAGGTGACATTGCCGATAAAAGCCTCATCAATAAACTGTTTGACGAATACAAGCCGCAAATCGTAGTGAACCTTGCGGCACAGGCAGGAGTACGATACAGCATCACCAATCCCGATGCTTACATTTCCTCTAACCTCATCGGTTTCTACAACATCTTGGAGGCTTGCCGCCACAGCTACGACAACGGACAGACAGGTGTGGAACATTTGGTTTATGCCAGTTCCAGCAGCGTATATGGCAGCAACAAAAAAGTGCCGTACTCTACCGATGACAAGGTGGACAATCCTGTCAGCTTGTATGCAGCTACCAAGAAGAGCAACGAACTGATGGCTCATGCCTACAGCAAACTATATAACATTCCGTCTACAGGTTTGCGCTTCTTTACGGTATATGGTCCGTCAGGCAGACCCGATATGGCATACTTCGGATTTACGGACAAGTTAGTGAAATGCGAAACCATCAAGATATTCAATTACGGAAACTGTAAACGCGATTTCACTTACGTGGATGATATCGTAGAAGGTGTGATACGTGTCATGCAACACGCTCCCGAACGAATAACGGGGGAAGACGGTTTACCCGTACCTCCTTACACTTTATATAATATAGGTAACAACCATCCGGAAAACCTGCTTGATTTCGTGACTATCTTGCAAGAAGAACTGGTGCGAGCCGGCGTGCTCCCAACTGATTATGACTTCGAGGCGCATAAGGAACTGGTTCCGATGCAACTGGGTGATGTACCTGTAACGTATGCGGACACTACGCCTTTAGAAGAGGATTTCGGTTTCAAGCCGAGTACTTCGTTAAGGGACGGGGTGCGAAAGTTTGCGGAATGGTATGCTAATGTTGATTTTTAAGTTCTATTCTTATGAATTATTCTTATCATATTTTTTCTCCTTACCGTGTATGTCCGTTAGGTGCTCATGTTGACCATCAGCACGGGTTAGTGACTGGATTCGCTATTGACAAGGGAGTGGATTTTTGGTTTAACCCTACTGATAACGGTCGTGTGCATTTGGAGTCAAAGACTTTTGATGGTACGGTAGATTTTGATATATCGCAAGCTTCTCAAATCAAGGAACACCATTGGGGGGATTATGCCCGTGGTGCCAAATATGCCCTCCGCAAGCGTTTTGCCTTGCAAAAAGGTGTTGAAGGTGTCATTCAGGGTTCGTTGCCTGTAGGCGGTCTTTCTTCCAGTGCCGCTGTATTAGTTGCGTATGTAATGGCATTCGCCAAAGCTAACGACATCGAACTTCAACCCTTCGAAGTCGCAAAAATCGCTTCCGAAGCAGAACGCGAATATATTGGACTGAACAACGGCATTCTTGACCAAGCGTGCATTGTCTTGGGTAAGAAGGATGGTTTGCTCTTTTTAGATTGCGACAGCGATGAATACCGTATCATCAAGCGTCATCCAGATATGCCAAATTTTGAGATAGGCATCTTCTTTTCCGGATTGACTCGCAGTTTAATGAACAGCGACTATAACCTTCGGGTGTACGAATGCAAGACTGCCGCATGGAATATGCTGGCATATACCGGCCAGCCGCTAAAATCATTTGACCGTACTTTCCTGCGTGACATTCCGAAATCAACTTTTGAGAAAACCCGTATCGCTATGCCCGAACGGTTTGCCAAGCGTGCCGAGCATTTTTATAGCGAATACCGAAGGGTACGTCAAGGTGTGACAGCTTGGGAAACAGGCAATCTGAAACTGTTCGGTAAACTGAGTTTGGAAAGTTGCGAAAGCAGCATCCATAATTATGAATGCGGTTCGCCTGAACTGATAGCCATTTATGAAATTATGCGGAAACTTCCCGGTGTGTACGGCGGACGTTTTTCAGGCGCAGGCTTCGATTTCATCGTCCGGTAAGTAGTAGTCTCTCCATTTGATGTCCGATGTGTAAATGGCGGCAATCTTAACCAACCTATCAAACAGGTCATATTTTGGGTCGCATGAATCTTTGAAGAATCTCCTGTTGAATTTCCAACAGAATTCGTTCAAGTAAAGTTGCAAGAACTGCTTGTCCACCTCACCATGAATGGCAGCAATGCCGCTTCGGCAGCGTGCTATAACGACATGCACCCAAGGCAAGTGGGTCTTGACCACAGAATCCACATTGCTTTCAACATGCTGTTCATGCCCTTTGAAGTACCCTTCGAAGTTTATGTGCGAGGAGGAACCGTCAGAAACGATGACCGTATCCTTGCCAATGTGCTTACGTACTATTTTGTTCAACGTGTCAGCACTCAAATTGTCAATCACCAACATCTTTATGTAATGGACAACCTTTCCGATGCTTTGCCTTTCCGCTTTTTTAGCCAATTTGGATGCTTTTCTTATGGATTGCTCTGTTGCCTCGCACAAGTATTGCTGCAGTACAGTGTCAACAGGCTTGCTTTCAACGATGACAAGTACCTTGGCTTGCTGTTGGCTTCCTGCCCCGCGCTTGATTTTCTCACCGCGCGCCTCTTCAGGAATCCGTATCGGAAAGAACGCCTCATCGAGCTCCACTTCATCCGACAATTGGTATATGGAATCCCGCTTTCCCATGATGTTCCTCAACTCCATCATCATAAGCCACACGGGAGGGTATTGTTCTATCCGCAGCTGGTGCTGGACTTCTTTTGCGGAAAGCACCTGCTTGATGGACGTCATAAGGTGCATGGCATAGAACCAAGTACGAAGGGACAACTTGCTGTGTTCCATTACCGTCCCCTTGGTCAAGGGAATGCTGCAACCGCATTTTGTACACTGAAACGCTTTTCTCCCTTGCAGCCACTTATCAGTTTTGACACCGCAATTAGGGCAGGAAACGCCTTGGATGATGCGAATGTCTCTAAAATAAGACACGCAGGATTCTTCCGTCGGAAAACGACCTTCAAATTGACTTAGCAGCATATGGCTTTTTTCTTGCAAATTTAGTCGCTTTCATTCCATTAGAAAAGCTGCACCAGCGGACTTAACAGATTTTAGTACATTTATCACCACACGGAGATACAAAAAAGAGATACAAACGGAATTGACCAAACGCTATCTTGCCCAATTCCCAGAATATGAAAAAACATTCCAAGTCTATTTTGTGAACCCCGACAATGGAGCGAGATTCATGCTGAATGACAAATGAAGAAAGAGTTATGAAAAATGTAATTATAGCTGCCGGGTATGCAACTCGGTTAGGAGAGTTGACACGTAACTTTCCAAAGTCTTTATTACCCATAGGCAATAGTACGATTTTAAACCGTTTGTTAGATGACATCGATACGATTCCCGATATTGATGAACACATCATCATATCCAACCACAAGTTCATTCACATTTTCGAGGAATGGAAGGAAAAGCAACGCTATATCAAGCCTATCACTTTGGTGGATGATGGAACGGAAACCAATGAAACCCGACTCGGTGCTGTACGTGATTTGTTATTGGCAATCGACAGATGTGACATTCAAAGTGATATGTTAGTAATGGCTGCCGATAACCTGCTTGATTTTTTCCTTGAAAGGCTTTGTCGATTATGCTAATGCCAAAGGAACCAGTTGCATCATGTGTCACTGTCAACCGGATATGGAAAAACTCCACCGTACAGGTGTCATCGAAGTAGACGGTGACATGAAAGTACTCAGCATGGAAGAGAAACCGCAACAGCCTAAAACGGAATGGGCAGTTCCACCTTTTTATATTTATAAGAAAGAAGACCTTCCTTTAATCAAGGATTGCTTGAACCACGGTTGTGGTTTCGATGCTCCGGGTAACTTGGCGCATTATTTAGTGGAACGAATCACGATGCATGCCTACGTAATGCCGGGGACACGGATTGACATCGGGGATAGAGAAACTTATGAAAAATGGAAGGGTAACTTTGTCAAAAGCAGATTTGTAAAAAACTAGAATTGCAATATTCCGCACTCAATAGAAAGATGCCCAATTTATTAAATCGAATCAATGATTTATTCTTAATTGTATTCATTTTTATAAATACTATTTTGTTGATTTTGGAGATAATTATCAATAAAGAATTGACAATAGAAATTCTCTGCAAATATCATGAAAAGCTGTAAAAAATTTATAAGCATTTACTATGAGAATAATTCAAAATAGTTTGTAATTCAATCTGTTATATATG
>VOFD01001856.1_pt1 | contig 33742 bp, 48 predicted proteins | sample 5384101 | NCBI WGS metagenome assembly VOFD01 (sample SAMN12384723, study PRJNA508395) | human gut metagenome | isolation source: healthy gut C | host: Homo sapiens
ATGATTGATAAAACTTCTGCAGCTTATGGTGACACGCTTTAAAAATAAGATTGCTCAGATATCTCGATACCTGTAATTATCGTACTGGCACTACTCTTCTGTTTCCGTCGATGCGACAATCAGCAAAAACAACCGCTTCCCCCACGCGACTATGCAGATATTATCAGAGAAGGTGTATTACGTGTAGCGACAGAGTACAATTCCATCAGTTTTTATGTAGACGGGGATACGGTTGCAGGGTTTAATTATGAACTGATACAGGCATTCGGCCGAGATAAAGGACTAAGAGTTGACATCAGCCCTTATATGAGTTTTGAGGATCGTCTGAGAGGATTGAGCGAGGACCGTTATGACGTAATAGCATACGGTATATTAGCAACCAGCAAATTGAAGGATTCCTTACTGCTCACCTCTCCCATCGTGCTCAACAAACAAGTGCTGGTACAACGGAAAGCAACCGAGAAAAACGATTCCCTCTACATACGCAGCCAGTTGGATTTAGCGCAAAAAACACTCCATGTTATAAAGGGTTCCCCGTCAATCTTGCGTATTCAGAACTTGGGAAATGAGATTGGAGATACCATTATATAAAAAAATAGAAAAATACGGCCCGGAACAATTGATTTCGCTTGGCGGCACATGGAGACATCGACTATGCCGTATGATGAAAGTATCCGCTGAGCTGCCGCTGATTCTTTGCCGCAAATAGATATCAATACGGCAATCAGTTTCACACAATTCTACTCATGGGCAGTCAGCAAACAATCACCTGTCTTACTCGACAGTTTGAATGCATGGCTGGATAGATTCCAGAAGGAAGAAGAATATCAAAAGATTTACAAGAAATACTATGATAAAAAATAACCTTATCAATCTACTTACTAAAGCGAAAACAATCTATACTTTTTTCCCCATTGGCATATTGTCCTTCATCCCAGGCTTATCTCTACTCACCTGCCTTTATACTGCAAATAGGATATGCTTTCACAGAGCAAAGGTCCTATCCACGAAACAGGAAAATCTATTCCATACAAACAACATCTCCATTTTAGCAAAATAGAGGCTTTATTTTCAAATTCCTCCACTAAGTTAATAATCAATAAAGTTGCTCTTGACAAAATTGCTTTATCTTTGGAGTTTATTAGAATAAGCAAATAGGTAATTGTATTATGAGTGAAAAGATAATCAAGTGGGATTCATCGGTTGCGAAGTGACGAAAACTAAAAGCGGCCCTGCTTTCCAAAAAGTAGAACATTCGGAAGTAGTAGCCGTGATGAGCCGTGACGGTGCGAAAGCAAAAAAGCATACGCCAAAGAGAGAGGTATCAAGAGATGGTATGACGATGCACAAGAACTTATAGATGATCCGGAAGTGAATGCTATCTATATCGCTACTCCTCCTCATCCCATGCTACATACGCCATTATGGCTATGAAAGCAGGCAAGCCTGCCTATATTGAAACCGATGGCCGTCACATACGAAGAATGTACGCGCATTAACCGCATATCCAAAGAAACGGGAGTTCCCTGTTTCGTTGCATACTACCGCCGTTATCTTCCCTACTTCCAGAAAGTAAAAGAATTGGTAGAAAACGGAACTATCGGTAATGTAATCAATGTACAAGTCCGCTTTGCACAGCCGCCACGTGATTTGGATTACAACCGTGAAAATCTTCCTTGGCGTGTACAGGCTGACATTGCAGGCGGTGGTTATTTCTACGACCTTGCTCCGCATCAGATTGATTTATTACAGGATATGTTCGGATGTATCCTCGAAGCAAACGGCTACAAGAGCAATCGCGGCGGGCTTTATCCTGCCGAAGATACGTTGAGCGCTTGTTTCCAGTTCGATAACGGATTGGTAGGCAGTGGTTCCTGGTGCTTTGTAGCTCATGATTCAGCTCGCGAAGACCGTATAGAGATTATTGGGGACAAAGGAATGATTTGTTTTTCTGTCTTCACTTACGAACCTATCGGCCTGCACACAGAAAAAAAGGAAGGGAAGAAATCTGTATCGGCAACCCGGAACATGTACAGCAACCTCTTATCCAAGCGGTAGTAGACCATTTATTGGGAAAATCTATCTGTTCTTGCGACGGTGAAAGTGCGACACTGACCAACTGGGTAATGGATAAGATTCTTGGAAAGATATAATATAATCCTCATATTAAACTAACAATCTATTTTATACCATGACTAAAGAAGAATTGATGCGGAAAGCCATCGAGCTTTCAAAGGAGAATATCGAGAACGGTGGAGGTCCTTTCGGTGCTGTGATTGCCACTAAAGAGGGAGAGATAGTTGCCACCGGAGTAAATCGTGTCACCGCTTCCTGCGATCCTACCGCTCATGCCGAAGTAAGCGCCATACGCGCTGCCGCTGCAAAAGCTTGGTACATTCAATCTTAGCGGCTATGAGATATATACTTCTTGCGAACCTTGCCCCATGTGTTTAGGTGCCATTTACTGGGCACGGTTGGACAAAATGTACTATGGCAACAATAAAACCGACGCAAAAAATATTGGCTTCGATGATTCCTTCATCTATGATGAACTGGAACTGAAACCGGAAGAGAGAAAACTTCCTTCTGAGATTTTATTGCACGAGGAAGCTATTTCCGCTTTCAAAGCATGGATGAACAAGGAGGATAAAATAGAGTATTAGACGGACAACCGTTCATACCGGACGACTAATAGAAATCCCCCGGAAGTGCTGTAGACACTCAGCATTCCAGGGATTCTTTACACACAAAAGTTATTATTGAAATTGAAAACTGATCTGGTTTAGAAACGCATACCGACTGTAAAAAGGACTTGGCTACGGGTGTTGGTTACTTTCGTAGCGTCCGGTGAAGCTATTAAAACACCTTCATCATCAACAGTTAAATTCATGAATGGATAAAAATCTTCCTTATAAGTAGAGAATTTATATGCTAGGTCAGCATAAAATGTAGAACCCCGATACCCAATACCTAACGTATAGTTACTCAGCGATTTACTATTAGCGAAATCCGTATCCGTTTGAATAGAATTTATTGCCAGGTCCTTATAAGCGTCTTTCTTAAATGCCGCCGAACTGTAGTTATAACCTGCACGAAAAGCAAACTGAGGTACCACTTTATATTCCAAACCTAGTCGAGCTGTATGCACGCCTTTCAACATAGGTGTCGTACTATTCTCCCATTCGAAAGCGGAAGCATATCCATCAGGATCTCTAAATTTTATTGAAGAGTAGTCTTGATACTCATATTCCGCTCCTAAAGCTAAACTATTACCTACCGTATATCCCAAACTTACATTATAAGTCCACGGAGTCTGAAAACGAAAGCGCTGAACCATATCATCTTTACCAGGCAAATAATCACGAGAATCTATATCACGATAGGTAATCTCATTGGCTACCGGATCCCAAATATCTGATTGCATAAAAAACACTTGTCTTATAATCCAGACTATAAAAAACAGGTGTATGAATAGCCAAACCTATACGGAAGGTGAATACTCGAAAGGACGAAGAATCGCTCCGAATTTAAAATCAAAACCTGATCCGGTAATTTTATTCCAACCTTGCAGTTTATATCCTGTTTCATTACCATAATCTTCATCATACGAGGTGTACTTATTATAATCAATGGAATAAGCCCCAATTGTTAGACCCAGATAAAAACGGTCACTGAAATTAAAAAGCGATATTAAAATCATATTGATCTATGCCACCACGTTCTTCCGAATGAAAGCGTGCGTATGGACTTACTCCATCCGGAACGATTGTATTATAATAATCATAATCATAAAACAGAGGCTTTCCCTCATTATTTACTACTTGATTACCTTCCTTATCTTTATACGGAAATTCATTCTGCGTAGTTGTAAGGCTCGGACTGATTACATACCCCTCATATCCCACAGCAGAAAGCCAACCTATATCATTAGTATCAAACGGATTTCCCCAATTTGATATTCCGTCAGACAGAGAAGCCATCAAGAAGGCCTGTGAATAATTACCAAGATCACCGTTCATTTCCATATTCTTATAGAAAGACTTTTGCTTTATGATAGTTAAATCCAAAATTCACATAGCGTAAGGGGTAGTGTTTCCGATCTTTGATGAAAATACAAATCCGATATTATCAAATGAAGCCCTGTTTTTTATCCGAATTCCACTTACTGCCTAAATACTTGCTTTCACTTCCATAAGATGAGAAACCGAAAGAAGTCATTATATCACTGCTACGATAGAGCCCAATACCGGCCGGATTGGTCCCTATGGTAGAAATATCTCCACCAAGTGCCCCCATAGCACCTCCCATTCCGACAAACCGGGCAGTTCCATTTAAATCTTTTCCTGTCAGTTTAGCACCATCATAAACAGTCTGTGCTAATCCCGAAGCTGCAGAAACAAATAGTCCCCAATACAGCTACCATAACTATTTTTTTTCATACCTTTCATTCCATTTAATTAATACCCTTCGTTTTATCTTCTACCACCGCTACGAGAAGAACCTCCTCCGCCAGAAGATCTGCCGATTCCCCACCGGAAGAATAGCTGCCGCGCGAACTACCACCTGAAGAGGCAGGTGAATAACTGCGGGAAGATGATGAACGAGAAGTTCCATAAGATGATGAACGACGGCTACTATTACCGTTAGAATAGTTGCTGCGTGGAGTGGAAGAACTACCGCGATTGTAAGTAGATGTTCTCGTTCCACTACTGCCACTTCTCACTCCAGAAGAACGGGAATAAGAAGAACCGGTTCCTGTTCCACTAGTCCGAGTACTACTTGGCCGAGAATAAATACTGCCACGACGTGATGAATTTCCCGTACGAGTACTTTGAGCCATAACGCTCATCCGAAGAACGCGTACCTACCACGCGTCTTGTTGTGCTTGTTCCCCTGCCATAAGCTGATCCGGAGGTACGAGACGAGCTACCAGTTGACCGAACAGCAGAACCACCAGAACGAGTGGCGCTTGAACCATATCGACGTACAGTAGAAGAATTTCTGTAACTGCTTTGTCCATACGAACGACGGTTTGTATAAGTCGGACCAGTCCAACGGCCTCCACCGCCCCAGCCCCAGCTAGGACCGCCGTGCCAATGATGATGATGTCCCCAATATCCACCACCATACCAGCCACCCCAGTAGCCGCCATGCCAGCCGCCCCAATAGCCCGGATAATATCCCCAAGCATAATAAGGACGACTCCAGCCCCAACCATAGTTCCAGCCCCAGCCGTATGAGCCATAACGCCAATCCCACCAAAGTGGATTACTGAATGTCGGGAATGCGTAAGCATACATACCATCGGTATATATATTCCAGTCCCAAGAATTCGGTCCGTAGACTACATCCCAATATAACGGACTGCTGATACTGATAGCGAAACGCGGATTACGGAAACGGATGATGCGTTCGGCATATTCATAGTCGTCCTGCGTACCATCAAATTCACCGGTTACCCATTCTCCTTCCAAGTCTGGCTAGCTTTCTCTTTTATATATAAGGTATCGTTTTCCATTACGAATTCATTATTACGTGCATCGTAACGGCGGTTATATTCATCCACATCCCGTGTTTTTCCCCCTACGGTCCTGAACCACAACTGTAGTTCCCGGCGAAGTATAGATGTTTGTCACCTGTTTCTTCGGTTCCTTCCTCACCGGAGTTTCTTTCTTCTCCTTTTTGTCTTTAGAAGGTACGAAATAAAGGTCGTCATCAACGCTTTGTGCCATCAAGCCTATCGGGAGACACAAGGCAACTAGCAAGAAGTAAACAATCTTTTTCATATCATCTGGGTTTATGTAATTACTTAAACTTATTCACGTTACAAAGATAAGGAAGAGATTTATCGCCTTGGGAGATTTTCCCCAAAGGATAGTAGGGATTTCCCTAAAATTGTGATTATCTTTGCAAATTATTCACCAGCATTAAAAACAACTATGAAGTATTTTGAGTTCACTTTTCATACGAATCCGTCCACAGAGATTGTAAATGATGTATTAGCTGCCGTATTAGGCGAAACCGGTTTCGAGAGTTTTGTTGAAAATGAGAACGGATTAACCGCATATATCCAACAAACTTTATGTGACGAAACCTCCATAAAGAATGCAATCGCCGGATTTCCCCTATCCGATACGGAAATCACCTATACATATGCAGAAGCAGAAGACAAGGACTGGAACGAGGAATGGGGAAAAAATTTCTTTCAACCGATTATCATCGGTGACCGTTGTGTAATCCACAGCACATTTCATCAGGATATTCCTAAAGCAGAATACGATATCGTAATCAATCCGCAAATGGCTTTCGGCACAGGACATCACGAGACTACCAGCCTTATTATCGAAGAACTGTTGGATAGCGAGCTGAAAGATAAATCATTGCTGGATATGGGTTGTGGAACTTCTATTCTCGCCATCCTTGCACGAATGAAAGGCGCACATCCATGTACCGCTATCGACATAGACGAATGGTGTGTACGAAACTCTATCGAAAACATCGAATTGAACCACGTAGATAATATTGCCGTTTCTCAAGGAGATGCCTCTTCACTTTCCGGAAAAGGGCCGTTTGATGTAGTCATAGCTAATATTAACCGCAATATCCTACTGAATGATATAAAACAATATGTCACTTGTATGCATCCCGGAGCGGAACTATACATGAGCGGATTTTATGTGGATGACATCCCTGTTATCCGCGAAGAAGCGGAAAAAAACGGACTGACTTATATCCATCACAAAGAAAAGAATCGTTGGGCGGCAGTGAAATTCATTTATAAAGTTTAATACTATTACTCTGCCAACAGAAACAAAAAAGAATACAGGGATAAAAATAGAGTGTCAAAACGCAGATTATTCATTATGACACCCTCATAATATATAATAGCTTATAAAAGGAGTTACGCAAACTCCTTTTTTTACTTGTTCACACCAATCCTTGATTTTTCTTTTTTGCCTGGTCCGACTGATTATCCAAGTCGATAACCAACCCACAACACAGATTGCCACGCAATGCTCTGGAACGCTCAAAGTATATCCTTCCGAAGAAGTAAAGCCCACCAATGCCGCCCTGTCTTCTTCGAATACTTCTGCCAATAGCCCGATACCATCAGCAAAGTTTTCCGGATAGCGTACCTGATCTCCCAATCCAAAGATAGCGACCTTCTTTCCTTTCAAATCCATCGTTCTAAGCTCCGGCAACAGCTCGTCCCAATAAGTAGGCAACTCTCCGTCAAAACCAAGTGGAGGCTCCGACAATAAAACAATCATAAGCAGCAAAATCGTTCTGCCAAGCCTGTTCTATCGGTACCACTTTTATATGACTTTCACCGAATTCTTTCTGTATTCTTTCCGCCACCCAACTCGTTTTCTCAGCTTTGGCAGCATAAAACAAACCTATCTTCTTCATAATCCATACTGTTTAATATTCTAATAACTTCCTGGCAGCTTTATAGATCTTAGCTTCATCCGGCAAAATCTCCTTTTCCAAAACAGGATTGCCGCTCTATCAGGCGAAGCCAAGTCTTCACCCCTTTCCGGAGTTCCAGCTCGTTATCTCCTACTTTTTCGATATCGAGCACCGGAGGCAAATCGCCCGGTTCCAGCTTGACCGAACGGATAAAGAAATCAGCCTGACGCGCCGCATCGGTATTCGGATTGAAAAAATGGTATGCCCCACGGATAAAACCATATTGACGGGCGCGGTCGAAATTGCGGATAAAAGTCGTGTCACTGAAATCGCCTCCTTCGGATGCTTTCATGAAGACAAAACGTACCGGAAACGGAGCGTTCTGAACCTTCTGAAGCTCTTTCCAATTAATGTCTCCCTGATGATGGGAAATATCAAATCCATGAACGGAATATCCTGCCGGAAGGCATACACCGTATGCTTTCGTGCCATAACAAGGCTTCCAGCGATAGGCATACGGACGAATAAAAAAATAATAGAAACCGATAACGAACAACGCCGCCACACTACCCATCGCCACATACTGGAGCCAACCCGGCATATTCCAGACACGTTTTTTCCCGCGCTTTCCTTTTTTCCCCGCCGGCTTCTTTTTCCTTCCAGCCCCACCCGTGCGCCGTGATGCGGAGGGACTTTTCACTCTTCCCGCAGGATTCCGACGAGGCTTGTTTACAGGCATCAAAGGCGATTCTTGTACCATAGTTATCGTATCGGTTTAAATAATCTTTTACTCAAAGAAATGTCACTTCAGGCAACAGATTCCCCTTGCCTGAAATGACATTATATCCACAAAGCTATCGAATCATTATCCGATTACTTTTGGTGTTCCAACTGCAACGTCTTAGTAGGCTGGTCACATACTTCCGTCGGGCCAAAGTACTGAATCGGACCCGGATAAACGTATGCTGTTTCCTTTGCCCACGTGTCACGTGCTGCAGCAAATGCCTTGAACGGTGCACCGTCCAGCTTAACCAGCGCTTTCTGGATAACCGGCTTCATTTCTCCATGACGGCGTTCCATGTTCATCATCATTGTGATAGGCACACCGCCTGCAACCCATTCTTCAGCAGGAGCGGTCAGGTTGCGTACAGATGACATATAACCGGTCTTTCCGTTTGCCATCAATACAGCTGCGGTATAACCCAACGAGTAGCAATAGTCAGCATCGAAATTTGACGGAGCAGCGCAACGTCCTTCGTATCCGAAGAAATGGTGCTGTGCCGAGAACTTGCCTACGTACTTGCCTTCTGCCTTCCATGCAGCCAGCTTCTTGCCAACCATTTCCGACAAAAGTTTTTCGGTTTCGATAAGCGATACCTGTACGTTTCCATGCGGGTCGCGGTCGAGTGTCAACTGGCGTGCAACACCTTCGGGCAACGAAGCGTAAACATCGGCATTTTCTTTCGACAAGTGGCTGATGATATATTCACGTTGCTTATTAGGTTCGATAGCGGCATACTCCTCTGCATGCACAGCCAAGAAATCATTCAATTCCGCAATCAGTTTCTTCATCGCCGGGATGAACTCGATCAGACCTTCCGGAATCAATACCGTACCAAAGTTATTTCCTTCAGCAGCACGTGCGGCTACAGCATTCGCGATGTAAGTCACAATATCATCCAGCGACATGTTCTTGGCTTCTACTTCCTCCGAAATCAGGCAGATATTCGGCTGGGTCTGCAGGGCGCATTCCAATGCTATATGCGAAGCCGAACGGCCCATCAGCTTGATGAAGTGCCAGTACTTGCGTGCCGAATTGCAATCGCGCTCGATGTTGCCGATTACTTCCGAGTAAGTCTTGCAGGCAGTATCAAAACCGAATGAAGTCTCAATCATTTCATTCTTCAAGTCACCGTCGATGGTCTTCGGGCAACCGATTACCTGAATGCCGTAGTTCTTGGCAGCATAATATTCCGCCAATACGCAAGCGTTTGTATTCGAGTCATCACCGCCAATGATTACCAATGCCTTGATGCCCAACTCCTTCAATATCTCGTATCCTTTTTCGAACTGGTCTTCTTTCTCCAGTTTCGTACGTCCAGAACCGATGATATCAAAACCGCCCGTATTGCGGTATTCATCAATGATGTCAGCAGTCAGTTCCATATACTTGTGGTCAACCAGTCCACCGGGACCCAAAATAAATCCGTACAGCTTTCAAGGTTTGTTTACGATATCCAATTCCGTATCCAAAGCCACCAACTCATAATATGCCTGTGCCACCTCCGCTACAATAGTCATTCGTAGTGCCCGTTGTGCCTCTACCGACTGTAAATACTCTGCAATGCTAGCCGAACGCGCCCAACGCAAATTTCCCCAAAGGTCAAGTTCCCAAGAGACTAGAAACTGCGCTTCAAAGGTATCCGACCTCTTAAAAGCCTCTCCTCCATGATTTTCGAGTTCACGCTCTGCCGTCACTTTCCCTTTTATATCAGGAAGCAATGCTGCCGTAGAAATCCTCTTCTGTGCAGCCATCTCCTTGACACGGGCAGCAGCTATCAGCATATCCTTATTATGATCCAATGCCCGTTCTATCAAGCTTCTCAATGTAGAATCCGTATAAATATCTTTCCAGTCCTGATCACCAAAGCTAACTGAGTCCTGATGTTGAGCCAAACTGTCGGGTAGATGAAGATCGGGACGGACATAACTTTTCCTACCTTGCAGGAAGTCAATATTCCTACAAATAACAATATGACAATATATAGTTTCTTTCGTTTCATCATTTCTTCTGTTTTAAGAGTTTAGACTTCGTCTTATATACCATCACAAAGAAAAACGGTACAAGAATGATACCGAATACAATAGCAAATATCATTCCGAAAAGACACCTGTACCGATTGCCTGCCGACTTGCCGAACCGGGTCCGCTAGCCAAAACCATTGGAAGCATACCGAGCACAAACGCGAGCGAAGTCATCAAGATCGGACGGAAACGTAAACGGGCCGCATAAATAGCCGACTGCACCAAGTCTTCTCCTTGTCAACCTGCACTTTAGCAAATTCAACAATCAAAATTGCATTCTTGGCGGCAAGCCCCACCAACATGACCAGACCGATCTGAAAATACACATCGTTCTCCAATCCGCATACCCATACCCCAAGATAAGCACCCAAAGCGGCAACGGGCAAAGAAAGCAATACGGCAATAGGTACTGTCCAGCTTTCATATTGCGCAGCAAGAAAGAGAAATACGAAAAGGAATACCAATGCCATCACCATGCCTGTCTGACCTCCGGCCTGTTTTTCTTGGTAAGAAAGTCCGCTCCATTCCAAACCTATATTGTCTGGAAGATGTTCACGAGCAATCTGTTCCATGATCTCCATCGCTTGTCCGGAACTGTATCCTTGCGCAGCTGCCCCACGAATGACTGCCGTAGTAAACATATTGAAGCGTTTGATACTACCTGGCCCTGTGGTATAAGAAGCGTTCCCTAAAGATGTTAACGGTATCATAGCTCCATTAGAGGCCTTGACGAAGAATAGATTGATATTATCCTTATGCTCACGGTAAGGAGCTTCCGCCTGAATGTATACCTTATATATACGGTTGAACATATTGAAATCATTTACGTATACTGAACCGGTATAGGCTTTCATGGTAGAAAATACATCAGCCAAAGGTACACCGAGCATTTTCACTTTGTCCCGGTCTACATCAAAATAGAGCTGCGGTATCTCCGATTGCAAAGAAGAAGACAAACCCGTCAATGCCTTATTTTTAGAAGCGTAATACATTAATGTATCCGCCGCATCCACCAGATTGTCAAAAGTGGCTTCCCACGAGCTTCCAACTGCATTTCAAAGCCTCCCGAAGTACCTAAACCCGGTATCACCGGCGGAGTGGAAAGATAGACTTTGCATTCCGGATATTCCTCAAGATGTCTCTCCACTGTATCCATAATCTTTTTCAATACTGGTGCTCTTTCTCTCTTCCCAGGGTTTCAGAATAACGGTCAACTCGGCACGTCCCTGATTACTGCCTACACGCGGACTGCTTCCCGTCACATTCTGAATATATTCTATGTATGGATTTTTTTTCCAGATAAGCAATAGCACGATCGGTCACTATGCGCGTACGTTCCAAAGTTGCTCCCTCCGGCAATTCCAATTCAATCTTGAAGTAACCCTGGTCCTCTACGGGCAAAAACTAGTCGGAATAATACGATGAACCAACATTATGGCTATCAACACCATACCGAAAGCGCTCAACACCCGGCGAGGATGCTTGATAGTCCGGGTAACGGCAGCTACATATTTATTACCGCCAATACCTAGCCATTCATTGATTTTCCTGAAAACAATATTTTTCTTCTTCCCACTATCCGGTTTTTAAGATCAGAGAACACATGACCGGACTCAATGTCAAAGCTACAACCGTGGAAATGAGCACGGATACTACAATCGTCACTGTAAACTGACGATATAACTGTCCTGTAATTCCGCTCAAGAAACTGACAGGCACGAACACGGCAGCCAATACCAATGAAGTGGCAATCAAGGCGCTTGCCAGTCCGTTCATCGCTTTTTAGTAGCTTCATAAGGACTCAGCTTTTCCGTTTCCATAATATGCTCTACTCCTTCCACCACTACAATTGCATCGTCCACCACAATACCGATGGCAAGAATCAAACCGAGCAAAGGTCAAGATATTCAAAGAGAAACCAAAGATCAACATAAAGCCGAAAGTTCCGATCAATGAAATAGGTACCGCCACTACAGGAATCAACGTCGCACGCCAGCTCTGCAAAGACAGATACACTACCAACACAACCAGTACTAAAGCCTCAAATAAGGTTTTATATACCTCATGAATAGACTCAGAGATGTACGTAGTCATATCAAACGGAATCTCATAACTCAATCCTTCCGGGAAAATTCTCGCTAATTTCTCCATCGCCTTCTTTACATTCTCGGCTACCTCCATCGCATTGGCACCCGGCAACATGTAAATACCCAGTACCGCTGCATTCTCACCATTGATACCACTCTCGGTATTGTATGAAGAAGCCTCCAGAGATACACGTGCCACATCCTCAGCCGGATGATGGAACCATTTGCATTGGCACGTACCACAATATCCTCAAATTGCCCTACTGTAGAAAGACGTCCCTGAGTTGTGATAGGAATCGTTATATCCAGTCCCTGTACCGGTTGTTGCCCTAGCACACCGGCCGCAGATTCACGGTTCTGATCTTTCAAGGCATTTTGCAAGTCTTGCACGGTCAGACCGAAATTCGCCAATTTATCAGGCTGTGCCCATATCTGCATTGCATAATAACGGCTACCAATATTTGAGACACGTCCCACTCCCGGAATACGGCGAATCACATCAAGCACATTGATGGTAGCAAAGTTGCTCAGATAAATTTCGTCAAACTTCGGATCAGTGGAAGTCAGACAGAGTGTCATCAACTGGCTGGGAGCCTGCTTTTTCTACCGAAATACCATTCTGGATCACCTCTGTCGGAAGACGGGATTCCGCCAGTTTCACACGGTTCTGAATTTCGACTGCCGCCAAATCGGGATCAGCAGAAACATCAAATGTAACTGTTGCCGAAAAACCTCCGGAATTAGAACTGTTTGACTCCATATAAAGCATTCCCGGGCGTACCATTGATCTCCTGCTCAATCGGAGTAGCTACTGCCTGAGATACGGTAAGCGCACTCGCACCCGGATAAGAAGCACTGATCTTCACCACCGGAGGAGTGATCTGCGGATATTGATCAACCGGAAGCATTGTCAGACCGATAATACCGACAATCACAATCACGATAGAGATTACAGCCGAAAAAAAAACCGGCCTATCTATAAAAAACGTAACTTTCATCGCCTATTCTCCTTTTGTTGTAGAATATCCATTCGTTTCCATCTCCTGCTTGACTTACCTGATCCGCACTTTCATTCCCGGCGTCAACTTATGGAAACCTTCCACTACAACAATTTCTCCTGCTGCCAGTCCTCTTTCCACCACTACATTATTCCCTACTTCCGGTCCTAATTCAATAAAACGTTTCTCTACCGTATTATCTTTACGCATGGTATAAATATATGCTCCTCCTTTTTCAATGGTAACCGCTTTCATCGGAACAACGAGTGCACCTTCACGAACATCCAACAATAGTTTGACCTTAGTAAACTGTCCCGGCAACAAGACTTGTTTCGGATTCGGCATTTCGGCACGGACGGAAAAAGTTCCTGTCTGAGGATCGACCTGCGGTTCGGCAAAATCTACATATCCTTTATATGGATAAACGGTATTATCCGCCAGCGTAATAGTGATATTGGGTTGCCAGGAACGGGTAGAATCCTGTTGTCCGCGGTTAATATTACGGTCTTTACTTTTCAGATAATCAAGTGCCGTAATACTGAAATCGACCAATACTGTGTCACTTTTTCACAATGGTAGCAAGCAATGACTTTCCACCGGGACCGACCAACGTACCTAAATCCACGTTTCTTTCACTGATATGTCCCGACAGAGGAGAACGGACAATAGTATAACCCAATTCCAATTCCGCCTGTGCCAAGTCTGCTTCGCTCATAGCCACCGTTGCTTCGGCACTTTCAAAAGCAGCTTCCGCATTATCCAAATCCAACTGACTTGCAGCGTTTTGTTCAAACAACGGACGGATACGCTTTAAATCACGTTCCGCTTTCAAAGCCTGCGCCTCATCTTTTCTTCAACTGCGCTCTCGCCTTGTCCGCTTTGGCACGATACTGATCCTGATTGATTACAAATAAAACCTGATTCTTATTTACATACGTACCTTCGGCAAAAAGCATATTCTCCAAATAACCTTCCACACGCGCACGTACTTCGACAAACTGTTGGGCACGGATACGCCCGACGTATTCCCCGTATATTTCCACATCATCTTTAACTACCGGTTCCACAATGACTGTCGGCATTTCCGGCTCAACCTTCTGAGGCCGGGTTAGTATCCAATACGCCCCCAACACAATTACCACACAAATTATAGCAGCAATGTTTCTCTTTCTTCTCAGTTTCAACTCATGTTTCGAAAAGAATAATCTCATATCGAATCTTATTATTAAATTTAACTTATGCTTGTTCTATCTTCCTCTCAAGCAAATAGTATGCCAAAATCATTACATTTATTATTCACTGTCTATCAACTCATTATACTTTGTCATGCTAAATGCGGAAATGTAGAATTTATCGGAAATATGTAGAAATAATCCACAATTCCGACTTTTGGAACATTTTTTTCCATTTCCCAATTCAACAACTAAACAAAATATACCCTACATTTGTAGTATATATAAACACCTGTCTGATGAAAAAACAAATACTTTCAACATTGGTTTTATTAACCTGCTTAATATTTCCTTTTTCTTTGCATTCTCAAGAGCAACAACGCAAAAAAGTAGGAGTAGTCCTGAGCGGCGGAGGTGCCAAAGGTATGGCTCATATCAAAGCCTTGAAAGTGATTGAGGAGGCCGGAATTCCTATTGATTATATAGCCGGGACCAGTATGGGAGCCATCGTAGGAGGGCTTTACGCCATAGGCTACACACCTGAGCAGTTGGACAGCATGGTGCGAAAGCAAAATTGGACATTCTTGTTGAGCGACCGGGTAAAACGGAGTTCCATGTCACTAACGGAGCGTGAACGTTCCGAAAGGTTTATTGTTTCCATCCCTTTTACAAAAACACCCAAAGACGCAGCTTCAGGAGGAATCGTAAAAGGGCAGAATCTAGCCAATCTATTCTCGGATTTGACAATGGGGTATCATGACTCCATCAACTTTAATAAACTGCCCATTCCTTTGCCTGTGTGGCAGCCAATGTAGTGAACGGAGAACCTATTGTATTCCATGATGGCGTACTCTCTACTGCCATGCGTGCCAGTATGGCTATCCCCGGTGTATTCACACCGGTACGCAAAGACAGTATGGTATTGGTAGACGGTGGAATTGTCCATAATTATCCGGCAGATGTGGCCAAAGCAATGGGGGCCGATATTATTATCGGAGTAGATGTGCAGAATGCTTTTAAAAAAGGCAGACAAGCTGAACAGTGCACCTGATATTCTGGGACAGATTGTCGACCTTACCTGCCAGTCCAATCATGAGAAAAATGTAGATATCACAGATACCTATATCCGTGTGAATGTGGAAGGATATTCCTCCGCCAGCTTTACTCCGACCGCCATTGACAGTTTGATGCGAAGGGGTGAAGAGGCGGCAAGATCGCAATGGGAATCCCTGCTTGCCTTAAAAAGAGAATAGGGATACCGGAAGATTATAAGCCCAAGCAGCATGGCCCCTACTCTTCCCTCTCCAATGTGCGCACCATTTACGTCACAGATATTTCTTTCTCCGGGAGTAGAGACTGACGACAAAAAATGGTTAATGAAGAAATGTAACTTAAAAGAAAACAGTAACATTACGACGCAGCAAATAGAACAGGCCTTAGACCTGTTACGCGGTAGCCAGTCTTACTCTAGTGCCAGTTATACACTGACCGATACTCCCGAAGGCTACCATCTCAACTTCCTGTTGCAAGAGAAATATGAAAGAAGAATCAATCTGGGTATCCGCTTCGATTCGGAAGAGATTGCCTCTCTGTTGCTTAATGCCACTGCAGACCTCAAGACTCATATTCCTTCCCGCCTATCCCTCACCGGACGGTTGGGTAAGCGATATGCCGCACGCATCGACTATACACTCGAACCCATGCAGCAGCGTAATTTCAACTTCTCATATATGTTCCAATACAACGACATCAACATCTACGAGAAGGGAAACCGTGCCTACAATACAACCTATAAATATCACTTAGCCGAATTCGGCTTCTCGGATGTATGGTACAAAAACTTCCGTTTCGGGCTCGGACTCCGTTTTGAATACTACAAATACAAAGATTTCCTGTTTAAACAACCGGAACTGATTGATTTGAAAGTAGAATCGGAACATTTTCTGAGTTATTTTGCCCAAATACATTACAACACATACGATAAAGGATATTTCCCCGCCAAAGGCAGCGACTTTAAGGCTGCCTATTCCTCTACACGGATAATATGGCGCAATATAACGAACACGCTCCTTTCTCTGCATTGAGTGCTTCATGGGCAAGTGTTCTTCCCATCACCCGCCGCTTCTCCGTCATTCCTTCCATCTATGGACGTATCCTGATCGGGAGAAACTTTCCCTATCCTCTGCAAAATGCAATCGGAGGTGAAGTTCCCGGCTTCTATATACCTCAGCAATTACCATTTGCCGGAGTCAACAATATAGAACTGATGGATAATGCAATTATGATTGCGTCTTTAAAATTAAGACAACGGATGGGAGCCATCCATTACCTCATCCTGACCGGAAACTACGGACTGACGGACAGTCATTTTTCAAAATATTAAAAGGCAAGCAATTGTTCGGTATCAGTGCCGGTTATGGAATGGACAGCGTCTTCGGGCCATTGGAAATCTCATTGGGCTACTCCAACCAGACGGATAAAGCAAGTTGTTTTGTGAATCTAGGGTATTACTTTTAACAGGATGAATCATTCAGAAGTTGTAGCAGGCGCTGTGCCAAAATACGACAATCCGCACGATTGACTTTTCCATTTCCCGTTTGCGGAATACAATCCGCTACCAGAATGTGCTTGGGACGATAATATGGTTCCAATATCGTTTGTATTCCTTTTTCCATCTCTTGTATATCCGGCTGTTCCGCCAGCAATAAAACCACAGCCTGCCCCAAGCGCTTGTCCGGAACAGAGGTAATAACAAACGGTATCGGAATCAACAGGCGAAGTTTTTTTCTATTTCTTCCGCTTGAATTTTAATTCCCCCGCTATTTATCACATTATCTTTCCGTCCCAGAATAGAAAAACTTCCATCGGGATGGATACGTGCAATGTCATTGGTTTGCAGAATATCAGCGCAAACCAAAGGTGCTTCAATCACTAAAGTATTTTCTGGAGACAAAGACAAATGCACCGAAGAGAAAGGATGATAGTGTTCGGAAGCCGCAGGACCGTTCAGACGGCGAAGAGCGATATGGGATAAAGTTTCAGTCATCCCGTAAGTAGAATAGACAGCTCCCGGAAGAAATTGAATGTCCGCTTCCAGTCTGGCATCAACCGCTCCCCCGCCTATTATCAAAATATCCGTTTGCTTCAACCGTTCCTTTTCTTCAAGAACCTGAAGAGTATTATAAACTTGTAGCGGAACCATTGCCGCAAACTTCAACGGTTCGTGTATATCGGACAATGGATGACCGGAAGCAGGACGCACAATCAAATTCAAACCTGCAACTAAAAAGAGCGCACCACTACCATCATTGCTCCGATATAACGGAGGTTCATACATAACAAGGCCGTATCTCCCGCCTTTAAATTCAGGTATTCACAAGTCAGACGTGCACTCTGCATCATTTGTTCTTTACGTACCATTAATTTTTTCGGCATACCGGTAGAACCCGGATGTATGAACCGCAATCAAAGGGGAATCGTTGAACCACTCCTTTAGAAAAAGGAATAAATCCCATATGGCGGAAGGATGGTTTCTACTCCCCGCACCATACATCTGCGTATATCATCAGGTGTATATTCCTTTCCTTCTAGCAGCAAGCGTTGCTTTTGTCGATTGAATACCATCATCTGTCAAACCACAAACAATCTTTTCTGATTTCAAGAGGCATTTCTACATTATCTGTAAAAAGTAACCCTGTCCCTAACCCTTGCGGCAATGGATTCTGAAAAGTAGCACACCATTGAGCAATAGCATTCAGACCGATATTAGACTCCAGAGCAGAAGTTATCCACCAACCGATATTCAGTTTCTCCGCTTCTGCAATCCATTCCTCGCCACCGGCTAATCCGCCATGAAGAGAAGGTTTGATAATAATATATTGCGGACGGATAGCCGAAAGTAATCTTTGCTTTTCTTCCCAGGTATTATAGCCTATCAGTTCCTCATCCAAAGCTATCGGCAAAGGAGATTCGGAAGTAAGACGTGCCATTTCTTCCCATTGTCCGGCACGAATGGGCTGTTCTATCGAATGTAAGTCCAGTTCGGACAAGCGTTTCAATTTCTCCATCGCATCTGTTGGTGAGAATGCTCCGTTGGCATCTACACGCAATTCTATTTCTTTAGAAGAATAGTGAGAGCGGATATGTTGGAGTAAAGCCAGTTCTTCTTCAAAGTTGATGGCACCGATCTTCACTTTATACAGCGGAATCCCGCCTCCATCTTCTTCTCTATCTGAGCAAGCATTCTATTGAAGTCACCCATCCAGATAAGCCCGTTTATCGGAATACCTGCTTCCCCACGTGAGAAGGGTGTATCCCACAAAGCCCAGCTTCCTTCAAAAAGTGACGAATGGCTGTCTCCAAGCCAAAAAAGGATGGAAGGGTACTTGCATAGAGCTTCCATGTCCAGCTTACCATCCCTGATTCTCTACCTGCCGGCAGATTTTAGCCAGCACTTCCTCGTAATCGGGAAGATCATCACAGCTAAGATTTGGCAGAGGAGCGCACTCCCCGATCCCTACCCAATTGGGAAATTCGGGAGCAGTAAAATGAAGATACCACACTTTCCGGGTGGAGTATGTACCTCGCGAAGTTCCTGCCGGCTGCTTGAAATGAAGCACCCGCGGAATAATGTCTATTTTGCAATCCATTGTTTAAGGGAACTTCGGATATTGCTTGAAGTTCGGTTTACGCTTTTCCAAAAAGGCATTCTTTCCTTCCTGAGCCTCATCCGTCAGATAATAAAGCAATGTCGCATCTCCCGCCAGTTCCTGAATTCCGGCCTGACCGTCCAATTCGGCATTCAGTCCTGCCTTGATCATCCGCAAAGCCAACGGACTAAGCAACATCATCTCTTCCGCCCATTGCACACGGTTTCGTCTTCCAATTGTTCCAAAGGAACGACTGTATTGACCAATCCCATTTCCAGTGCTTCCTGTGCGGAGTATTGACGGCAAAGGAACCATATTTCACGGGCTTTCTTCTGCCCTACATGCGTGCCAGATAGGAAGAGCCGAATCCGGCGTCGAAGCTTCCTACCGAGGTCCCGTCTGACCGAAAATAGCATTCTCGGAGGCTATAGACAGATCACATACCACATGAAGCACGTGCCCGCCACCAATGGCGCAAATCCGTTCACGGCATGGCAATCACCGGCTTCGGGATACTGCGGATTTGCTTTTGTACGTCCAGCACATTCAGACGGGGAACTCCATCTGTGCCGATATAGCCGCCATGCCCCTTTCACATTCTGGTCACCGCCCGAACAGAAAGCCTTGTCACCAGCTCCCGTAATCACGATCACATCAATATCCGCTTCCTCGCGACAAATGCGTAGCGCATCACTCATTTCAGCCGTAGTAGTCGGGTAAATGCATTTCGATAGCGTTCACGGTTAATCGTGATGCGGGCAATCCCATTATAGTAATCAAAAGGATATCATCGTATTCTCTGATGGTAGTCCATTCTCTTTGTGTTGACATATTCTATTTTTATTTTTTAGTTTGATAATAATAATTCTTTAACAGGGTGGCATCCTTTTTTTGTTGGTAAACACCTCCAACAACACAGGTTGTTCCATCTCTTCGGGCTGAGTGAAAATTTGCATCGCTTCTTCCAGTTCATCCTCATCTTCACTTTCATGTAAATAAAGCCGCGTTCTTCCGCCCAGCCTTTGGCGGTGGTCTTATGAACGGCTGCGATAAACTTATGGGATGTGCCCGACATATCCAATCCCGGCAATGTATGAAAAATTTCTCCTCCGCCATTATTCAACAAAAGGATACGCAGGTTGGGACGAACATTGACATTCCACAAAGCATTCATATCATAGAAGAAACTCAAATCCCCGATAGCGATAAAATTCAGTTTATCGGAAGCTGCCGCATAACCGACCGCTGTAGACAAAGACCCTTCAATACCACTCGTACCCCTATTACAGCAAACTTCAATAGTTGAAGGTATCGAATAAACTGGGCATAACGAACTACCGAACTATTTGCCAGATGCAATGCGCACGACTCTGGGCTTTCACCAATGCACCGACAACCGACATTTCGGAATAAGCAAAGTCCGGTTCAGGAATAGTGTTGCAATAATTCTCCCACACACGGGGATATCCGGGCACACGATTATCCAGCAAACTTGCTATCTTCTCCAGAAACTCAAACGGGTCCATTTCAATCACGGTAGTCAACGAACCGTATAAATCGACCACCTCACCATCCGGCGACACATGCCAATGTTCTTTAGGCGGGTGTTGGCGGAGAAATTTCTTCAGTCGTTTGGAAACAATATGCCCCCCATAAGTAATCAGCAATTCGGGAACCATCTGTTCCATCTTATCTTCGGAACAGCATAAAGTGCCGCATCGAAATTCTTGACCGGAATGCCAGGTATGGTCTGATTGCCTATATGCTCCGTCAACCAGGCAAAATGTCTGTATAATAGTTTGGTATGCCGTTTCTCAAACAAATAAATAAGATTCATCTGCCCGACAATGACCATCCGCTTCTGGTATTTATTCATCCGTTCAACCAGACCGTTATAATCACGGTCATAAACATTCAATCCCTGATAACGGGTGATAACACGCACTTCCGGCAATTTGTCCACTGTAAACTGAAACAGCGGTTCGGAAACAGGCACATTGATATGTACCGGTCCTTTCCCATGATGATGTGTCTCCAATAAAGCCTCATTAACCAGACGATTACAATACCATTCGTCTTCCTCTGTATGAATCTCGGGAAGATTCACGGACTTCTTGACCAACGTCCGGAATACATCAGGCTGCGGCAAAGTCTGTCCGTCCATCTGCCCGATCCAGGCAGCGGGACGATCCGCAGAAATGACAACCAAAGGAACATTCTGATAAAAAGCTTCCGCAACAGCCGGGTGAAGATTCAGCAACGCCGTACCGGAAGTACAGCAGATTGCAGCAGGTTTGCCACCATTCAACGTAAGCCCGATAGCAAAATAACCCGCACTCCGTTCATCAGTCATCGCATAACAGGTAAAGCCCGGATGATTGGACAAAGTATGCACAATAGGCGCGTTACGGCTACCGGGACACAACACAACCTTAGTAATGCCGTGCGCCTCAAGCAACGCAACCAGTTGGAGTATGTTTTTCTTGTCTGTATACATGATGATTAGTGATTAGCTTGTTAATGATTAGTAATTAGCGATAATGGAGGTGGAAGTAATCAGACGTTTCATTGTCTGCAACTTTTTTCCGTTTCCAGCCATTCATCATTCAGCTCCGAAGAGGCCAATAGTCCGCCACCGGCATAAAGAGTCAGTCGTTCATCCTCGATATGCATACAACGTAAATTCACATATAAATCAGTCCTTCCATTCGGATCCAGCCATCCGATAAAACCGGAATAATAACGACGGTCATACCCCTTCGTTTTCCAATATAAAGCGATAGGCCTCTTCCTTTGGCAAACCACACACCGCAGGCGTCGGATGCAACACTTTCAGGAGATCTCCCAAACCATTATTATCTCTCAAAGAGAAATGAAAATCTGTTTTCAAATGTGACAAAGCTCCGGCGTATGCAGGATAAGGTCCGCTTTCAGTAGAATGGATGCCCAAAGAAAGAAGTCGGCTACGGATATAAGCAGTTACGTAATCCTGCTCTTTCCTGTTTTTTTCATCCCATACTTGCGGCAATTTGCCATCCTGCAAAGGCTGTGTTCCGGCCAGTGCAACCGTATTCCATTCATCTTTCTCACCCGATAAAATAATTTCGGGAGTACTTCCCAACCAAATGCCGGTCTGGGGAGTGTAACATAGGTATATATATGAATGAATATAACGCTTGCAGGCCGCACGAAATACGGATGAAAGAGAAAAAGTCCGCCCCTTTATCCATCGTAATACGCCGGGAAAGTACCAACTTGTCAAAAGTCCCGTCACGTAAGGCATTGATAAATGCTTGAAAACAGTCGGCATACTCCTTCGTGTAAGAGGTCTGAAAATTTTCTTGCTCTTGTATTTGCAAAGAAGCCTCATATTCTTCCTCCGTATCATCGTCAAGAGAAAGGATTGCCCCCAGCCATCAGATTGTATCAGTACAACCGGACACATCTCACTCACCCGAAAGGGAGCGATAACAAATCCTTTCTGTCCGTTCAACTCTTGCAAATCGTATATCAAACGGATCTCCTCCTCCGCCTGTGTCAACAGACGGGGAAGTTTCTCTCCGGGAATACGGTATACCACAAAGGTCGCTTTTGCCGGATAAGCGCATCAATAACTGTCAATTACTTATTTCTTCGTCAATCATCTTTTTTTCATAACACTGTTGACTACCCGTACGGAAGACACCAGTTTGTTTGTTGAAGTAAAGACATCCACATTCCATACATGAGATGAACGTCCTTTGTGTACAATGGTTCCCACTGCCCGCACGGTATCTCCTTCGTGGGCGGAAGATATATGATTTCCGCTGACCTGCATTCCCACTACTATTTCATCAGGCTGGCAAAGAATCATAGAACCCAGTCCGGCAACTGTTTCAGCCAATGCAAGCGTAGCACCGCCATGTAGAATGCCGAAAGGCTGGCGAGTACGGTGATCGACAGGCATTGTCGCCTCTACTCTGTCCTCAGACGCATACGTATATTGGATACCCAGATTTCCCATCAATGCGTGACGCGCCTGCGCATTCAGTTGGTCTAACGGAATTTCCGCCGCACGGACTTCGGCTATGATTGCTTTTCAACGGCAACGGCACCCCGTCTTCTTCATTCGACGCTGTCACATAATCGGCACACGCTTTCACCGAGTCTTGAGAATGCCCCATAGCTATTCCCAACCCCTGCTAACTGAATCATAGTCACATCGCATACACCGTCACCAATAGCAATGACCTCATCACGTGTCAGGTTCAACGCTTCCAACAAAGCTCCCAAAGTATTCGCTTTGTCGATAGCACACGGAACGACCTCAAGGAAATAGGGTTCGGAACGGAAAACATCCAATGCTCCGTTCAGCCGTCTTTCCAATGATCTTCCAAACCGACAAGTGCTTCTTCATCATCGCTGACAAGCATACACTTACACGGAGCAAAGTCAATTGCTCAGAAAATTCCTCTTCCTTTATCACCCTCAAATTATTCATTCGGCTTCATCCCGGATATGTTTATTCTCAGGAAGAATCGGTTATAATGGTGTCATCGTGGTACGTGAACAGCGCAAATCCATTCTTACGGGCTTTCTTTTCCAGATAATGCAGCATTTCCGGATTAATCCTCCGCTCAAACATATTTCTCCGTTTTGCATTAATTATCTGGCAACCATTATAAGAAAGGATATAACCTCCGTAATTTCCAAGTTCAAGGATTTTGCCAACGGCAGCAAACCATAGGTCGGCCTGCCGGAAGCCAAAACAATACGTACTCCCATCTGTTGAATTTTCAACAAAGCGGCCAATGTACGTTTACTAATTTCTTTCGCATCATTCAGTAGTGTTCCGTCTACATCAAGAACCAATAATTTATACTTCATGATTACACGATTTTGATTTAGATTACAAAGGTAGGAAATTGAGTGAACGACAGAAAGCGTAAACAGATAAAAATTACTTTAATTTCACTCTTTCAGATGCATTTCCAAATAATCGCGAAGGATTCGGGCATGATTATACACAGGTTCTTTAGAAGCATAAATGAAAGTAACCACAGGATGAGGCTTGATAAGAGTTAGAAAATCAGCCACTGCCGGAGAAGCGTCCAGCTCTTTCTGATACTGCACCACAAAATCGTCCCAATGTCCGGGAATATCTTCGTGAAACCATTTACGCAATATAGGGGACGGTGTTATGTCTTTTGCCCAATAATCGTATTTCAACCCTTCTTTCTTCATTCCGCGTGGCCATAATTTATCTACCAACACCCGGTATCCATCTGTTTCTGAAAAATCTTCGTAAACCCGTTTTATCCTTACCTGTATCATTTCCATTTATATTCAGTTACTGATAAATAAACCGGAAAAATCGAAAATTGTTTAACGGAACCGCTTAATTCCTCAATGTGTCCTGCGCTTTTTAAATTCATAAGGAGTCATTCCCGTCTTTTTCTTAAAAAGATTATATAAGATCGGGGTGCTATTAAATCCGGACTCATCCGCGATGGCACGTATGGTATAGTTAGGATACTTCTTCATCAGCTTGATCGCATAATTAATACGCAGTTCATTGATATATCCATTGAAATTGGTTCCGGCACATTCCCTTATCATCCGGGCAAAGCGTGCGTTGTTCAGATGTACGATTTGAGCCAGATCTTCTCTCGACAATTCGGAAGAAAGATATAACTGCTTCTGAACAACAATATGATTCAGCTCCTGAAATATCTTCCGATTCTCTTCTTCTTCCCCACTTTCCTTGTCTGTCTCATCCGAAAGTTCTTCCTGTTCTTCAGGTGAAACCTGTTCCGGTTCCAGATCCGATGAAATAGTCAACTGCTCGTGCACTTCCGATAACTGATTACCATCTTTTCTATTAGCGAATTTTTCGTTTATGAGACTGGCAAGCATTCTGTTCTTATACTTGACTATATGGCTGAAACGCACAAACGCCATAGTATAAATAAGGTAAGCAGCACAACACAAGCCAAAAAACAGAGCGAAATATTTCTTATTTTTAATTGAGAAGCCTGTTCGGCAATATATTCTTCCTTTTTCAGAAGCACCGTATATGGCATTCAGTTCTAATGCCGCATTTCTCTTGTCGTTATTGTTAATGCTATCCGTTATAGCAAGAATAATCCCACGTATCGCTGCCGCTTCCTTTATAATTGTGCATCCCCAGATAAGCTTGTACTTCTTTATTAAGCACAGTAATATATTGAGCATTCAAGGTATCTTGCTGCATCCTCAACAATTCTTTAAAGTCTTTACAGTTATCTATTACTTTCTCATACTGTTTGGAAAGAATCAAATAGGGAATCGAATACATCTTGCCGTCCGGAGTATGGGAATCCTTCATTGTCAGATATTGTTGATAATATCGTTCAGCCTGTGCATACTGTTTTTCTACATAGTAGATATAGGCCAATTTTGCATACAAATAACTATACTGACCATCCACATACCCTTCGGGGACTTGTGGTAATTTCTCCAATTTCTTAAGAAGCTTTTCGCGTTCATAGGCAAGATTCAAAGCTTCCTTGACACGTGAATCACTCATTAAGAATCCCATTTCCGCTCCATAATAATAAGAAAGCAACATCATCTCTCTCACCTCCTTTGATCCCCGCAGCAATTCAATAGCACGACCAAAATAATCGTACGCTTTATCTTTCAATGATAATCTCCAGTTATTCTCTCCTATGCAAAAAAAGCAGTCTGGCTTCGGCCTCCCGGTCCTTCAGTTCTTGCGCCTGTTTAATTCCATTGAGAGCATATCTCATGCTTTCATTATATTTACTCATTAAAGACGATAGTTCAGACAAAAGACTGTCATTTTCAACATGTGTTGCGGTTCCCTTTGAGATATGGAATCAAGCAAGTATGATTTCCGCGCATACATAAAAAGCTAGTTTATTCATATACATATTACGATATGACAAACTACGTAATTCATTAATCAAACGCATAGAGAAAGCTTTTCTGCTTTCTGCCTCGTCCAATAATTGTAAAAGCACGCTTTGGATTGGAAATATAAATATCTCTGATATACTTTTCAGTATACAGAGAATCATTATTTATTATTTTATCAGCCCTCGAAAATTGATTGTGTACAAATAGAAGCACAAAAATACATACCAAAAAACGCATACAACTCTTAATCGTGTTTAATCATTAACATTCAAAGATATGCATTTTTACAAAAAGTGCAGACAGAATTTAAATTTGCAAAATAAAAATAAGAAACATTAGCTAAAGATACCGAAGACACAACATTGTCCATGCTATCCATTTGCCGGAATCACAGTCCTAACGCTTTGCCCAACCGTCCTTCCATACACGCACTTAAGTCAGTCGTTACAAACTTCCCGTTATAAAAAAGAGTAAATATAGTAGCCGGAGTGGGTGCATTTTGCGCCTGCTCCATACTTTCCAACTCGATTATTCTCAATGGAATATCTTTGTTCCTGACAGCATTTACCAAAGAACCGCGAACGTGATACTCCGTAAATGGGCAGCGATGGGTATAATAAACCACTATCCCATCTTTATCCGGACACTCACCACTCAACACGCAATCATTAAAAGAAGGATCAGGAGCAACCGGATTTAGTTTCAAACCTAAAAGGCTGAATCCGTAAGGGAGTTTTTTCTATTGTTTGGAAGCCTTGTCGCAACAGCCATTTCGTATCACTCATAAAGTGAAATTTAGAAGTACCCACCACAGTGACCAAACCATCTTTCCCCTGCGATTTTGCATCATCAATGGCAGACTGCAACAATGCCTTACCATGTCCGCAACCTTTATATTTACCTGACACCCAGAAACAGTTTATCATCAGATAATTGGGAGCGTTCACCGGAATCCATGCTTTTCAGCAGGACCGTATTCGATAAACACTTTTTGCCCGTTCATCAATACGTTTGAACACATAGCCGTTATCGAACTCTTTCTTCAGCCATTCTTTTTTTCAGTTCATAACTATCCTTGCATTTCTTATCTGAAAAAGCACAGCATATATGTTCGTTCGCAATATTCTCCTTTGTCAAAGTGATGTAATTGGTTTCCATAATATATTCTATTCAATTAACTGGTTAAACAAATAACAATTCGATATCGCCCCGTTGTTATGAGTCGGCAGAAAACCGCCAGGCTAATATCCTGCTACTTTTAGTTCCCTGCTGCATTCGAATAATTTTATATTCGGACACATTCACCGATTTTAATTTGGCATATAACTTTTCCAGATTCTTTTTCTTTAGAAACCAAACTCGTAAACCATCCGCAGTTCTTCTGATATTTTTGGCTCTCGGAAATCATATTCAATAAGAAACGTACTTCTCCGCCTTCGCACCAAAGTTCATTCGCACTCCCGCCGAAATTCAGCTGCACTTTATTCACCTTCGTACCTTTCAGACTGCTTAATTTGCGCAACGTTCCGTCTTCCGCCTCTTCACGCGAACTATGAAACGGAGGATTGCATATTGTCACATCAAAATACTCGTCAGGCATAATAATTCCATCGAAAATCTTCTTACTGTCTTTTTGAAGTCGCAAGTCAATCTTGTGCGCCAACACAGGGTTGCAAGTCACTATCTTTCGTGCATTTTCTATCGAAACCGGATCAATATCAGTTCCAACAAAGATCCACCCATATTCAGTATGTCCTATGATCGGATAAATGCATCTACCATTTCAATCAGCCCGGCACGTAAGGCATACTTAGTCGCTTCATATACATTATTCACACCCAACTTCCGAAAAAATACTCTTTTGTGGGTGATAATAGTATGAATGCTTGAGGTTCTTCCAAAGCTATTTCTTTCACAGATTTCCCATGCTATCAATTTAAGAATGTTTAACTTCTGTAACAGTCAAACAGACGTACTTCCGGTTTGTCGGAACCACAAATTGGTTGGTCTTGATGACAAAATCAAGCTCCCTCAAATAATGTAGAATGAATCTCTTCACCGGAGTTCTCTTTCAAAATCATACCAATATTCTTTTTCTATACTCATCCTGCGAATAAAATCTGCTCTCATTCATTGGAAAACACATATCCCAGTGAACTTCAAGAAAAACGCTTTTCTATACAAGAAACTCATCCACACCATTGATGTCCAAACAGGGTATAATCAAGTATAACGACACTGTCACTACATTCTACCAATGCTTGTATCAGTTCCTTCTTGTCTGTCACATCTATCACTGCGACATCTAGATATAGTGAAGCTATATCCATGCATCATTCTGGTTATATCCTGATCATCTGCTATATGATAAATGTAATGTCAGTGTTCATTGCAATTCTGATTTTTAAATTCAACGGATTTTTCAAAAGCATACGGCAGCCCGGAGATACTGATGCATCATCGTTCCTTATCAGCCACATCAAACCACAAACGGGTAGTGATTTCATCTGCTCCCTGGCGGGATATGGCAATCTGATACTGTTTACCATTAAGTGATTGTTCCGTTACGGATAAAAAAGCGACGGGGTAATTCTCCGGAACCCAAACTGAGTCGGGACGAAGGGAGAAGCTGGGGATAACCCAGCCTGCGCCAATCAGTGAAGGCATCGGGGCCTTGTCCATATAAGCTATCCACTGCCAGCCAATAGATTGTACCAATGTTCGGCGTCGAACCGGACGCCCCTCCTGCTGCAAATAGGAATCGATGATATGAGTGTCTGTTATGCCAAACTGGTTCAATGAAGCAATAACAGCTCGGTAGAGTGTTTCCGCATCAGCCGTTATCCAGCCGCGTACAGCGGATTCCGCAAAGATAAACAAGACCTCGGCATACGTATAAAATACAGCCGGAGAACTGTCTTTCAAAAAATAAGTGCCGGGTCAGGAGACTTTAAAATCTGATTGTTTGCGGCATCAGCAGAAGGGGTAGCTGCTCCTACATAGTTTGTCACACTTTCGTCTTAGAGGTAGCTGTGCTAAAAAACTCGTTCTCAGGATCATTCCATTCATTCAGTCTATCAATCAATGTTTTTGATGCCGCTGATCATCACGTGAATTGAAAGCAGACGCCCACGGATTCCATTGCGGTGAAGAGTAAATACAAAACGGGCTATGGCATCATTGCTATCTATCACACTGTTGACTATTCCAAAGGGGAAGCAATAACCCGACGTGCCGTATCCACTCATCCCGATCCGCCAACTCAAGGAAGCGATACGTAGCCGCAGGGATTGAGCCAACTGTTTCCAACGGGCAATATCGTTTCAGCAATCGAAATCCCCTCCACTGCTTCTCCCGTGGTAAGAAAGCAACTGGTCAGCAGTAACCAACTCGCCAAAAGTCATGATAAAACAGTTTCTTGTGATCATAAGCCGGTGTTACACTTTATTACATTCAGTGTATGGTATATCTCCATATACAGATTTGTAAGCAGATAAACCCATGAACGCCGCCCAGTAGCTATACCTCGGTAATTATCATTACCGAATTCCGAGCTGATAATAGCATTCAAGTCAGTTATTAATGTTGCATATCGGTGTCATGTAGTGGTAAGCTCCCATTATCCACATTACTGCTTGAACCCGGCTCTGTATATTGTATTTAGCCCAATGTTGCACCACAACAGAGTAAATTATAATTTGGCACTACTTCCCCAATAAAGATTGGCAGCATGATACTGTGCGGCCGGCAAGCAAATAAACCGGTTATTTCGGTGGCATTAGGGTTACAGTTGATATCGGCCAGTTCATCATCACACGACCACAGGGAAATGGTAACTACTTGTACCCATATTATATATAAAAAGAATATATTCTTCTTTTCATTTTATCCTATTATTAAAAGGTTCGCATTTAGAATTTTACGGAAAGGTTCACACCAAAGGAACGTGTGTAGGCAGTGAGTGAGCCTCTACCCACTTATTGCATTTCCGGTAGTCAAAGCCGATTCGGATCTATATTGGGCACATAAAGATGGTCCACAAGTTACGTCCGTCAGCGTAACGGAGAAGCTTCTTCAGCAAATGCGGTTTCTGCGTCCACAAGCGAGGCAGACGATAACTCAAAGCCACTTTCGCGCAAAGAGCTGGTAACTCGTAATTAAACCTTCATCATCCAGCTTGATAACCTTGCTGCGTGGTTGGCACCATAATTCAGGTCCAGATTCCAACGAAACCCTTTCGATGTTGTATAGGAACATCCCAATTCGTGGCTGTTTAGCCACGTCGATTACGAATATGTCCGGCATTACGCACCTGCGACGTGTAACCACTGGCCGCAGTAGTAGCCAGTTTTTAATATTTGGTTTGCGGCTATCGGTCTTATAGTAAGTGAAATCCAAAACAGGCGGTTGTCCAGAAAAGCTGCTTCGAAACCAGCTTCTATAGATGATGTCTTCTCCGGCTTTAGATTCGATTCATGCCGATGGTAGAAGAACTTTGAAGCGGATTTCCGTCGAAAGCTGTTTCTGAAGTAAAGACTGTTGCTAATTGATAAGGATCGGCATCTGCTCCCACTTGCGACCATCCTCCACGTAATTTCAGATAGTTGACGGCCTTACTCCTCCACCCCAAAGCCTCGGAAAGCAGCACACTAGCCGTCACCGAAGGATAGAAATAAGAATTGTTGTCCACAGGTAGCGTAGACGACCAATCATTCCGTCCCGTTATGTTCAAGAAAGCCCAACGACGGTAATCCAATTGTACGGAACCGTAGAGTCCATATTGCCGCAAGCGGTAAAATCATTGGACGAAGTGAGCGGATCACGAGAATTGGTCAACGTATAAAAGGTCGGCAACAGCCAAACGGGGAGCAGCCTGATAGTTGTTCTCGTACTGTTTGTTACGCACATTAAAACCCAGAAGAGCGTCAAATCCCCAGTTTTTATTCAACTGTTGACATAAGTCGCCAATATTTCTGTGTTATTCTCTTTCACCGTATAAGCATCTTCAGCGCTAACTGCCGTAGGTGAACCGGCACCGCAACCGCTGCCCCATTTACTTTAGATTTTCTCCGAAATCCATTTTGCAAGATGGTAATCTGTATTTAGACTGATATTCGTTTTATTGGTTCCAGCGTCAGGAACAATACTGACTTGTTTCTCGTAGTTATACCCTACACGGAACTGATATTTGTCGTCCCCCACGAGGCAACTGAAATACCGTTGTTGGTAGAAAAGCCCGTACGGAAATAATCGCGTACATTGTTGGGATGCGACACCGGGGAGTAGCCATATGAGTACCATCAGCATCCAGCGGACTGTCAAACACAAGGAATCAACAATCCAATGTCAAGACGCGGTCCCCAGCTTTTCGTCCACCGTCATTCACACCTGCACCTTTGCCGTCCACATAACTGAATCGTCCGCCTGCCCCTTGCCCGAAAAAGGTTCTGAAACTCCGGCAAGGTCGCTGCAAAGAAATTTATTGTGGAAGAATGCAATGTAATGCCTATCCCTTGCTGCTTTTTGTCTCCTCCTTTGGTAGTGATAACAATAGCACCATGGGCAGCACGTGCACCATAAAGGGCAGCAGCATTCGGACCTTTTAATACCAGCCAGCGTCTTTATGTCCTCCCGGATTCAAGTCAGCTATCACATTCTTAAATCGCGTCCGCTGGAACGTGCATTAGCTGCAGGTAATCCACTGGGATGCCATCCACAATAAAAAGCGGTTGATTCTCACCTGCAATAGAAGTTTCACCACGAATAACGATGCGACTGGAACCAACATCTCCTTGTGCTTATTGGTAATACGCACACCAGCTATCTATCTTACCACTCAACGAATTTAAAAGATTATTATCTTTCCTTGCACCAAAGCATCCTGTTTTACTTCCTGTGCCGTATAGCCCAATGCCTTTTCTGCGTGAAATACCCAAAGCCGTTACTACTACCTCATCCAGCAGATGCGTATCACTCTTCAGTGTTACCGATACCTGTGGTGCAATAGCCACCTCTTTTGCCATCAGACTAATGTAAGAGATTAGCAGCCGGGTGGCTGATGGCGGGAATCCACTCCAGTTCAAATCTGACGTTGACATCAGTTACGGTACCCAATGAAGTTCCTTTTCACTATAACTGAGGCACCGATAACCGCTCCCCATCTTCTTCTGTGGTGACAATGCCCCTGCACTGTTGTCACCTGTGCCCCCTTTTGTATCACTCTCCTATTGCAAAACAAGCAAAAAAAAATGAATCTTTTACCCATTATTGTTTACTGTTAAAATGATGGGGCAAAGGTATTAGATATACAAGCTGATAAATCCCGTATGAATGGCATTTATATACCATATTTGCGGTATATTTACAGTTGCGTGTATGACTTTCAGATTTTTTTAATCTTTTTATTATTCAAAGCTTGTCTGACATCGTCAAACAGATCATTCACACATCCTCCAAACCAATTGAGAAAACGGATAGTCGTATCCAACACATCCATGTCCTGTCGCTGTTTATCAGTAAACGGTCCAAAAATAGTACTTGCAGTGATGAATAGCAAGCGTCTTATTGTCAAACAAGTTAGTAGCGCGACGTATGCTTGCCAGTCGGTTGATGAAAGCAACCGGCATCGTGCCTTTACGTTTCCAGGTCTATCGTAACGTATGCATATAGGCCACATGAGGAGTCATATAAGCTCCCCAAATTGAGTAACATCTCTGTACGCATACGTTTACGAATCCCGGACATGTACCATAATCACCAATCGTCCAACCACCAATGGAAGTGGCTCCCCTGATAAATATTTGGTACTGGAAACCACTTCAATATCTACCTAATCTGTCGTGAATCAGATTCCGTAAAAGGAATAAGTGCTTAAATGTCGGCAATAGGAGAATCCCCTTTCATAGGCTATCCGTAGAGCACCTGCTTAAGTCCGCCACTTCATTTGAGGATTGGTGATAATTTCCATATAATACAAACAAGTATTACCATCACAAGAGCTTTTCTAGTTTCAACTTCAGTCAAATCCACACAACTGGGTTCCACCCGAAGCGCGACATGCCAGTAATAAATAGATAAATTATTACCGAACAAATGACGCGATGTAACTATATTCTTCCTGCAGCTGCAATTGAAAGCAATGTATTTAATAGCCGCCATACCGGAATTGACAGCTATCACTTCCTGTTGCCCCGGTAAGTTGTTGTTTTATTCTCAAAAAGTCACTGTCGGATTCATTACCTGAATAATCCGCATCTGTCCCGCCCGCAGAAAGCATCAGCCATATCATCGGCATTGTCAAACTCATAAGCCGCTGTATGGTAAACCGGCATACTAAGAGAATTATAAGCATCTCTTTCTTGGAACTGGTACATGAATCGCTTGGGTCTGTTTTTTCATTATTCTATCCTTTATATTATAGCTATCAAATCTTGTAAAATCAGAACAAAAGGTAGATATAAAAACTGAAAGGTGATAGTAACAAAAACAGATATTTAACTGATAATAATAAGCATTTTGGAATAATATCTTTAAACTGATAATTCCACCTTTTAAAAGAGTGTTTATTCTAAAATATAATGTTCAAATAGTATTATTTTCTATTTCAATAAGAAACACACTTTTTCATGCCTATCATGCTATATATACAAAATAGAAAATCCCTGTAAAGTGCTACTTTACAGGGATTTATCTATTAATTGAAGCGGAGAGACAGGGATTCG
>VOFD01002889.1_pt1 | contig 33740 bp, 48 predicted proteins | sample 5384101 | NCBI WGS metagenome assembly VOFD01 (sample SAMN12384723, study PRJNA508395) | human gut metagenome | isolation source: healthy gut C | host: Homo sapiens
CGACCGCGCCTTTGCAACGCCCGAGGGGAAAGCTGCGCTCGACGCGCTGACCCACCCGGAGATCGTCCGACACATCCGCGCCGCCAAACAGGCCGCTCTGCATGCCGGGGCGAAGCTCTTTGTGCTGGACGGCGCGGTCATCATCGGCACAGCGGCAGAGGCCGAGTGCGACAAGCTCTGTGTGGTCACGGCTCCTTTTGAGGTCAGTGTGGAGCGCATCGCTGCCCGGGACGGTATCTCGCCCGAGATGGCCGCCCGCCGTCTCAACGCCCAGACGCCGGAGGCGGTTCTGACCGCTCGAGCGGACTACATCCTCCCCAATACCTCCACCCGCGAGGCGCTGGCGAAGGCAGCAAACGAGCTCTGTGACGCTCTCATCGGGGAGGGATGCCGCACTTGAAAACGCTGTTCCGACTGCTGCGCAGACTGGTGGTGCTGGTCTGCATCGCGGCAGTGCTCCTGACGGCTCTGCCGCCCCTTGCCCGAGAGGCCGACCGGCTGCTCTACCCCCGCAAATACAGCCGGCAGGTGGAGCAGTGGGCCGCAGAATACGAGCTTGACCCGCTGCTGGTCTATGCGTTCATCCGCACGGAGAGCGGCTTCGACCCCGCCGCCACTTCCAGCGTGGAGGCCCGGGGGCTGATGCAGATGACCGAGGAGACCTTTATCTGGCTGCGCAGCAAGATTGCGCCGGATGAGGACCTGACCTTCGATGAACTCTACGACCCTGACGTCAGCATCCGCTTCGGCTGCTACTACCTTCATCTCTGCATGGAGCGGTACGGCGGCGATGTGGCTACCGCTGCCGCCGCCTACCACAGCGGATGGGGGACAGTAGATAATCTGCTGCGGATGGAAGAGCATTCCTCCGACGGGCAGACGCTGAAGGGCTTTCCGTACAATCAGATGCACCACTACGTCGAAAAGATCACCGCCGGTTACGCCGCCTATACCCGGCTCTACGGCGGCTGATGTACTACAAACGAAGAAAACCGGAGAGGATAAGCCCTCGCTGGTTTTTGATAAATCAAAGTGTAAGAAAACAGAAAGGCAGGAGAGATCCTATGGCAGAAAAAACTCCGAACCAGCAGCTGGCTGAAAAGCTGCTGTTTAAGCCCGCTTACGCCGGTGACAAGTCCGCCGCCGTCAAGCAGGAGGCCCACGCATTCGCTGAGGGCTACAAGAAATTCCTTGATGCCGGCAAGACCGAGCGTGAGGTAGCCGCCGAGAGCGAGCAGATGCTCAAGGACGCAGGCTACCAGCAGTTCGACCCGAAGAAGACCTACGCCCCCGGCGACAAGGTCTACTTCAGCCAGCTGGGCAAGGCCATCGTGGCTTCCACCATCGGCACCCGCAGCTTCGAGGACGGCTTCCATCTGGTCATCGCTCATACCGACAGCCCCCGTCTGGACCTGCGCCCGACCCCGCTGTACGAGTCCGACCACCTCAGCTACTTCAAGACCCACTACTACGGCGGCATCCGCAAGTATCAGTGGGGTACCATGCCGCTGGCCATCCACGGCGTGTTCTCCCGCGCTGACGGCACCACCGTCTCTGTGAACGTGGGCGAGGATGAGAACGACCCCGTCTTCTGCATCACCGACCTGCTGCCCCATCTGGGCGCTGAGCAGGGCGAGCGCAAGCTGAGCGACGGCATCAAGGCAGAGGAACTGAACATCCTCATTGGTTCCGACGCTGTGGAGGATGAGGAAGTGAAGGAAGCTGTCAAGCTGAACACCATGATCCTCCTCAACGAGAAGTACGGCATCACCGAAAAAGATTTTGCCCGCGCTGAAATCGAGATCGTCCCCGCTTATAAGTCCCGCGACGTCGGCTTCGACCGCGCCCTCATCGGCGGTTACGGCCACGATGACCGCGTCGATGCATATCCCGCTCTGATGGCTGAGATCGCCACCAAGGATCCCGCCTTCACTACCGTCTGCGTCCTGACCGATAAGGAAGAGATCGGCTCTGACGGCGTCACCGGTATGCAGAGCATGTACGTCTTCCACTTCATGCAGGAGCTGTGCCGTACCGCTGGTCAGGACGACATCATTGCATTCCGCAACAGTGTCTGCCTGTCCGCCGACGTCACCGCTGCTTACGACCCGAGCTGGGCCAGCGCTTTCGAGCCGATGAACGGCACCTACGCAGGCCGCGGCATCGCGCTGTTCAAGTACACCGGCAGCCGCGGCAAGAGCGCTGCAAACGACGCTTCTGCCGAGCTGGTGGGCTATGTCACCCGCATGATGGACGCCGACGACGTTGCATGGCAGATTGGTGAGCTGGGCCGCCTCGACCTGGGCGGCGGCGGCACCATCGCAAAGTATGTTGCCAACCGCGGCATCCCCGTCATCGACATCGGTGTGCCTGTGCTGTCCATGCACTCTCCCTTCGAAGTCATCCACAAGACCGACCTGTACATGGCTTATCGTGCCTTCGTCCTGTTCAATCAGGCCGCTGAGTAAGCTGCTTCTACGCACCAAAGCCCCGGAAAGTCTGCCGTCTTGCAGGCCCTCCGGGGCTTTTTGCTATGTCGTGGGCAGGGGGACGGCCTGCTCTACGGTAAGGAAGGTGAAGCCGTTGTCCTTGTACCACTGGATGATGTCGGGCAGGGCTTCGGCAGTGGTGCGGGTGGTGGCCGAGTCGTGCATCAGCACGATGCACTGGGTCTGCTCGCCGGTCTCCCGCACGATATTGCGGAAGATGGTGCCTGCACTGGGCTTGCCGCCCACGGCGTCCTCGGCGCAGACGTTCCAGTCTACATAGGCGTAGCCTTTTGCAGTGACTTCTTCTTTGAGCTGCTGCATCAGCCCGCGCCCGCCGTAGCGGCGGCTCACGGTGTTGGTACTGCCGCCGGGAAAGCGCAGGTACTGCGATAAATGAAGAATGGTGCTTATCCAGCCGCATCTTGTCGGCGATCATCGCGATGAACTCGGAGTTGGTCGGTTTGCCGCGCAGATTGTGGATGGTGTAGCCGAAGTAGCTGTTCAGGGTATCCACATCGCCCCGGTCCCAGGCCACCTCGATGGCGTGGCGGATGGCGCGCTCCACCCGGCTGGCGGTGGTGTCGTTTTTCTTGGCAATCTCCGGGTAGAGGCGCTTGGTGACGGCGTTGATGTACTCCGGCTCGTTCATGGTGAGCAGGATGGCATCCCGCAGGAACTGGTAGCCTTTGATGTGGGCAGGGACGCCGATCTGATGCAGAATGTCCGTGACCTTCAGCTCGTCGCTGTCCACGCTAGCCGTGATAAGCCGCTTCTGGTGGCCGTGGGCGACTTTGAGCACCCGGCTGGCAAGGACATTCTCGTCGAAGGGCTTGACAAAGTAGTAGGCGAAGCCCTCATCCAGCAGCTCCTGGACCATTTCTTCGCTCTGGAAAGCGCCGGTGACGAAGAACGTGGTGTGCGTTTCGCCGGCGGCGACATATTTCTGCTTGACGGCCAGAGCATCCAGCCCGGGCATGAAGGCATCCAGCAAAACCACCTGCGGCCGCACCGCAAGCATCTTCTGCAAGATCTGAAGCCCGTCCTTTTCCACGACGGTCACTTCTACGCCTTTTGCTCCAGCGCCTCTCGGCAGGCTGCCGTAACATCCGCACTGGTATCCGACATCAAAAATCTTACTTTATCCATCGTACTATCCTCCAATGTGTGCAGTTCCCTTTACAGCTCTAGATTTTACCATAATTTACCATGAATGCAACAGGAAATTTTTTACATTTTCTGGAATTTTCACAAAAATCTTCCGGCTCATTCCGTTCTCTGCATTTTTCAGCGGCGTTTTTTGCCTGTTCGAGCATCGTCTGGGCAAAGATCCCATAACCACGAGTGGGGTCGACCAGAACATGGGTCACAGCACCCACAAGACGTCCGTTCTGGAGGATGGGGCTTCCGCTCATGCCCTGTACGATGCCGCCGGTCGCAGACAGAAGCGAAGGGTCGGTCACCCGGATGACCAGATTCCGGCGGGGGTCGGCGTCGCTGACCCGCTCGATCTGGATGCGGTAAGCGCGGGGCGTTTCCCCCTCGATGGTGGCCCATATCTCGGGGCCGGTGACGACTTCCTGTGCGAACGCGATCTCCCGCAGCTGGCCCGAGAACTGGGCGCGCGTCCTGCCGTAGACGCCGTTTTCCCCATTGATCCGGATGGTGCCGATGGCGTGGGCACTCAGAAAATGCCCCTTCAGCTCTCCGGGACTGCCTGCAGTGCCCTTGCTGCATCCGGTGATCTCGCAGGGCACGATCTCGCCGCTGCGCAGGGCGACGCTCTCGCCGGTGTCGCTGTCGCTGATGGGGTGGCCCAGTCCCGCAAAAACGCCAAGCTTTTTCGGACAGTCGTTGTCCAGCTCCAGCGGGATTTCTATGTTGTTATGGTTTCCGGTAAAGCTGAATACGATCTTGAGCCGGTTGTCATCGTAAAGATACACCGCGAGCAGGAACGTGTTGAACAGCTTTGCCAGGAACTTTTTGTTTTTTATATCCCCGGTACGGAAAAGCTGAAGCCCGGCAATGAGATCATCCCGGTCGATTTCGACCCGCTCTGCTTTGGCCGTGTTGATTTTGGCTGAGAGTTTTGCTTGCTGCTCCTCAAGGTCAAGAAGTCGTGTTCGGGTGGTCGGGGTGATAATACCGGCTTCGATTGCTTTCATCAGGTTGGATATGGCCTGCTGAACAGCCACCAGCTCATTTTCCATAGCTTCAATGTGAAGCTCATGGTCTTTTTGTTTGAAGTAAGCAATGGTGCTGTCCACGATGAAGTCTATGGTTTCATCATCCAAGCAGTACATCATGATGACCCGCGCCACAGCATTTTCAATCACATCTCGGCGGATGGCTTTCTTTTTCGCAGGTGTGTTCCAGCCGGTGCTTTTGACAGGCGTAGTAATAATGCATTTCGCCGGTCTTGCTGGTGCCAGAGATCCCGACCATATAGCTCCCGCAATGCCCACAGTACAGTTTGCCGGTCAGAAGATAGTTTTCTGCTCCGTGGCGGGCGCGTCCATAGCGGTCTGAAACGCCTACGTTGCTGGTAACACCGTGGGCGTTTTTATTTTGCTGAAAAACGGAAAAATCTACCGAAACGCTGACAAAGCAGGGAAGAAGCTGTTATATTTGAGCTGCTTCCGGGAGCAATCTTACAGGAAAGGGGATGCCAGCGCATGAAATCGGAAGATTATTCCAAAATCGTTGAGCAGGTAAAAGCCCTGTCGGATGCCGACCGGGAAGCGTTGCTCACTTATCTGCGCTCGCTGACAGGTAGCGCAGGTAGCTCAAAGCCTCCTGCTGCTTGTCGGCCGGAAGATGCACAAACAGCTCCATAATCTCAGCCACTTTGCCGTCCTCCTGCTGGAGGGCGGCTTTTTTCTTATCAACGGCGGTTTCAATAGAGCTTCCTAAAGGTGCGGGGTCATCTACTAGCCCTATAAGATAGGCTTCGCTGGTTCCAAGCGCAGATGCAAGAGGTTCCAGTATTCCAACAGGAAGATTTTCAATATCGCCGTTTTCATATCGATAAACGGTAGCACGGTTTTTCCCCAAACGTGTTGCAAGTTCATCGACTGAAAAGCCAAGCTCTTGCCGTCTCGCACGAATTCTATCTCCAATGGTCATTTGAAGCCCTCCCTTTTAATCTCTATTATACATAAAATTCGCAAATTTGCAATTCGATTTCCCGGTTTTTAAAAAATATTTCGCATGAGACGCGAAAAAACTCTTGACTTTGAAACGGAAAGGGCGTACAATACGGTTGTCGCAAATGTGCGACACGAAAAGGAGGTGAACAAATTGAACGTGCGAAAATTGAGAGCAAAGATGATTGAAAACAACTTTTCGGTCGAAGCGCTGTCAAATATTATCGGAGTCAGCAAATCGACGTTTTATCGGAAGCTGACCGAAAAAGGCGAAAATTTCACCATTGGAGAAGCCAACGCAATAGCGAGGGCGCTGAACTTTACCGCAAGGGACTTCTCTGCGATATTTTTTGCCTAAATTGTCGCATATATGCGACGACGGGACACACAACGGAGGTGAACTGAATTGACCGCAAACAAAAAGCTCCCGAACCGCCGTAGCGGAAAGGGAGCTGATGGGCCAATGGCTCAGATGGTGGACTTCATACAAGAGAATTGGAAAACCATCGTGATAGCAGCGGCCACAACCATTGCAGTGCGTTTACTGTTAGGGTGGTGACAAGGCTCACGATGATTGGGAGCCACAGGCTCTTAAAGAGTTCTGATTTTCTTGACTGCCTTAGATATTCTTCATAGATGCGGTAGAAGTCCGTGACACAGTAGGTGTCCAGCATGTGCATGGGCTGGTAAGTAATATCAACTGATTCGTCGCGATCTGCTTTGATTAAGCCCATCGAAGAAAGCCCAGCTACCTCAGACCGGTCACATTTTGTATGAGGGGACGGCTGATCTTACGAAGCAAGCGCTTCTCATCGGGACTTAAAATTATTGCTTCACAGTCCGATTTTCTATTCATACGCTTCTCCTTTCTGATTTTGCACAAGTAGAGCATGACAGGGGAGAGGGAGCAACCAAAAAGGCACCGTCCTGCTGGAACAGGGCGATGCCGGAAGCGATGCGCCATACCGACCAAGGTTATCTGTCCACGTTCCCGGAGGAACGTCTGAGAAAGGCTGCATCATCGTTTTTTAGTTTAACTGATTTCCCCTCGGAAATCAAGTGGGCTATACAAGAGAAAGAAATCCAAGATGTCCGACATAAAAGTTGATGTTTCCAGCATCACGCCGGAAGCCCAATACCAGCTGGCAAAGGGATGTTTGGAATTTTACTTTTCCATCGTCAGTCAGCCCGGCGGGCGTGAACAGCTGGACGCATGGAAAGCTGAACACCTGAGAAAGGAGAGCCGCACATGACCCATGAGGAACAGATTTCTTTGTTTGAAGCACTTGCGCTGAATGGCGCATGGAGCAACGCGGCCTGTACCGGATACTGCCTGCTGGCTATGCAGAGAGCCGGGCTTGACGAAAAGACCATCGAAAAGGTGCTGCATGAACTGCACTGGGCATTCGATGACACCAGCGTTGAACAGGCCGAGAAGATCTATTGCGGCGGGGAGGAGTAAAGATGCAGGAATTGCTGATGTTCATGTACCACCTCACCCCCGAACAGGCGGCGGCTCGTGTCCCGGTATTCCAGTTCTGGCTGACCGCTTTTGGAGCGGCACTGCTGATCTGGCTGGACAGCAAGGGCGTGTTCGATGGTTTGGGAGCATGGCTCGGCCGTGTTCTCCGTGATACCGCAGTAGGTGACCTGATCCGCAAGTTTATGTGATTTCGGGCTTGTCCCGGTTGTTTTTCTGAAAGAAAAGGAGATTTCAATGAAATACGGAAGAAGTTTGCAGGAGCTGGCGATTGAACTTGACCGGCAGGCCAAGGTCAAAGGACTACGTTGCCACGGCGGGCGCTATGCAGATGACCGCCGTCAACGAGAACTTTGACCTCGTGATCGGCAACACCCCGTTCCAGCTGAACGAAAATGCCCACCGCCAGCTGGGATTGCAGCTGAAGATCCCGGCTCCCTACTACGAGCGGATGCGGGCAGAGAACCCCGGCTTGCTGATGGCAAACGTCAATGGCTGGTTCCAGCAGTCCCCGGACACCCGCCGCATGGTTCGTACCCTTGACGGCACCGCCCGCGCCATTCTCTCCGACCGCTACCGCCGCATCGACAACTACGAGGTTGCCCAGACGGTCCTGCCGATTATTTCTGAAATGCAGGGTGCCCGCATTGAAAGCTGCGATCTGACCGATACCCGCATGTACATCAAGGTGGTCAATGAGCGCATCCAGACCGAGGTGGTGCCGGGGGACATTGTTCAGGCTGGCATTCTGATTTCCAATTCTGAGGTCGGCATGGGCAGCGTGTCCGTGAAGCCGCTGATTTACCGGCTTGTCTGCACCAATGGCATGGTGGCGGATGTGGGTGTTGGCAAGCGCCATGTTGGCCGCATCAATGAAAGCGTGGATGGCGATTTCGGAATTTTCCGGGATGAGACCATCGAAGCCGACGACCGGGCATTCCTGATGAAGATTGAGGACACCGTCCGGGCGGCGGTCGATGAAGCCCGGTTCAATGCGCTGGTGCAGAAACTCCGGGATGCCAAGGAAGCACCCATTCTCCCGGCGGCGGCTCCCAAGGTGGTTGAGCTTGCGGCCAAGGAGTTCAACATCCGCCAGAACGAGAGCGAGGGCATTCTGGGGCATCTTATCGCGGGCGGTGACCTTTCCCTCTATGGTCTGGCAAACGCTGTCACACGGCACGCGCAGGACGTGCAGAGCTACGACCGCAGCACTGAACTGGAAGCCACCGGCTACAAGATCATCACCATGCAGCCCTCGCTGTTGAAGCGCTGGAATGAGGAGGTGAGTACCGTATGAGCGGCAGACACATGAATGCCCGGCCCAAAAGGCTGACCCGCAAGCAGAAAGAAGCCCTTTCCGCACAGGGCTGGGATTCCCGCCTGTACCTCTGCGTCCGGGATGCCCCGGATCACATGGTTCTGCTGAACCGTACCACTGGCAAGACCGTTATATTCCACAAGTAAACCCACCACAAGAGAAAAGGAGTAAACATTATGATTCGCAACCCTAATGACATTCAGGATGGCGCGAAGAAAATCCGTATGCTGATCGCTGGCTACCCCGGCATCGGCAAGTCTACGCTGGCCCTGTCCGCACCCCGTCCGCTTCACATCGACTGTGATTTCGGCATTGACCGCATCGAGCCCCGGTATCGTATGCCGTACATCCAGCCCCGCAGCTATGATGAAATCCTCGGAGATCTCAAGCCGGAGAACGTGCAGGACTTTGAAACGCTGGTGTTCGACACGGCTGGCAAGCTGATTTCCCTGATGGGCCTGTGGGCTATCAAGCAGAATCCCAAAAATCAAGAAGCACCGGCCTACTTCCATGTTCTGGTCAACAAGATCGCCGCCGAAACTGGTGAATCGGATGACCTTGTGAAAGAGCGGCTGGTTGTGGCATACGGCACGGTTGCGAGGGACAAGGATGGCTGCACCGTGGGCTTCAAACTTCCGGCCAGCGTGGATGTTCACGACCTCTACAAATACACACGCTGCTTTGATGTGCGGGAAGAGGACGGGAAAAGGTTCAACTGCTACTTGGTTTACAAGGACACCAGCAAGATGGACACAAAGGAGTTTTCGCACCTGATTGACGGTGCGATTGAGGAAGCCAAGGCTCTGGGTATCGAGACGGACACCCCGGAACAGCTGGCACGGTACAAGGAGGAATGGTCACGATGAAAAACCGAATCGTCATCTGCGACTACTGCGGAACGCCCGCAGACTTAGTAAACAGTTCGGTGGTTTACCACCGCCACAGCTTCGGCATGATTTACCTCTGCCCTCGCTGGGCGCCTATGTCGGCGTACACAAGGGGTCTGACAAGCCCCTTGGCCGCTTGGCAAATTCGGAGTTGCGCAACTGGAAAAAGGCAGCTCATGCAGCATTTGACCCGCTCTGGAAATACGGTCCCTACCGTGGCCGCCGGAATGAGGCTTACCGCTGGCTGTCAGAGAAGATGGGCACTCCGATTGAATTTACGCATATTGGAATGTTCGATGTGGACCAGTGCCGCAAGGTGGTCCGCATCATGCGAGAAGAAAGGAACCAGTTATGGAAGATTTGAACGTCCAGACCATCGCTATCCCGGTTGAGGAGTACAAGGAACTGCTCCAGAAGCAGGCCGAACTCAGCCTCATTTATCACAAGGGCGCAAGCGGCAGCGTTTACGACATTGGTAACTTTGTGCTGGATTTGATGCTTGCAGTTCATCCGGAGCTGATTACCAAGCAGGAGGACACCGATGCTGAATAATTGCACATTTCAGGGCCACTTCGCTGCTGATCCTGAAATGCGGACCACACAGAGCGGCCTGACAGTTGCCAGCTTTCGCATGGCCGTTGACCGGGATAATGTCGGTCAGGATGGTCAGAGGGCTACCGATTGGCTGAATTTCGTGGCATGGCGTAAAACGGCAGAGTTCGTTTGCCAGTATTTCCGCAAGGGCAGCGCGGCTCTTGTGGAGTGCCAGTGCCAAACCCGCTCCTACGAGGACAAGAACGGTCAGAAGCGCACCGCCACCGAGTTTGTGGTCCAGAAGATTCACTTTTGCGGCCCCAAGACGGAGCAGCGTGTCGATGACGGAGGCGAAGCACCGCCGCCGGGCTACCAGCAGCCCTACCAACAGCCGACCTATCAGAACCAGCAGACGCAGCAGATGGGCTTCAACACCCAGAGCCAGCGGCAGCAGTGGCAGGGCGCAAATGCCGCCCCTGGCATTGTGCAGTATTCGCAGGGCAGCCCGGATGATTTCTCTGAAATTGACGATGGCGATGACCTGCCGTTCTAAGGAGGTTTGAATGGCAACAGGTAAACGGTACTACTGGATAAAACTCAAGGATTCGTTTATGAATTCCGAGGTGGTCGATTTCCTGATGAGCCAGCCCAACGGTGCCAACTACGTCGTCCTTTATCAAATGCTCTGTCTCAAAACCATCAATACGGGTGGTCGCCTTACATGCCAGATAGGCGATGTCATCATACCGTTCGATATGGGAAAGATTCAGCGTGACTGCAAGTGGTTCTCGCTGGACACCATCCGCATTGCGCTGGGGCTTTATAAACAACTCGGACTTATCTATGAGGAACAGGACGGAACGCTAGTTCTTGTCAACCACGCTGAAATGGTCGGCAGTGAAACCGATTATGCTGAAAAGAACCGCAGAATGCGCAGTAATGCAGCAAACAAACGGTTACAGGCTGGACAATATAGCGGACACGAAAGTGGACACAATGTGTCCGCTGATTGTGGAGAAAATGTCCCCATAGATATAAGAGATAAGAGAAAAGATATAAGAGATATAGAGAATAGAGATAAAGACGCTGGTGCGGCGGCTGTCGATGCTGGCCTGTCTGAGATTATCCGCTCTTTCGAGGACAACATTGGCAGCTTTCCCCCGGCGGCGAGTGATGCCCTGATGGACTGGCGGCAGATTTTCACGGATGACCTCATCCTGCTGGCAATCAAAAAAGCTGCCCTGTCAGGGGTCCGCAGGTGGAATTACGTCAATGGAATCTTGAAGGCTTGGAAAAACGAGGGTGTAAAAACCCTTGGTGATGTACAGGCGCGTGACCAGCGGCGCAAACCAGCAGAAGACCAGCAGCAGAAGCGGTCCGCCGCCGAGGACTACGATTTTATTTTTGGAGGCTCAAATGACAGTTGAATGTTTGAAAAGCTCAATGCTGCGCATTGAGCGGTATTTCGGGAAGGAACTCTCGACCGATGAGCGTACAGCACGAGCGGAAGTCTACGCCGCTGCACTGAAAGAAATCCCGGACGATGTGGTTTCGGCGGCTCTTGTAAAAGCGCTGACGGTCTGCCGCTATCAGAACCAGCTCCTTGTGGACTGGTGTGCGGAAATCCGCAAGATTCAGGATGTTGGGCGTCCAACGGCGAACGACCTCTGGAACGACGCTGCTGTGGCCGCACGGAAAATCGAAGCAAACCTTTACTATATGCACATCGGTGGCCTGATTACGGCTGATGGCAAGCTGAACCGCGACGATTTGAAGCGCCGCAATACTGAAATCTTTGCGGCTCTCCCGGTGGCAGTACAGCGGTGGGCTGGCTCCCCGGAAGATTTGAGCGACATTTTTTCCAGCCGGAGCACAGCAGATCTGCGGCAGTTCGTCCGGCCGGGGTTCGACCGGACCGTGGCCGACGCCCCCATCGAGAGCTTGAAACCTCCGGCACTGCCCGGCGGCGCAGCAGCACAGATTGGAGGTTGAAATGCAGTTTCGTTCTATCGTGTCGCTGGCCTGTGCAGTCAGCCTTTTTACCGGCAGCGCTCTTGCCAGCGCGGCCTATGCCCGCCGGGTGGATGAACTCACCATGGAGAGGGACATTTACGCCAGCCGGGAAGAAAACTGGATGAACAAGGCCGTGGAGCGCAAGGAAACCATTGAGCAGTTGCAGACCGAGGTTGAGCAGCTCACGGACACCATTGCCGCAGATCAGAGCATTGCCCTTACATACGCAGGGGAGTTTCAATGCACAGCCTACTGCTCCGAGGAATACCCGCATATCTGCGGGGAGGGGCAGGGCATCACTTCCAGCGGCGCAAAGGTTCAGCCGGGCGTGACGGTGGCCGCAGACACCAGCATCTTTCCCTATGGCACGGTCATTCTGATTGAGGGCGTAGGGATGAGAGTGGTACAGGATACCGGATCGCTCATCAAGGAAAATGCCTTAGATGTGGCCGTAGGCACCCATGCGGAAGCGATTGCATGGTCTGGCTGGGGTTCTCACAAGGTCTGGATTGTGACGGGAGGTGAGACGGATGCCGCTGAATGAGTACGGCGAAAAGCTGGATTCCAACGGCTATGCACCCAGCATCCTGCATGATAAGCCGGTCTGCCTGATCTGCGGGCGGTATGGTACAGCACGGCATGAGGTGTACTTCGGGAGTGCCTACCGGGCAAAGAGCAAGCGTCTGGGCCTGTGGGTGACGCTTTGCCCGTGGTGCCATCAGAACGGCCCGACCGCCATCCACAACAACCGTGATGCTGATCTCCGGCTGAAGCGCTGGGCGCAGAAAAAGGCTATGGAACACTACGGCTGGCCGGAAGCCCGGTTTATTCAGGAATTTGGGAGGTCGTATTTATGAGTGAAAAATGCCCGATTATTGCCATTGATCCGGGCAACAGGCAGAGCGCCTACTGCGTTATCGACTGCAACACATTGAGGCCGCTGGAGTTCGGTAAGGTCGATAACGAAGAATTGCGCAGCAAGCTGGTTTTCGCCAATGAACAGGGCTGGCAGTGGGCGGCCATTGAAATGGTGGCTTCTTACGGCATGGCCGTAGGCAGGGAAGTGTTTGATACCGTCCTCTGGATTGGGCGTTTCTATGAAGCACTGTCCATCCAGATGGCGCAGAAGCCGCGGCTTCTCTGCCGCATCGAAGAAAAGCGGCACATCTGCCATGACAGCCGGGCAAATGACCCGGCCATCCGGCGGGCGCTGATTGACCGTTTCGCAACCCACGATTTGAAAAACGGAAAAGGCACCAGCAAAGAACCCGGATTTCTTCTACGGCTTCAAGCGGACATCTGGGCGGCATACGCCGTCGGGCTGACTGCCATTGAAAATCACAATAACGATTACAAAATTTCATCTGATTGCTGAAAGGAGTACATACCATGAGTGAAATTTCCAACTACGAGGCCCAGAAGAAAAAGCTGCAGGGCCTGTGCGATGAGCACAACTTCACGTTCCGCTTCTTCAAGGATCGCTATCCCATCACGCTGGTGATCACCCCCATCAACGACGTTGCCACCCAGATGGATATGCTGGGCAATGTGGAAGAAACCGGCTATTGCAGTCAGGATTCTTCTATGTGCTGGTACTTTGAGAACAGCGAGCTGAAGACCAAGGTCAAGGGTACGTTCAGCATCGACAAGGTTCTCCGCACCAAGATTGAGAACATCCTGCTGAAGATGATCTCTTTCTGGCAGCAGTACTTCTTCCGTGACCTGATGGAGAACGGCAAACTCCGCAATTTCGGCGTGCCGGTGCCTGATGTGCCGGATTCCAATTCTCAGAGGGATTCCCAGCAGGACACCAAGCAGGAGACCCCGCAGGACGACACCGACGATGACGATGAACCGACCGAGGACTCCGCTGAGGATGATACGGAGGAATAACCAATGGCAAAGGCAGCAGTGACGCGCAGCATCCGGGACGACCACCAGAAAAACTTCCTCAAAATCTTCAATGGCCTGACCGGAAAACATAGCCGCTGGGAGATTTGGGAGGACTTCGTCACCCTGACAGCTATTGAGATCTCAAACAGCACGGACAAGGTGAACGCGGCCGAACGCACCAAGATGTACCAGACCATCGTTTCCAAGTATTCTGCCAAAGAGCGGGACGGCATGGCTGAAATGCTGGCCGAGGTGATCATGGGAATGGAGCAGAACCCCGACCAAGATTTCCTTGGCTCTCTGTACATGATGTGTGAGTTGGGCAATGACCACGCCGGACAGTTCTTCACGCCCTACGACGTGTGCCGCTGTATGGCCGAGATCACGTTTGACCCGAAGCTGCACCCGGACATGGAGGGGTTTATCTCGGTATCTGACCCGGCCTGTGGAGCTGGCACCACGCTGCTTGCCTTTTTGAACGTCTGCAAAAGACGGAATATCTGCTACCACAACAAAGTCCTTGTCGTAGCCCAAGACATTGACTTCATCGTTGGGCTGATGTGCTACATCCAGTGCAGCTTCATGGGCTGCGCTGGATATGTAGTCATCGGTGACACCCTTGTGAATCCGGCAACCGCTTATGATAAGCGTGGGCTGCTGCCCGCCGGGCCGCAGAATCGCATTTGGTATATGCCGTTCTTCTCCACCGACATCTGGTATATGCGGCGACAGATAGCCCAAATGAACCTTTTGCTGGAACCCAAAGGCGAACCTGCAAAAATCGAAAAAGCAGATACTAAGCCCGTAAATTTGCAAAAATCTATCAAAAATGAGCCGAAAGCCCCGGAAAATGAGCCTCTTAATGAAACCAAAACCGGGCAGCTCACGTTTTTCTGAAACCATGGAGGAAAATAAATCATGGCAGAGATCACGAACATTGCGTGCAGGAGACTGCATCCGCACCCTGATAACCCCCGCAAGGAACTGGGGGATTTGACGGAACTTGCCGCCAGCATCAAAGAGAACGGCATCTTCCAGAACCTGACCGTTATCCCCGGCCACTACCTCAACAGCCGGGAGTACATTGCGAAGTGCGTTGACGAGGGCGGGGATGCCGCAGCAGCAGCGGCAGCATGGACACCCAAGGCTGTGTGGTCCAGCGATGACTACACCATCATCATCGGGCATCGCCGGGCCGCGGCCGCACAACAGGCAGGATTGTTTGAAGTGCCCTGCGTAGTCGTGGAAATGGACGAAAGGGAACAGCTGCAAACCATGATGATTGAGAATATGCAGCGTACCGACCTGACTACCTATGAGCAGGCGCAGGGCTTCCAGCTGATGCTGGATCTGGGCGACACGGTGGAGCAGGTGGCATCCAAGTCCGGCTTTTCCCAGGCAACCATCCGCCGCCGGGTGAAGCTCCTTTCTCTTGACCGGGATGCGTTCCGCCGGGCAGAACTTCGCGGTGCCACGCTTTCGGACTATGCAGAGCTGGACAAGATTGAGAGCGTCGAGGGCAAAAATAAGGCGCTGGAAGCTCTTGGTACTCAGAACTTCCGCCGGGTGATGCAGGACATTCTGGAAAAGCAGAAGTGGGAACACCGCAAAGCTGAATGGATTGCAGAACTCAAGAAATTTGCGGTTGAGGACCCGAGTGTTAATTATCAGACCCATGAACACGTTACCGGGTACAGCAAGTGGAATATCACAAAAGATGTTGTTGTGCCGGAAGATGCAGATCATGTCCAGTATTTCTACAAGGTGAGCAGTGGGCAGATTGACCTGTACAAGACCCGTGATGTGGCCGCAGAGGATGCCGAAAAGGCAAAGAGGGATGCCGCCCGTGAGGAAGAACGCATGATTATGGAGAGCTTCCACAACATCACGGAACTTATGTTCAATCTCCGCCGTGAATTCGTAGTGGAGCTGACTCCTACCGATTGCAAAAAGGGCTTCCCGGCTATTGCCTGCTACATGGCCTGCGCCGCAGACGATAATTTTGATTTAGACCTGACGCTGATTGGAAACATCCTCGGTGTGGAGCTGTCGCAGGAATTTGTGGACAGTTCCGGCAAGGACTGGTACAAAATTCTGGATGAAGATGGGGTCTACGGTACGATGCCGGAAAAGGTGCTGCTGGCGCTTGCCTATTCTTCGATGGACAGCAGCTATTGCGGTTACTGGAGTAAGGACTGGAATGTTGAGCGCCAGAAATATGTGTACTCTTATCGGGAAAATCCGACACTGGATGCCACCTATGAAATGCTGACGGCGCTGGGGTATGAGATCAGCGACGATGAGCAGGCATTGAGGGACGGCACCCACAAGATTTTCCGGGAGTACGGCTCTGATGAAAAGAAGTGGTCGGATTGTGACTACTGCAAAGCGGCACACCCGAACTGCGATAAGTGCTGCAAAGCCTGTGATGAACCTTGCAATGCCGCTCAGGCTTGCAAGAAAGACGAAGAAAGGACGGAAAACGATGAATGAGAAAACTATGGGGGCTATCCCTGTTTCTGCACTGGAGCGTCTGGAGCAGAGCGCTGTGAAGCTGAGCCTGATTACTTTTTGCCTGCGTCACGAGGAACTCAAGGCCGCACCTGATGCGGCGGAGATCCACAGCATCAAATCTGACCTGAGCCGGGCATTGCGGGAGGTCAGCACCAATGCTGCCGCCTGTGCGCTGACCGGCGGCATCCCGGAAAAGGCAAAGGCAAGCACCCCTGCGGGGGCAGAGCCTAAGCGTGTTCAGCGGAAAGAAATCCCCAAAGGCACGGCCTACGGTGTCCTGCGCCTGCGCTGCCCGAAATGCGGGGATGTGTTTGGCCGGTTCCTGCGGGAACCCAGCGCCAGTGTGACCTGCCGTTGCGGCGGGGAAGTTCAGCTGGACAACCTGACACGGTATGAGTTCACCTGCCCCTGCTGTGACTTTGAAGCCCGCGGCCGCACAAATCTGGAAGACCCCGAAATCACGGTGCCCTGCAAGTGCGGCAACCCGGTCACGATGAAGTGGGACCGCAACAAGCGTATGTACCATGAATGAGGGCGGAAGCAATGACACTTGTGGGTGCCGCTGCTGGAGCCGCCGGAGAAAGAAAAGCAATGAAAGAAAAAACCATCACAGTTTCGCATGAAGTGTCACCGGAATATGGAAAATGCAGTTTCGGTGGGGACTTTTGGGGAGAAGAAGTGTGCAAGTACCACGCACTTCGTACCCAGACACACGGAAATAAGGCACCGCCGGAATACAGAAAACCCAAGTGCCTGTTATTCAACTGCTGGCTCGAAGAACCCTACAAGAAGTGTGAAGCATGCAGAAAAGCGTGCAGAGAGGAGAACGAAAAGTGAAAGCTGTCCTTATCAGCATCAAGCCCAAGTGGTGTGACCTGATCCGGCGGGGGCGTAAGACGGTTGAGGTCCGCAAGACCTGCCCGAAGCTGGAAGTGCCGTTCAAGGTTTATATCTATGAGACCATGGATGGCGGTCGTGGTAGCGGCCTTGTTTTCGGCGAGTTCGTCTGCAACGGCTTTGATGTGTTCAGGCCGATCGGCAAGGGCATCAGCATCAAGCGTTTCCCGGCGCTGTACGAAAGCTGCCTGACCCTTGATGAAATCGTAAAAGTATGCGCAGGGTGAGCCGGTATATGGCTGGCAGATCTCTCAGCTGAAGCTCTACGAGGAGCCGCTCAAGCTGGAGGATTTCTCCCGGCACGGTTTCTGTGGCATGAACGGGACTGGCGTTTGCGGCAATGCAGACTGCGAGAACTATCAACCGTCTGGCAACTATATGGAGCCGCCCACCTGTGCAGTCAATGGCTGCATCCTGTATGAAGCGCCGCAGAGTTGGTGCTATGTGGAGGAAAGGGAGTGTTCGGAATGAAGTGGATTCAGATTACCGATGTCATAAAGTGGATTGCTGTGTGCGTTGCAATCTCCATTTCTGTTTATGTGACAAGGGATGGAAGATACCTCTGGTTTCTTCTCATCCCTGCATTCCTGATTTAAGCGGGGTGATGGCAATATGAGAGATTGTTCTATATGCAAGGCGAGGGCGTACTGCTGGGAAGCAGTTGAACCCGGCTCCATCATGTGCGGCATCAACCTGATGCAGCATGGTGGGACGAAAAGTGAACCCGAAACGCCGCGGTCGATAAGCGTGAAGCTGAGTCCGACCTTTTGCGCATACTGCGGTAAGCCGCTGAAAATCATTGGAACAGAGCGCTTCTGCGACAATGTTAAGTGCTTCAACCGCTTTCAGAATGTATAAAGGGGGATGCCTGATGTCAAATTTTCAAAAAGATGTCCAGCTCCTCACTGATTTGCAGGAGCTGATCTCCGATGCAGAGCGCACCGCCAATATGCCGGGGTATGCGGGGGCTGTATTCAATGCAATCTCCCCGGCGCTGAAAGCGGCCATGCCGGCAGCACAGAAGAAAGCCCGGCGGCAAATCGATGTGCTGACCCGCGCCAAAGAACGGCTGATGGAGCTGATGGAGGAACCGCAGAAATGACCAACGGTGACTTTATCCGCTCCATGTCGGATGCAGACATCCGGGAAAACTTCACCCAGCTGCTCTGTGAATTCGTCCAGCGGAAGCAGACGAGCCGTTGCCGGAGCAGAGAACATTGCTTCCACTGCATCAAGGACTGGCTGAAAGAAGAAAGCGTGGCGCTTAGGAGGGCCGATGATGACACTGAATGAGATTCGCAAGCTCCGGGGGATGACCCTCAGCGAGTTTAGCCGGAAGTCAGGGCTGTCCCCGCATACTGCACGGAACCTGATGGGCTACAGGGAACTCTACGGAAATCCTCGGATGGACACGATGGTGGATGCGGCGCGGGCGCTGAATGCGGTCGTGACGACGATCTCCCCCAAGGGCGTGACGATCCGCGCCAGAAAGGAAAGCGCATGACTCCTATTCCGTTCCGTGAGCAGAACATCACCTATAATCCGCCGGAGGGCATGGAAGACAAGTGCGAAGCTGCTTCCAGCTTTCCGGGGAGAGGGACAGGTGATCTCCTGCTGGCATCTTACATTATGGGAGCGCATCAAGCTCCTGCTGACCGGGCGGCTGTGGTTCTCGGTGATCGGCAATGGACAGCCGCCTATCTGGCTGGGCGTGGATTGCCCGTTCATTCGTAAATAATCCGACAAGACCTGTATTTTTGCCGTAAAATGTGCTAAAATAATTAGGTAGCACCTCTACAAATTGGAGGCCGCGCACATATTACTGGAGGTCAGGTATGACGGTGCAAGAGCTGTCCAGATACTTAACGCTTCGAAAGCAGATTGATGAGGACAAAGAAATCTACGAGAACATGTGCCAGAAGATGGGACCAGCATCCCCGTCACTGTCAGGAATGCCCCATACTCCCGGTGTTCGTGATAAGGTTGGTGATCTGGCCGCAGACCTGGCAGACTTGGATGCCGGCATCAAAGAGCTTGAAGCCGAAGCCGAAAGGGTACTTCCAGCAATAGAAGAATTCTGTGTGTCGATTTCAGACCCACGGATGCGCCTGATTTTCAGGCTCCGTTTCGTGCGGTGCCGCTCATGGGCAGAGATTGCAGGAACACTCGGAAGGTACTATACCGAAGCCGGAGTGTGCAAGATGGCATATAATTACCTCAAAAAGATAGCCTGAATTAAATTCAAAAGGCCGCTGTCTCAGTATGAAAATGCTGATTCAGCGGCTTTTTCTTTTGCTTGCCTGCCACGGGTGGAAAGCGTAGTTTGTCAGATGACTTCCAATGGTTTCTGATGGGTTCTAATGACTTCCAATCGGTACGAATGCTTTCCAATGCTTTCTGATGACGCAAGGCGCAAGGCATGGTATTATTATGCTACAAAATCCTAAACAAAGCCGGGCGGTGCAGATCATCTGATGTGCGCCGCCATTTTTATGGAAAGGAGGATTTTTCCGCCCCGCGTTGCTCCTTTGCGCGGGAAATCGTGCTTCCAGTCATCCCCGGTTCGCCGCCGGGGCTGTCTGGAAGCAGGTCATCATAAGGAGCAATTCATGGAAATCAGAAAAGTACCTATCAGCCTGCTCAATGCAGCACCCTATAATCCGAGAAAGGATTTGCAGCCCGGCGACCCGGAATATCAGAAGATTGCCCGGTCAATCGAAAAGTACGGCTGTGTTGAGCCTATCATCTGGAATGAGAAGACTGGCAACGTGATTGGTGGCCACCAGCGCTTGAAAGTGCTGGCGGCGACCGGCGCGGTGGAAGTGGATGTCAGTGTGGTGCAGCTGTCCCTTGAGGATGAAAAAGGCCCTGAATCTGGCGCTGAACAAAATCAGCGGCCAGTGGGACAATGAAAAGCTGTCTGCCGTCCTGCAGGATCTTTCTGCCGGCTTCGATGTTGAGGTGACAGGCTTCGACCAGCATGAGGTTGACGCACTGGTTGCATCCTTTGCGGAGAGCGGCCATGAGTACGAGCTTCCCGGCTCTGAACCCTATATCAATAATTTCTTTGATTCCGGGGTTCAGGCAAAGCCCAAGGCCGAGGAACCCGCTGCCGTTCCTGCACCGGAAGCCCCGGCACAGGATGCAGAGATGCACCCCAGCGCTGCACCCACACCCAATGAGGTGCAGGCAGTCCAGCCCGGCGGGAAAAAGACCGTCATTGTGCCTAATCTGTCTGAACAGGATGCAACCACCCTCGTGGACGTTCTCAAGGACATGGGCTTTGCGTACCGTCTGGAGGATGCGGCATGACACAGTATGTGATATGCGCACTTCAGATGGAGGGCTTTCACTGCTGGCCGGAGGCTGATGGAGAACTCGCATATCTCAAAAACTCACACCGTCATATCTTTTTTATTACGGCAGAGTTTCCAGTTCACAATGCAAACCGTGAAATAGAAATCATCAGCCAACAGAATGCAATCAAGCGCTATCTTCTCTCCAAGTATGGGGATGAGGATGGCGCTTGTCATTTTGGGCGGCGCTCCTGTGAGGACATCGCCGCCGAAATCCTGAACCAGTTTGAAAACTCCACATCCTGCACCGTCCTTGAAGATGGGTTTGGGGGTGCGCGAGTTGTTCGATAACAACATCAAAGTGCATTTTGCCGGGAGCGACGGCGGAGAGATATTCTACGCCGCCCTGCTGGCAGCACAAACCAAATACCGGCTGTTTTCCTGTTACAAGTACATTCTCAAGCGTCGCCCGGATGATGATTTCCGGCTCCCGGCGGACCATGTGATCCGTGTGCAGGATACAGTCAACCGCCATGTGATACAGGATAGCGGCCTGTTCACGCTGATGTTTGGTGCCGGGAAAGGGCAGACACAGACGTTGGAAAGCCTGACCGAGTGGCAGGACAAGCTCATAGCATTCGTGCAGCAGAATGATCTCCGCTGTACCTGTGTCGAGCTGGACTGCCAGAAAGTGCTGGGCGTAAGGGAAGCGTGGTACTTACGGGAGCGGATGAAGAAGCTACTGGATAACCCCCAAATCAACGTATTCCATTTTGAGGATGGGATGCGGGGACTGGACAGCATGATAGATTTCAGCGACTACATAGCCCTGAGCATCCCGGAGCTGCGCATCATCAAGCCGAAGACGTTCCGGGAGGACACCCGCTATCTGACCCACTACATCAAAAACCGCAAACCTGAGATCGACATCCACCTTTTGGGATGCACCGATGTGAAGATGATCGCACAGAACAGCTTCTGTACCTCCGCAGACAGCACCAGCTGGCTGTCCGGGGTCAAATATGGCTGGTTCGATGATGGCAACCAAAAGGCACATATCAATCAGTTCCGAAAAGACCTCATAGAACAGCGGCTATCCGCGGTGAGGACCATTACAGAGGGCAGGGGGCTGGAGCTGACAGATAAAACGCTTCTCTATGGAGCGAGAGCCAGCCTGTGCGCCACCATCTGCAAACAGAAATATACACGAGCCGCAGGCTCACAAGAATAGGAGCAAAAATGAAAAAGACAAACGAGAACTTGGTGATCCTGATTACGTTGTTTGCAATCAGCATTGTCATTGCCAACGTGACCGGCGCACGCACCATTACAACCGGCCTGCATATCGGCCCCATCGAGCTGGCCTTGAGCGGCGGTGCCATCACCTACGCCGTCACATTTCTCTGCACAGACATCATCGGCGAGATTTGGGGCAAGGCAACAGCCCAGCGCGTGGTGAAGTATGGCTTCATCGGCCAGATTTTTGCCACCGCCTGCATTATGATCACCGGCGTTTTTCCTGCGACGGATGCCGTCATGGACAATGCTTATCAAACCCTGCTGGGGCAGAACTGGATTTTCGTCATCGGCAGTCTGTCCGCATACCTCGTTTCCCAGTCGTGGGATGTGGCCGTGTTCCATGCAATCCGTGACCGCTACATTGCCAAGCATGGCAGTACCAAGGGTGGCCGCTGGCTCTGGAATAACGGCAGCACCATCACGAGCCAGATTTGGGACACGGTGATCTATGCGGTCATCAGTTTCGGCTTCGGTCTGGGTTGGGTGCATACCCATGAGGGCCGGATGCAGCTTATCGGTATTATCATCGGGCAGTATCTTCTGAAAGCCTGTCTGGCGCTGCTGGATACTCCTTTTTTCTATTTCTTCACGAGAAATGCAGACCGCCGCTGACGGCATCGTGTAGCGTGCGCTCTGTGTTCCGCCTGCCAGTTTGAGCAGAAACAAACAAAGGAGGATGGTGACTATGTAGATGGACAAGCGGGATAAAGGCTACACCCTGTATAAAAAAGGTCTGTCCTGCACCGAGATTTCCAAGAAGTTGGACGTGTCTATCAACACAGTAAAGTCATGGCGCAAGCGCTACTGGACGCAGGGTGCAGATGCACCCGCAAAACGCACCCTGCACCCAGAGGATGCACCCGCCGCACCTGACCCTGAAACAAGACCAAAGCAGGGCGCGCCGCCGGGTAATGTCAATGCCGTTGGAGCAGGTGCGCCCAAAGGGAAACCGCAACGCCGTCAAGCATGGCGGTTGGTCTGAACTGATGTTCCGAAGCTGGACAGAGGAACACCGTCAGCTGTTGGATGCCTGTGACGAAGATGTGGATGCAGAAGAACTGCTCATAAACGAGCTGAAGCTGCTGACCGCCCGTGAGGGCTATCTGCTGGAGCGTATCTCCCACTATTCCAAAGAGGGAGCCTATGTTCAGACGCAGACCACATCCAAGAGAAGCAGGAATTTCAAGCGGCTGGATGGTGACACTGAAAAGGAAAAGAATGATTTGCAGGCCTATGTGGATGCCATTGATGCCAAAGTAGCCGCCGGGGAGCGTTTGCCGGGCAATGAAACCCTGACAAATTCCACTCTGGAAGCGTCCTACCTCATCATAGAGCGCTTGAACAAGCTCCTGACCGATGTACAGCGGCAGAAAGCCCAGTGCATCAAACAGCTGGCCGAACTGCGCAATATGAGCGGCGGCGGAAAGAGCGAACTGGTTGACGACTGGGTAGCAGCCATTCAGGCCGCAGAGGGGATGGACGATGACACGCCGTGAGTTTTTCCAAAGAAGAATACCGCGGTACCGCAAAGACCCGCTCCTTTTTTTCAAGGAAGTGACTCACTTTGAGCCGGATCCATGGCAGCGGGAGGCGGCTGTGGCGGTATCACAGCATCGGCGTGTTGCCATCCGTTCCGGGCAGGGCGTGGGCAAAACGGCATTGGAAGCCAATCTTATGTGGTGGTTCATTGCCTGTTTTTCCTACCCGCGCATCGTCTGCACCGCCCCCACGATGCAACAGCTGGATAACGTCCTGTGGGCAGAAATGGCAAAGTGGCTGGACGCAAGCCCGGTGCTTCAAATGATGTTCACATGGACGAAGACCCGCGTGTACATGAACGGCTATGACCGCCGCTGGTTTGCCGTCCCGCGTACAGCCACAAAGCCTGAGTCCCTGCAGGGCTTCCACGAAGACAATATGCTTTTCGTGGTGGACGAAGCATCCGGTGTTGCTGACCCCATCCTTGATGCCATCGGCGGCACCCTGACCGGTGCCAACAACAGGCTTCTCTACTGCGGGAACCCCACAAAGGCGACCGGCGGCTTTGCTGAGAGCTTCCAAGGGGACGGCATGGACTGGTACTGCATGACGGTATCAAGCCGGGACAGCCCCCGCACCAGCAAGGAAAACATAGCTGCCCTCGAAAAGAAGTACGGCAAAAATTCCAATGTGGTGCGCGTCCGTGTAGACGGCCTGCCGCCGGTCGCGGACAGTGATGTGTTCATACCCAGCTACATTGCGGAAAAGGCCACCATGAATGAGCCGCTTCCGCATGACAGCCCGGTGCGACTCTCCATCGGCTGTGACGTTGCCCGCTTTGGTGATGACTGCACTGTCATTGCCCCCAACATAGATGCTGACGTTCAGGAACTGAAAATTCGGAACGGACAAGATCTGTGGGCAACGGCAGAGGACATCATCTTTGAGTATCTTTTCCTGCTGGAGAAGTACCCGCAGTACCCCGGCATGGTCTATGCCATCATTGATGATACCGGTCTGGGCGGCGGCGTGACCGATATTCTGCGCCATGAAAGGGAAGCCAGAGGGCTGAACCAGCTTGAGGTTATCCCGGTGAACTTCGGTGCATCCGTGCCGCAGGAGGATGCCGCTGCCAACTATGCCGACATATCCACATGGATGTGGTCACTGGTTCGTGACATGGCACAGAGCGGGCGGCTGCACCTGCCCAATGATACAGAACTGATCGCCCAGCTTTCCACACGAAAGTACGCTTTTGCAGGAACACCGCCGAAGCTGAAGTTGGAGAGCAAGGACATTATGAAGCGGCGCGGCCTGCCCAGCCCTGATCGGGCGGATGCCGTGGCACTGTCCCTGTATCAGCCCGTCACCTACACATGGGAAATCGGATAGGAGGAAACAACAGAAACATGGCAGTATTTGGATTCGGACGGCGCAATGCCGTTGGGCGGCAGTACAATGGCGGGAACGTCAGCGTTATGCTGCCCCGGTACACTACGCCGCCTGAGCGCAATACGCGGGACTGGCTGGAAATGTTTGGCCGCAACCCGCGTTTGGCGGTTGTGGATCGCATTGCTTCCGACCTGTCCACCTGCGCCGGTAAGCTGTACCGCAAGGATGAAAACGGGGAAGAAGTGGAAATCACGGACCATCCCTTTTTGAATTTCATGGCGCATCCGAACCCCCTCTATGAAATGACTTCGGGTGCGTGCTGGCGGTTGCAGCAGATTTATCTGGAACTCAAGGGCGAGGGCTACTTCGTCTATGAATTTGATGCCCTCGGTCGTCCGGTGGAGCTGTGGCCGCTCCCTACACATTGGGTGCAGCAGACCCCCTATGTGGGCTACCCCTACTATGAAATCAGAACGACCGGCGGACTCATCCGGCAAATCCCGGTGGACGATATTTTCTGCATGAAAGAACTGAACCCGCTTGACCCCTACAAAAGAGGTCTCGGTGCGGCAGAGTCCCTTGCAGATGAGATCGAGACGGACGAGTACGCGGCAAAATTCCAGAAGAAGTTCTTCTACAACGATGCCACTCCGACCACGCTGATCTCGATGCCGGGAAGCAGTAAGGATCAGCGTGACCGTTTCAGATCTGAATGGAATGAGCGCTTCCGGGGGCCGTTCAACTCCCACGGCATTGCCACGGTGGACGGCAACGTGACCGTGACAAAGCTGGCCGAGAACATGCGCGACATGGATATGACGGAGGGGCGAAGGTTCCTCCGGGATGCCGTGCTTGAGCATTTTGGTGTTCCGCGTGAAATCATGGGCATCACGGAGAGCAGCAACAGAGCCACGAGCGAAGCGGCTCAGTACATCTACGCCCAGAACGTCATCATGCCACGGCTCAACCGCAGGGAAGAAGCCATCAATACACAGATTTTGCCGTTCTATGGCAATGATCTTGTCTGGCATTTTGATGATGTGGTTCCGCGCTCGCAGGAGTTTGACAAGGCCAAAGGGCATTGACGGCTGGAATGCCGGGCTTTTGACCAAGGATGAAGCCCGCGAACTGCTGGGCATGGAACCCTGCAAGACCGGCGGCGACTGCTTCAAGATTACTACTTCCGATATGTTCATCGGCTCCAACGATGACCCGGCGGAGGTGACGACCGACCTGATGCAGGAAAGCACAGATGAAGTCGAAGTCACGGATGATGAAGATACCGGCGGGATGCTGTCTATGAGTGACCGCCGGGAGCATGAAGAAAAATCCCGTGTGCAGAACATCGGCAATCTGCTGGCGGCCGCCCAGAAAGCCCAGAGAGCGAAGTTTGAAGTTGCCACGATGAAGTTCTTCCGGCAACAGCAAAAACGGCTCTCCGGCTCTCTGAGCGGCACTGAGAAAGCAGACTGGAGCGTGTGGGATGTCCTGATGCCCTACATCACGGAAAACCATGTGGAAGACAGCGCCGCATGGTCTGCCCTCGGTGAGCAGGAGCAGAAAAATCTTGTGGAGCAGTTCATTGGTGGCCTTGTCAACTGGCCGTCCGAAGAAACGGCAATGGAAGAAATCTTCAAGCCGCTTTGGAAGCAGACCTATGATGAGGGTACCCGGATTGCAAAACAGGCCTACAATATCCGCGGTGTTGACCGCCCGGAACTGCTCAGTCAGGCAAAGCTCCACGGTGGGAAGCGCGTCCGTCGTGTGACGCAGACCACCAAGGAAAATATCTCCCGCATCGTGGCAAACGGCATTGAAGCTGGTATTGGCCGCGAAAAGATGGCGGATGAGATTTTGCAGGAGTATGAGATCCAGACCCGGAGCAGGGCGCGGCTCATTGCAGAGACCAAGAAACCGTTATGACGCTGGAGACCGGCCACTATGACATGATGCAGAAAAGCGGCGCCACCACGAAGACGTGGCATCACCGCCCGCAGAAGAACCCTCGTGATGGTTCCAATGGCGGTCCGAACCATGTCAAGATGGACGGAGAGACCGTGCCGATCGATGCCCGGTTCTCCAATGGCCTGCGGTATCCCTGCGACCCGGAGGGGCCTGCACGCGAAACCATCAAATGCAGGTGCTACGTCACCTACAACAGATAAAGGAGGGCGTGAGAGTGGTATTCACGCGAGAAGATGCAGCTCGTGCTGCACAGACAATCGGCATTGACTTCAAAAAGGAAGCATTCCAACTGGAAGACCTGCTGAACGGCATGAACACAGAGCTTGCCCGGCACGGTACCAAGGCGGGAACGGCCGATGTTACACACGATGACCCCACTATGACGGCGAAGCTGGCAGTTGCAAATCTGCGGGTATCGCCGTCTTATTATTCCCAGCGCGTGGGGAAAAGCGCATGGGAACGCTCCCTTGCACGGGGAGTAAAGCACAAGAGCGCAAAGACCGAGTACAAAACCGTGGAGTTTGAACTGGAGGGCTTTGACGATAAAGAGGGTACATTCTCCGGCTATGGAGCCGTGTTCTCCAATATCGACAGCGGCGGCGACATTATTGAGCCGGGTGCCTTCACGAAGACCATCGCCGAGGGCATCGGCCGGGTGAAAATCCTGTCCGGGCATAACGATAGTCTGCTGCCGATTGGCATTCCTACCGAACTCCGCGAGGATGCAAAAGGCCTTTTTATGAGCGCCAAGATCAGTGATACCACTCTCGGCAGGGATGTGAAGACGCTGATCCATGACGGCGTTCTGTGCGAACTCTCTATCGGCTATGACCCGGTTGTGTTTGACTACGATGAGAACGGCATCCGCCACCTCCGCGAAGTCAAGCTCTGGGAAATCAGCGTTGTCACATGGGCAATGAATGAACAGGCGGTCATTACGGACCACAAATCGGATGATGCGGCGACCCGCATCGAAGCGGAAGCGCAGGCCATCGTTACCGAGGTAAAGGCCGGACGCAAAATTTCTGCTTCCCGCATGAAGTCCCTCAAGGATGCCTGTACGTCCATGAAAGCCGCCACAAAGCTGCTGGATAAGATCATTTCGGAAGCGCAGGGTGACAACGGCAAGGGGCATCCCCCGGTAAGCGCACACAAGTCCGTGGAACGGAAATCCGCTCCGAAGAAAACTGTAGAAATTATTTTTTGACACAGGAGGAAAAAATCAATGCGTCTGAAGAACAGAAAGAAGTCCGCAGCCGCCATCAAGTCTATGAAGGTGGGCACCGATGAGCTGAAAGACCTCATCAAGGGCGCCGTCAAGGAAGCTATGGGCGAGGAGGACGATACCGGCGATGATGGCAGTGATACTGCCGCCGCGCTGGATGGCATTACCGCAGAGGACATGGCCGATATTATCGAACAGGCCGTGGACAGTGCCAACGAAAAGCGCAAGTCCCGCAAGGATGCTGGTGAGGAAGTCGGCGACCTGACGGCTGATGAAGTCATTCAGGAAGCCGCTGAGATCATCGATGCCATGACCGCAGATGAGGGTATGGACGATGATGAAGCCGATCCTGAGGGCAAGGATGACGATGAGGCAGACTCTGATGAAAAGGATGACGACGAAGCCGCTTCTGAGGATGATGCCAAGCGCCGCAAGTCCGCTGCATTCCGCCGTCAGGTGAAGTCCGGCACCGCTCCTGCCCAGCGTAAGTACTCCAGCCTGTTCATGGGCGGCACCGCTTCCGCCAAGAAGCAGCAGAAGAGTGTGCCCCCGCTGGTGAACCTCGCCCGCGCCATCAAGTGTCTGGATGTCTTCGGCCGGCATGACCCGGAACGTGCCGAGTTTTACGCCAAGAAGTACTACGAGGATATGTCCATGGCCCGCGAGTTCAAGGCCATGTCTGCCACCAACCCGACCGCTGGCGGCTTCCTGATCCCGGAAGTCTATCTGGATGAGGTCATCGAACTGCTGTACAGCAAGACCGTCATCAAGGAGCTGGGCGCACGCACCATTCCGCTGGAAAACGGCAACCTGAACATCCCGCGCATGACCTCCGGCACCCGTGCTATGTGGGGCGGTGAGGGTCGCAAGATCGCTTCCACTCAGCCTGCATTCGGCAACCTGCGCCTGTCCGCAAAGCGCCTGGAGGCCATCGTGCCTCAGACCCGCGAGCTGCTGATGAGCACCAAGTACAGTGCCGATGAACTGTTCGCCGCTGATCTGTCCCGCCGTATGCAGCTCGGCATTGACTGGGGCGCTCTGTACGGCACCGGCGGCGAGTTCCAGCCCACCGGCATTGCCAATACCCCCGGCGTTGAGAAGATCGACGCAAAGAAGATGGATGCCCAGTATGCCGCAGACGGCAAGCTGACCGCCGATTTCCCGGTCTATGTGAAGTCGCTGGTTATGAGCAAGAACGTGGACGATCAGGCTCTGGGCTGGGCTTTCAACTCCTTTATGGAGGGCTATCTCAAGAACATCAAGACCACCACCGGCGACTACATCTACCGCGATGAGATGAACGCTGGCAACTTCCTTGGTATGCCGTACAAGGTTTCCAACCAGATCCCGACCGACAGCAAGACCGGCTGCACCGAAATGTTCTTCGGCAACTGGGCAGACCTGATGATCGGCGATCAGATGGGTCTGGAGACCTACACTACTCTGGACGGTACTTGGACGGATGAGAACGGTGTCCAGCACAACGCCTTTGAGGAAAATCTGACCGGCACCCGTGCTCTGATGTACGATGACATTGGCGTGCGCCATGTTGAGAGCTTCGCCTACGTCCACAATATCAAGGTTATCTGAGGAGGAAGACTGCTATGAAAAGAGCACTGTTTGATACTGTCACCGTCCTGCCGTTTGCCAGCGGCAATGTGGTTGACCGCACCGGCTATGAGAGCGCCGTGCTGGCTGTTACTGTGGAAGCATCCCAGACGGCCACCATCAAGCTCGAAACTGCCGACAGCACCGCCGGTCCGTATGAGCCGGTCAAGGACAGCCGCATCTTCGTTGACAACCCGGTCAATGAGGATGGCGAGGCCGTCATCGAGAACGAAGCCGAAGCTCAGGCTGTGGCGAACCTCGACATTGACCTGATTGGCTGCAAGTCCTGCGTCAAGATCACCGCCACCAACGGCACTATCGGTGCGCTGGCGCTGGGTGATGCCACCAACTGCCCGGTCAAGGAAAGTATCTGATGGAGGGCTGCATGATGGCGAGAATGTTCAAACCGCCCAAGTCCGCCCCGCGCCCTGCTGAGAACAAAGCAGTTCATGCAAAGGAGCGGAAGACCGCCCAACCCCGCCTGCGGCTTCGCAGGAAGCCCCGGAAAAGGGCGCTCAGTAAAGTTTCCCTCTGATGGGGAAAGCCTGTCAGAGGGCTTTTATTTGGAGGTGTCGTGTTGGCCGTAACACTGAGAGAAAATGCCCTCACCACTCTGGATGCCCTGAAAACCTCGCTCGGCATCGACCCGGAGGAAGAAGATGCACAGCGGGACGCAACCCTTGTGCATCTTATCAATGCGGCATCTGCGTGGCTGGAAACTCAGCTGGGAAGAAAGCTGGGGAAAAGCACCTACCGGCAAAGATATTGTGGTACTGGAACGCAGCAGTTGTCGCTGGAGCAGTATCCCATTGTCAGTGTGGAACGTATCACGGACACGTTCACCGGGGAAACCATTACGGACTTCGATTTCAACGAAACCGGAGAGATCGGGGTTCTGTTCCGTGAAGATGGATGGACATACCGCGGGCACATCGGCGGGCTGGCCTATGACTACATTGCCCCCAGAAAATATCTGGAGGTGCAGTATGTGGCCGGGTATATTCTGCCGAAAGATGCCACCGAAGACCATCCGGCCACGCTCCCGGCAGATCTGGAAGCCATTGTTTGGTACATGATCGCCCAGCAGTGGGCCATCATTGAAAATGATGCCGCCGGGCTGTCGGCGTTCTCTATCTCCGATGTGAGCTGGACTTTCGATAAGAATATCAGCGAAACATGGCAGTCCGTGATTTCAAAGTATCAGCGGTGGTAACATGAAAATCCTTAAAGATGGATTTCGCGCAGATATGGAGCGCATCAAGCGGGAACTGACAGCGCTGCAAGGCGTGAGTATTCATGTGGGTATTCTGGGAGACGCGGGAAGCGACATCCTGATGATTGCCGGTGTGCATGAATATGGAGCGACGATCAGTGCGAAGAATGTCAAGCATCTGGCTATTCCGTTAAATATGGAAGCAAAGAATGCTGGCAGTCCCCGCAAATTCAATGACCTGCGGTTTATTCCCATTTCTCCCGGCTATGGCTTTTTGGTACGCGACAGAAAGCATCCCCAGAAAGCCCCCGGCAGGAAGAAGCAGGAAAAGCATGATGCAAAAAAGCATCCGAGCGGCGGCGAAGAAGACCCGCGCCCGAATGAGGACTACGAGTGGATGTATATGCTGGTGGACAGTGTGACCATCCCAGAACGCAGTTTCATTCGAGCGAGCTTCGACACCGGCAAGGCCACGCTGGAAAATATCTGCAAAGAAGCTGTGGACGGCATCATTTTGAAAAAATGGACGGCTCAGGAGGCGGCAGACTACATCGGGCGGTGGGCGGTCGAAATGACCCACGACTACTTCAACACGAAGCTGTCACCGCCAAAGTCTGCCACAACGCAGTTGACCAGCACCCAGTATCAGCCCCTGTTTGATACCGGGCGGCTGTACAACAGCATTTCGTACAGCGTGGAGGGTATCTGATTTATGAGAAAATGGAAAGGGCCGCAGATCCCGCGAAGCCTGCTGCACAGTATGTACGAGGTGCATACCGAGGGCGGCGGCTATGATAAGGAGCAGGGCGGACAGTGGAAGCCGGGAACAACGGTCGAAACTGCGTTTCAGGGCGTTGTGATGCCGCTGAACAATGAGGATTTGCAGTACATTGACAGCGGAAGCTATACGCTCAATGCTCAGAAAGTCTATACGAATGGGCATACCCTGCAGGTGGGCGCTCAGTTCCGGGATGGGTTTGACGGCCAGATCTATACGGTCAAGCAGGAGCTGACCCACGGCCCTGTGCATTCGATGAAGCGCTACATGGTTGAGAAGAAAGGGGAGAGCAACCCGAAATGAATTTCAGGGAACTGCGGAACCGTCTGATCTCAAGCCTGTGGGATTACATTGGATGCCCGGTCATTCTGTCAAATCAGGTTCAGCCGGAAGCTGAGCCGCCGTTCTGCATCTATACGGTAACTGCACCGTATATCCCGGACGGCGGCATGGGTGACTATGAGATTGCCGATGTTGCCGAGGGTGTGAAAATCTCTCGGATGGAAATGCCATCGGCTACATTCTCATTCACCTTTTGCAGCCAGAACCGCACTGCGGAGAATGGCTCTGCGGTGAACGGTGAAGATGAAGCGTGGGCGGTCGCTGATAAGGCTATCAGCTATTTTAAGCACGCAGGGCAGGATGATTTCCTTGCACTGGGCGTGGCGGTGGTTGATGTGGGCCAGGCACAGGACCGCACAACTTCTTGTGGACGAAGCCGCCCGGCGGGTCGGCTTTGATGTGCAGATTCGGTATACCCGCATCGATGAGCGCGAAACCGCGTCCATCGAAAAAATCAAAATTTAAGGAAAGGACTGAATTGGATGAAAGATATTCAGGTTTTTACCGCGCTTGATGCAAAAACCGTGGCGGCGGAAAAGCTGGACATCCTGCTGCTCTCGACCGAGGGCGCGGCTGACATGGCGACCTACAATGACCTTGAAAAGCTCAAGGCGGCATTTCCGGGGAAAAAGGTCGCGGCCATGGCAGACAAGATGTTCAATCAGGATAACACCCTTGCAGATACGCTTATCCGCAAGGTGCGTGTGGCTGGAATTGAAAATCCTCAGAATGTGGGCGGCACTGCATCCCGCATTGAAATTGCATTCGGCGAAAATATGCCGACCGAAACGCTGGAAGCCAGCACCGCCTACTATGCCAAAATCGGCGGCAAGACTGTGTTGGAGATCACCACCAGCGAGGAAGTGCCGGTGGACTGCACCGGGCTGGCAAAGCTGTTCGCAGGAACGTCCTTTGAGGAAGATGGTGTGAAGTTCACCGCTGCGGTGGACGACAATACCGTGACCTACACCAGTACCACCCGCACGGCTGTTTCTGGCTATGCGGAGAGCATCAGCCTGTACAAGGATGCAGCCTGCTTCGAGGATATGGGCCTGAGCGGCGCTGTCGTGTCGGTTTCCGTAGGTAAGGCGGATACCACTAAGGCCGAAAACCTCATTGCCGCCATCGAAGACCTGCGCGACCACAACGATGACTGGTATTTCATTCTGACCGACGTTACCGACCCGGTCTGCGTGACTGCCCTGTGCAAGTGGGCGGAAAGCACGGAACCCACGGAAGCAGCGCTGGGTGCCGGTGTGGAAGATCACCGCAAGTTCTACTTCGGCCAGACCAACGACAAGGAATATGTCAACGAGTATGGTCGCAGCGTTGTGACCTATGCTGATAATCTGGCCGAGTGGGCGGATGCAGCATGGGTCGGCAGTGTCGGTCCGTTCTGGCCGGAGAGCGTCACATGGAAGTGGAAAGTGCCGGACGGCGTGAGCGTTGCGGACCTCCGCGACAGTGAGCGCGACCTGCTGGAGGAGAACCGCGTCAATTTTATGACGGCGGAGTATAAGCACGAGTACATGAAGAACGGCATCTGCGGTGATGGAAATTTCATCGACAATGTGCTGGGTGCCGACTACATCACCCATCAGATCCGCGAAAATCTGTATGAGATTTTCATTGCCAACAAGAAGATTGCCTACACGGATGACGGCTTCGCACTGGTTGCGGCCGGCGTGTTCGCGGCACTCAACCGGGCTGTGGAACTGCACATTATTGCAACTGACCCGGAGGATGACACCGGCGTGTACACGGTTGTGATCCCCAAGCGGGCAGATGCGACCGATGAGCAGGCCCGCAACCGCCAGATGCCCGACATCAAGTGGAGTGCCCAGCTGGAGGGCGCTGTTCACAGCGTCAAGGTCAACGGCACCCTGCGCGTCACCCTGAATGGCTAAGAAAGGAGGAAGCTGTCATGGCAAGTAATATCGAAGTTGCATCCTATGACCCGAAAAAGGTTAATTTG
>VOFD01001600.1_pt1 | contig 33720 bp, 64 predicted proteins | sample 5384101 | NCBI WGS metagenome assembly VOFD01 (sample SAMN12384723, study PRJNA508395) | human gut metagenome | isolation source: healthy gut C | host: Homo sapiens
TTGTAAAGGCAGATGTACAGGGTTCTGTAGAAGCCGTAAAACAGAGTCTTCTGAAACTTTCCAACGATGAAGTCGTTGTCAAGATCATCCACGGCGGTGTCGGTGCGATCAACGAATCCGATGTCAGCCTGGCAAGTGCATCCAATGCGATTATCATCGGATTCAACGTGCGTCCGGATGCAACTGCAAAGGCAACAGCAGAGCGTGAAGGTGTGGACGTAAGACTGTACCGTGTCATCTACGATGCGATTGCAGATGTAGAAGCGACTATGAAGGGCATGCTGGATCCTGTCTTCGAGGAAAAGGTGATCGGCCACGCAGTGGTGCGGCAGATCTTCAAAGCTTCCGGCGTCGGCACCATCGGCGGCTCCTATGTGCTGGACGGTACGTTCCAGAGAGGTCGCTCTGTCCGTATTACCCGTGAAGGAACACAAATCTTTGAAGGACCGCTGGCATCCCTGAAACGATTCAAAGATGATGTAAAAAGAAGTAAGAGCCGGATACGAATGTGGTCTTGTATTTGAAAAATTCAACGATGTCCACGAACTGGATCAGGTAGAAGCATATATTATGGTAGAAGTACCAAGATAGGAAAGCAGGTTTTGCCAATATGAGAAAGCATAGTATTAAAAACACCCGCATCAATGGTGAAGTACAGCGTGAACTGGCAAATATCATCCGCGGGGGGAGATCAAAGATCCGAGAATCCATCCGATGACATCAGTCGTTGCGGTGGAAGTTGCACCGGATCTGAAGACCTGCAAAGCATGGATCAGCGTGCTGGGCAATGAACAGGCCCAGCAGGATACCATTGCAGGTCTGAAAAGTGCAGAAGGATTTATCAGACGAAAACTGGCACATACGATCAATCTCCGTAATACGCCGGAAATCCGTTTTGTGCTGGATCAGTCCATTGAATATGGTGTCAGCATGTCAAAACTGATCGATGATGTAAACAGTCATTCTGAAAAAGAGAGGATGAGCATGAAGATTAAACTTTCTGAAATTTTACAGGATACAAAGACCGTTGCGATCTCCGGCCATATTCGGCCGGACGGCGACTGTGTCGGCTCCTGTATCGGACTTTATCTCTACATACAGCAGGAATTTCCGGATGTTCAGCCAACGGTCTATTTGGAAGAAATCCGTGATTCTTTTAAGTTTCTGGAAGGAAGCGACCGGATCATACATTCCTGTGAGGAAGAGAAAGTATACGATTTGTTCATTGCACTGGATGCCGGGGACAAGCAGCGTCTCGGAGCGTCTGCAAAATATTTTGATACTGCAAAACGCACGGTCTGCATTGACCACCATATCAGCAACCCAGGTTATGCACAGAGCAATTATATCGAAGCAGAGGCAAGTTCTACCTGTGAACTGATCTATGATATTCTGGATGAAGATAAGACCAGCAAAAATATCGCAGAGGCTCTTTATATGGGAATCGCCCACGATACCGGTGTCTTCCAGTATACCTGCACCTCTTCCAAAACGATGCAGATTGCCGGAAAACTGATGGACAAAGGCATTGCATTCACCGACATTCTCGATAAAACGTATTTCGAAAAAACATACCTTCAGCACCAGATCACAGGGCGTGCCCTGCTTGAGAGCATGCGGCTGATGGACGGCAGATGTATCATCAGCGGACTGCGTCAGCGTGACATTGATTTCTACGGCGTGACCCCGACGGATCTTGACGGTATTTTGCACTGCTTCGCAATACGGAGGGCGTAGAGGTTGCTATTTTCCTGTATGAGGCCAACACGCAGGAATACAAAGTCAGCATGCGTTCAAAGTCCTATATCGATGTGCAGAAAGTGGCACAGTTTTTCGGCGGCGGCGGTCATGTGCGTGCAGACCGGATGTACCATGCAGGGTTCCATGCATGATGTGGTAAACAACCTGACCAGAGAGATTGCAAAACAGATGCCGGAGGAAATACAGTGACACCACAGAAGAACACTTTTAACGGAATTCTGAATGTATACAAAGAACAGGGCTATACCTCACACGATGTCGTTGCAAAACTCCGCGGGATTTTAAAACAGAAAAAGATCGGACACACCGGAACCCTGGACCCGGCAAAGCAGAAGGTGTCTTTGCCGGTGTGTCTTGGAAAAGCAACGAAAGTGTGTGAACTTTTAACAGATAAAGATAAAACCTATCAGGCTGTTCTGCACCTTGGCGTCGTCACGGATACGCAGGATATGACAGGCGAAATCCTGGAACAGAAGGACGCAGCCGTATCGGAAGCAGAGGTACGTGAGGCGATCCTTGGTTTTGTCGGAGAATATGCACAGGTTCCGCCGATGTACTCCGCACTGAAAGTGAATGGAAAAAAGCTCTGCGATCTGGCAAGAGAAGGAAAAACCGTAGAGAGAAAAGCGAGAAAGATCAAGATTCTGGAAATTACGATCGATCAGATCGCCCTGCCTTTGTCACCATGACCGTTACCTGTTCCAAGGGAACATATATCCGCACGCTTTGCCATGACATCGGAGAAAAGCTTGGCTGCGGCGGATGCATGGAATCACTTCTCCGCACCCGTGTCAGCAGTTTTACATTAAAGACAGCCTGAAACTTCCTGAAATCGAAAAATTGCAGGAATCAGGAAAAATCGAACAGATTCTGATGCCGGTCGATGCTGTTTTTATGCAGTATCCGTGCGTATCGATCCTGGAAGAGCAGGAAAAGATCCTCAGAAACGGCAATCCGTTTCGTGTTCGTGAGATGCAGAACCTTTTGCCGGAAGGGCAGAACGTGGATGAGCTGGAAAAGGACAGGATCCGCGTATACGATACCGGTGGACAGTTCTGTGCGATCTATGAATACCGGGAAGAAAAAGGCATGTTTTTTTTCCGGTAAAAATGTTTTTATAAAATAGGAATGTGATTATGGAATACATGAAGGAATTGACGGACTGTATATCCAGGAGGAGACAGCCGTTACACTTGGAAAATTTGATGGCGTGCACAGAGGGCATCAGAAGCTTCTGTCCCGCATTCTGGAAAAAAAGAACCTGAAAAGCGTAATGTTTACCATCAACGGCAGAAAAAAGCGGATTTGTTCTGACGGACGAAGAAAAACGGTTCATGTTGGAAAAAACGGGACTTTCTTATCTGATCGACTGTCCGTTCATTCCGTCGGTATCCGGTATGGAGGCAGAGGATTTTTGTAAGAGAAATCCTCGTGAACCGGTCGCATGCCAAATCAATTGTTGTCGGAAAAGATTTTCATTTTGGTTATAAACGAGGCGGAGATGCCACTCTTCTTCTCTGGCTCCAGAAAAAATATGGTTTTCAGGTCGAAGTCGTAGAGAAAGAGCAGTATAAAGGCAGAGATATCAGCAGTACCTATGTCAAAGAAGCCCTGGAAGCAGGCGATATGGAACTGGTCAATGATCTTTTGGGCTATCGCTATTTTATTTCCGGTGAAGTGCTTCACGGCAGGCGGATCGGCCGGACACTTGGCATGCCGACTACCAATCTGGTACCGAGCACCAAAAAAACTGCTTCCGCCAAACGGTGTCTATCTTTCCAGGACACGCATCGGTGAACAGGCATATTACGGTGTGACAAACATCGGCTACAAACCGACCATCGGTGAGACGTTCCGTGGAGTAGAAACGTACCTGTTTGATTTTGACGGAGATCTCTATGGAGAAAATATTGATGTAGAACTTTGGAAGTTTAAACGGCCGGAGATGAAATTTGACTCTGTCGAACACTTGAAAAATCAGATGCAGGCGGATATTGCTTTTGGAAAGGAGTACTTCTTTGAAAAATAGTATCGGGATGCTTGGCGATCTTATGATGCCGCTTGGCGTGATCTTTATTTTTCTGGGATTTCTGTGCAGACGCTACCGCAACATTCATGCAAAATATAAAGGGCGGGCAGAAGCAACGGTCGTTGAGATCGTGGCCGGCCATCCGGATGAAAAGGGTCGGCAGGAAGGCGTCCACAACTATTTTTATCCTGTCTTTGCTTACTATGCAGACGGCGTGCTGATACGGAAACGGTATCGCTACGGCAAAGAATCCCTGCAAATTTGTGCTGAATCAAAAAGTGAATATCAGATACAAGATTTCAAATCCATCGATTTTTATCATAGAAAGAGGAAATTATCTGGAGAGACGGGCAAAAATCCTCTATTATCTTGGGATTTTCCTGGTTCTTGCCGGAACATTTATTTTTATTTTATTTGCCAACCGAAAATGGTTGACGTAGTTTATCATACTGTGCTATACTTAGCAAGTATGAATTAAGCCGATATTCAGAGCTGAGGACGACTCCGACCCTGTTCTTAGTATCCGGCGTGTGAAAAACAAGGAGGAAATATCATGATTTCAAAAGAAAAGAAAACAGCTATTATCGCAGAGTATGCAAGAAAAGAAGGAGATACAGGTTCACCGGAAGTACAGATCGCTATCCTGACAGCACGTATCCAGGAGCTGACAGAGCATCTGAAAAATCATCCGAAGGATCATCACCCAGACGTGGTCTTCTGAAAATGGTAGGTCAGAGACGTGGACTGTTAGCTTACCTTAAGAAAACAGATCTGGAAGGATACCGTGCACTGATCGCAAAACTTGGTATCAGAAAATAATCTGGGAATCACAGGGGGACGGAACGATTTCCGTCCCCCTGTTTACGTTGCTTGAAGTATGCGTAAACTTCCAGAACGGTTTCTCCTAACAGAAACCGAGCCGGCAGCTTTTACATTCCGAGACCACTGAAAAGTATTTTAACGATCTATTTTGATGATAAAATGTTTTTCAGTTGTTTCGGAGAGGTCGCCGTAAAAGCAAAACAAATTCAGCGAAAAAGAAAAGGAGAGTAATTATGTACAAGAGTTTTTCGATGGAACTGGCCGGAAGAACTCTGACCGTAGATATCGGCAGAGTGGCAAAGACAGGCAAATGGTGCGGCATTTATGCATTACGGCGATACTACCGTATTATCAACCGCTACTGCATCCGAAAAGCCTCGTGAAGGGATTGATTTCTTCCCTCTGAGTGTGGAATATGAGGAAAAAATGTACGCGGTGGGAAAGATTCCGGGCGGTTTCAACAAACGTGAAGGAAAGGCTTTGAAAATGCGATCCTGACATCCCGTGTCATTGATCGTCCGATGCGTCCGCTTTTCCCGAAAGATTACCGCAACGATGTAACTCTGAACAACATGGTTATGTCTGTTGACCCGGACTGTAGCCCGGAGCTGACTGCAATGCTTGGTTCTGCGATTGCAACAGCAATTTCAGATATCCCATTTGACGGTCCCGACTGCTACCACACAGGTAGGTCTGATCGACGGTAAGTTCGTATTCAATCCGACCTCCGCACAGCGTCAGGTTTCTGATATGGCTCTGACGGTTGCATCTACAAGAGAAAAGTTATCATGATCGAAGCTGGTGCGAATGAAGTACCAGAAGATAAGATGATCGAAGCAATTTTGCGGCACATGAAGTCAATCAGCAGGTGATTGCATTCATTGACAAGATCGTTGCCGAGTGTGGAAAAAGAGAAACACAGCTATGAAAGCTGTGCTGTACCGGAAGAACTGTTTGCGACCATCAAAGAGATCGTAACACCGGAACAGATGGAAGAAGCTGTGTTTACCGATGATAAACAGACAAGAGAAGCAAACATCCGTGAGATCAAAGATAAACTGGAAGAAGCTTTTGCCGAGAATGAAGAATGGCTTGCTGTTCTGGATGAAGCTGTTTATCAGTATCAGAAAAAAAACTGTTCGTAAGATGATCTTAAAAAGACCACAAACGTCCGGATGGCCGTGCGATCACACAGATCCGTCCGCTGGCGACAGAAGTAGATTTGATCCCAAGAGTACATGGTTCTGCCATGTTCACCAGAGGTCAGACACAGATCTGCAACGTCTGCACACTGGCTCCGCTTTCCGAAGCTCAGAGACTGGATGGGCTGGATGAAAACGTCATTTCCAAACGTTATATGCATCATTATAACTTCCCAAGCTACTCCGTAGGGGAGACAAAGCCTTCCAGAGGACCTGGAAGACGTGAAATCGGTCACGGAGCACTGGCAGAGAGAGCACTCGTTCCGGTTCTTCCAAGCGAAGAGGAATTCCCGTATGCGATCCGTACCGTATCCGAGACATTCGAATCCAACGGATCCACATCACAGGCAAGTATCTGTGCTTCCACCATGTCTCTTATGGCAGCCGGTGTACCGATCAAATCTGCAGTCGCAGGTATTTCCTGTGGTCTGGTAACCGGTGAGAGCGATGATGATTACATCGTTCTGACAGACATCCAGGGACTGGAAGATTTCTTTGGAGACATGGATTTCAAGGTAGCAGGTACAAAGAAAGGTATCACAGCGATCCAGATGGATATCAAGATCCACGGACTTACTAGCCCGATCATCGAAGAAGCTATCGCAAGAACACGCGAAGCAAGAATGTACATCATGGATGAAGTCATGGCAAAAGCCATTGCAGAGCCGCGTAAGAGTGTTGGCGAGTACGCACCGAAGATCTTCAGATCCAGATCGATCCTCAGAAGATCGGTGACGTTGTAGGCCAGAGAGGAAAGACTATCAATACGATCATCGATGAAACCGGCGTAAAGATTGATATTTCCGATGAAGGTGCTGTCTCCATTTGCGGAACCGACAGCGCCATGATGCAGAAAGCCGTTGATCTGATCAACATCATCGTAACCGATTACGAGCAGGGACAGATCTACACTGGTAAAGTCATCAGCATCAAAAGAGTTCGGTGCTTTCCTTGAGTTCGCTCCTGGAAAAGAAGGTATGGTTCATATCTCCAAGATCGCCAAAGAGCGTATCAACCGGGTAGAAGATGTTCTGACATTGGGCGACGTTGTGAAGGTTGTATGCCTTGGCAAGGACAAGATGGGAAGAATCAGCTTCAGCATCAAAGATGTGCCGAAGGATGCAAAATAAAGATGTGGCGGAGATTTTCTTAATGTGCAAAGGAACGCCATAAAAATAATTTTATAAAAATAGGACGCCATGATGATTCGAAAACAATCTCACGACGGAAGCCTTGCTACCGTCAGAGCGATTTGTTTTCGAGTTCATCATGGCTGTATTATTTTACGCACTATATTTTGCAATGCAGTTTCATTTGCACATTCGACAACCTTTCTTATTCGAACTTAATTTGATGCATTTACAATATACTCCAGCATACCTACCGTTCCTTCAATGCCAAGAAGCGAACTGTTGACGATGATGTCACGGTCTTTCGTATGCTGCCATTTGCGGTCTGTAAAATAAGAATAATAATTGTTCCGCATTTTATCAATCTGCACCATCAGTTTCTCTGCCTGAGTCTGCGTAACATCTTCTGTTTCCATGATACGCTGGATGCGGTCTTCATCCGGTGCCGTAATAAATACGTTCAGCACATCGTCGCGGTCTTTTAAAATCCAGTCTGCAAGCCTTCCGATAAAAACACAGCATTCCTTTTCTGCAAGCTCCTCGATCAGTTTACTTTCCATGCGGAACAGATAGTGGCTGGTATTATAGTCCGTTACTCTGGTCGGAACATAGTGATCCAGAATCTTCTGCGGCAGTTTCTCGTCCGCACTTTCCAGCCCCTGTTCACTGATACCGGTCTTCTGAGAGAAGATCCAGCAGATTGCGGTCATAGAAATGATACTCCAGTCTTCTGGCCAGTTCCTCACCGATCATGCGACCACCGCTTCCGAAACTTCTTGAAATGGTAATGATTCGCTTTTTGCTCATACAAAACCCCCTTGTCTGTAAAAATCCAAATACATAATTATAATGATGCCAGGATCAAAAGGTCAAAATGTCATTCTTGCTTTCTGGATGAGACGCTTTGTACCAAACACCTTATAACTTCAGTATACAGGAAAATATAAAAAAAGTAGTTGAAAATTTAAATAACTATGTTACAATATTGTTACAAGTTATTAACAAGATGCTGAAAGTGCAGGAGAGACAAAATGACGCTATACGAAGCAGTGTACACACGCAAATCAATCAGAAATTTTCGCAAGGATAAAGTAGAGACAAGTATTCTGGAAGGGATGATCCAGTTTTACCATGAAATGGAACCGCTGTTCCCGGGGATCGAGACCAGCATCGAACTGATCGATACACAGGGCAGTAAAAAAGCAAAGTCCAGGCTGGGCGGTATTATCAATGTAGCGACTCCCTATTATCTTGTGATCTATACAGAGGACAAAGAAAAGAGCGGATATGAATGCCGGCTATATCATGCAAAGAGATCTCGCTTTATCTGTTTTCAAAAGGTGTTGGAAGTCGCCCAGGGTATGGGACATCTGAAAGGCGAAATGCCAAAAGAGGGCATGCGATGCGTCATCCTGATGGCAATTGGATATCCGAAAGTAGATATGGTGCGGAATCAGGCAGATGCCAAAAAGGGAATCCATGGAAGATCTCTGTGCCGTCAAAGAACCTCCGAGAAGATTTGTAAAAAGAATTCTGGAAGTGGCCAGACTGGCACCATCTGCATTTAACAGTCAGCCATGGCGTTTTGTCGTTTATGAAAACCGTGTCCATGTCTTTTTCCAAACAGACTGTCGCTCATCGCAGACTGCTTGGCAAATACAACGAATTTGATTTCGGCATCATGCTCGCAAACATTATGATTGCAAAGAGAACAGCTGTGGGTAGATGTTGATCTGATTCGTCTGGATAATATCACACATATGGATCTTCGAACAACCGTTATGTGATCAGTATCATCATGCGGGAACAGTGAAACTAAAATTGCTTGAATTTTCAGTTGAAAAATCGGATATACTGGAGTATAATAAAGTCAGTGAGAAATCCACCTGGGATGTGCGACACTCCTGTTATTTTGAACCTGCAATGTTATAACAGGGAATCCTATATTGCTTTATACAATGTCATGCCGTTTTTGTAAATGGAAGACAACGGATACGGTCTGCGGATACCCACCTGGCCTGGCCAGGAATCAAAAGGCAGGAAACGGCATTCTGGGAATGAAAAGTTCGCTGTCTGGCTGACAGCAAAAAAGTCAGCCAGCGGCTTTTTTTGATGCAAAAGTATAAGAAAAACTTTGCGGCATCTTTTTGATGCATAGTATAATCCGCCGAAAAGACAGCATACCAATTCTTTATTTCAGGAAGGATACGAAACATGAGAAATGCATTATTTTTTGATATCGACGGCACGCTTTTTAAGTGATGTGACCGGAAAGATACCGGACAGTGCACTCGATGCTCTAAAAAAAACGATTGAACTTGGAAATCTGACCTTTATCAATACCGGCAGATGCTACTGCGGCGTTCCGATGGAATTAAAACGTGCACCGTTTTCCGGATATCTGTGTGGATGCGGCACCTACATCATGCTTGGCGATGAAGTGATGTTCTCCCGTATTATACCGCATAAAAGAGGAAGAGAGATTATCCGTGTGCTTCAGGAGAATCATGCAGAACCGATCCTCGAAGCAACGGACGACTGCTATTTTTCAAAGCGGATAACCAGATTTGAAGGAATCGAACACACCAGGCGTTATTTCGCACCGATGGGTCTTGGAATCGAAACCTACATAGAACAGGATCGTTTTGATTATGATAAATTTGTGTTTTATTATGATCAGAAGACCAATCTTGCGGCGATCAAGGCAAATCTTGGAAAAGATATGGATCTGATCGACCGCCAAAACGGATTTTTCGAAGTTGTCCCAAAAAGGCTTTTCAAAGGCCAGCGGCATCGCCTATATTCTGGAACACATGAACATTCCAATGGAAAACGCCTATGTGTTCGGGGACAGCAACAACGATCTTCCGATGTTTCAGTATGTAAAACATGCCGTTGCCATGGGCGTACACAGTAATGTTCTGGAACCGTATGCGGAATTTGTAACGAAAACGGTAGAAGAGGACGGCATTGCATTTGCCATGAAACATTATGGGCTAATCTGATAAGGGGTGGATTTTGTATGTATACACACACAGAGTACAGTATTATGAAACGGACCAGATGGGCATCGTACATCATTCAACTATATCCGCTGGTTTGAAGAAGCACGGATCGACTGGATGCGGCACTGCGGGATTTCGTACCGTGAAATGGAAAAACAGGGCATCATCGTTCCGGTGCTTGGAGTTGAAGCAACTTATCGTCAGATGGTCCATTTTGATGATCTTGTGGATATCAAAGTGACAGCTACAAAGTATAATGGGATCGTTCTGGAATTTTGCTATGAAATTTATCATCAGAAAGATGGGAAATTATGTACAACCGGAAAAAAAGCAGGCATTGCTTCTTAAATAAAGAAGCAAAACCTGTTTCCTTGAAAAAAGAAAATGCAGTTCTGCATCAGAAGATTCTTACTTTTATCGGCAAAGACGTTCAAGATCCTGATAAAAAGCAGGATAGCTGATGTTGACACAGTCGGCACGCCGGATCGTCAGAGTGCTTTCGCATGCCAGAGAAGCAATCGCAAAGGACATGGCGATGCGGTGATCCAGAAAACTGTCAAGAACGGCTCCTTGAAGCGTTTTGCCTCCATTTATGATCATACCATCTTCGGTTCCTGTGATATCACATCCCATTTCACTTAAATGATGCACCATGATATCCAGGCGGTTGGATTCTTTTTACTTTTAATTCTTCAGCATTTCGGATCGTAGTTGTTCCATCTGCAAATGCGGCTAAAACAGCAATGACCGGTATTTCATCGATCAGCGTCGGAATGATATCTCCTTCGATCACACAGCCTTTCAGATCCGGCGTGTAGCGTACCAGAAGGTCTGCAACTACCTCACCGCCGGATGTATGTGCATTCAGGACGGTGATATCCGCTCCCATTGCACGGCAGACACGTAAGATGCCATCTCTTGTCTCGTTGATGCCGCAGTTTTTGATCAGGATTTCCGATCCCGGAACAATCAGTGCACCACAATAAAATACGCAGCAGAAGAGATATCGCCAGGCACTTCTATTTTCTGTCCATGAAGATCCGGATCCGGCAGAATCGATGCGGTAGTCCCCTCAGAAGTGACCGTGGCTCCGAAAGAACGAAGCATGATCTCCGTATGGTTTCTGGATAATGCCGGTTCGGTCACAGAAGTTTTGCCGTCAGCATAAAGTCCTGCCAGCAGAATGCTGGATTTTACCTGGGCAGATGCGACCGGTGACTGGTAATGGATCCCCTTTAAAGCGTGTCCGCTGATGCGAAGCGGTGCACATCCGTTTCCTTTGATACTTTCAATCGTGGCATCCATCATGGATAACGGTCTGATGATGCGTCCCATCGGACGTTTCTGGATCGATGCATCTCCGGTCAGTTCGGATGTGAAATCCTGTCCGGCGAGAATACCTGAGATCAGCCTTGTTGTGGTACCGCTGTTTCCGACATCCAGGATTTCCGTCGGAGCAGTAAGGCCATGCAGCCCGCGTCCGTGAACCAGAATTCGTTCTGAAGTATTTTCAATTTCAATCCCCATTTTCGGAAACAGGAAATAGTTGACAGACAGTCCTGTCCCTGAAGAAAATTTGTGATTTCTGTTCTTCCCTGACTGATCGCACCGAACATAACGCTGCGGTGTGAGATCGATTTATCACCGGGAATGGTAATTTCACCGCGAAGCGGTTTTTCTGTTTTATGAAATTCCATCAAAGCCTCCTGTTTTATCTTTCATATATAGTATAACGATATTTGCGAAGCGACTCGGCTGCCTTTATTTTTGCCATTTCTTCATAAAATTCTACGTGGAGCACTGCTTCTTCAAATTCACGGTTATGTACGATACCGATGTTTTTGATACTGATACCGTTTGTGGCAAGGATTGTAGCAAGTGCGGCAATCCCGCCGGCCTCATCCACCATGTCACAGTAGATCGAGTAGGCTTTCGGGATTGACCGCTTCCGGAATCAGAGATCGAGTTGCGATAATCCCTGGATGTCTCAAACAAATCATGGATACAGTTTGTATTATGTTCCGCAAGTGAAAATTTGATCTCGATCAGGCTGTTGATATATTCATCTAACACGGAAAGAATATTTTCACTGTTGGCAGAACAGATCTGTTCCCACATCTCCGGAGAAGAAGATGCGATTCTTGTGATATCCTTAAAGCCGCCTGCCGCCACTTTCTTCATCGTTCCGTCCTCGTAATCGCAGTCTTTGACCAGATTGACCAGGGACGAAGCAATGATATGCGGAAGATGGCTGATCGCAGCCATAACATAATCATGCTTTTTCATAGGTAAGGATCAGAGGGATCGCTTTTAAAGATGCCACCAGGTCACGGTATCGTTTCGACCATTTCACCGGTTACTTTGGCGACCGGTGTCAGAACATAGTAAGCATTTTCCAGAAGAAGAGCCTTGGCATTTTTTTCGATTCCGGTCTTCTCAGAACCTGCCATCGGATGTCCGCCGATGAAATATTCTTCCAGACCCAGTTCTTCTACCTTTTATGGATGTTGGTCTTTGTGCTTCCGACATCCGTAAGAATACATCCTTTTTCAGATACGGCTTCAGCAGTCCCAGATAAGAAGCATTGCATTCCACAGGTGCACATAAAAAAATGTAATCGCACTTTGCGGTATCGTTCATCGACTGTATCACAGATCTCATCAATGATGCCATGTTCCAGTGCGTATTCGGTTGTATGGCGGTTTCTCGTGTGTGCCAGTATCTGCACATCCGGATAATATTTTTTCAAAGCCCGGGCAATGGAGCCGCCAATCAGGCCAAGGCCAATAAACCCGGCAGTAAAGGTTGTTTCCATTTCTTCATCCTCATCGCATGCCGAAAAATCGGCAGTCTTTTCTTCATTTTTGCTGGCTTTTATTTTACTATTGCCAAAATAGAATGTCAACACTTTTCCACGTTAAAGTGAAAATGCAGAAATTATTGTGTGGTAATGACAAAAATTTCAGCTTGATATCTTGCATTGTCTATATTGTTTGTATAAAAAGAACAATTCAAAAGAAAAATAGCAGATTCATATACCATATTTCGATAAACTTGTAAAAAACTTGTATATTTTGAATAAAAAGCTTGAAAAACTTCAAATCTTTTTAGTAGAATATACCCATAAGCACTTGAGCAGATCAAGAATAAATTGTATTGGAGGATAATAGCATGAAAGTTTACACAACAGACAGAATTCGAAATGTCGTGCTCCTTGGGCATGGAGGCTCGGGCAAAACCAGTCTGGTTGAAGCCATGGCGTATCTTGGCGGTATCACAAGCAGACTGGGAAATGTGACGGACGGTAATACCATCAGTGACTTTGACAAAGAAGAGATCAAGAGAAAATTCTCGATCAGCACTTCTTTAGTACCGATCGCCTGGGGCGATGTAAAGGTGAACATTCTGGATGCACCTGGTTATTTTGATTTTGTAGGAGAAGCAGAAGAAGCAAAGGCGGCAAAGAGATGCGCCGTGATCGTTGTAAACGGAAAGAACGGCGTAGAAGTTGGTACTTTGAAGGCATGGGCTCTGTGAGAAATACAGTCTCCCACGCATGATTTTTATCACAAATATGGATTTTGACAATGCAAGTTTCCGAAAGATCACCGAAGATCTGACGGAACAGTTCGGAAAGAAGATCGCACCGATCCACTTCCCGATCCGTGAGAATGAGAAATTTACAGGATATGTCAACGTAGTAAAGAAAGCAGGAAGAAAATGGCTGGAAAAAGGCCAGAAAGAAGAATGTCCGATTCCTGAATATCTGGATGAATATCTTGAAAAATATAGAGAAACTTTGCTGGAAGCAGTTGCAGAGACAAGCGAGGAGTTTATGGATCGCTATTTTGCAGGAGAAGAGTTCTCCGTGCATGAGATCATGATGGCACTGACACAGAACGTTTCCAGCGGCGATATCGTTCCGGTAGCGATGGGCTCACCGGTTCAGCTCCGCGGCGTGGCAAATCTTTTAGATGACATTGTTCAGTATTTCCCAAGTCCGGACAAACGCAGTGTAGCCGGCATCAATACAAAGACAAACGAGATTTTTTGAAGCAAATTATGATTTTGCAAAAGCAAAATCCGCCCAGGTATTTAAGACGATCGTCGATCCGTTCATCGGAAAATATTCTATGATCAAAGTGAAATCCGGCGTTATCAAGAGTGATGATGTCATTTTCAATATTGACAAAGATGCAGAACAGAAGCTGAATAAGCTGTATGTATTTGAAGGAAGCAAACCGATCGAGATTCCGGAGCTTCATGCCGGAGACATCGGGGCGATCGCCAAACTCGACAAGGCACGTACCGGCGATACCCTTTCTACTAAGGCAACACCGATCCGTTACGGCAAGATCGAAGTTTCCATTCCATATACTTACAAACGCTACCGTGCAAAAAACAAAGGGGACGAGGATAAAGTAGCTCAGGCACTTCAGAAGATCTCCCACGAAGATCTGACAATGAAAGTGGTCAATGATTCTGAGAACCGTCAGACACTGCTCTATGGTATGGGAGACCAGCATCTTGAGATGATTCAGAGCGAATTGCTCACGAAGTACAAGATCGAGATTGAACTGGAAAGACCAAAGGTTGCATTCCGTGAGACGATCCGCAAGAGTGCCGATGTGGAAGCTAAATACAAAAAGCAGTCCGGCGGACATGGACAGTATGGTCACGTCAAGATGCGTTTTGAGCCGCTGGGAGATCTGGAAACACCTTATGCATTCGAACAGGAAGTGGTCGGCGGAGCCGTTCCGAAGAACTACTTCCCGGCTGTAGAAAAAAGGTGTCCAGGAAGCTGTATTAAAGGACCTCTGGCAGGTTACCCGGTTGTCGGTGTAAAAGCCATTCTTTATGATGGCTCCTATCATCCGGTTGACTCTTCTGAAATGGCATTCAAAACCGCATCCATTCAGGCATTTAAAAAGGATTCCTTGAAGCATCACCAGTACTGCTGGAGCCGATCGCATCTTTTGAAAGTAACTGTTCCGGATAAATTTACCGGAGACGTGATGGGTGATCTGAACAAACGCCGTGGCCGTGTGCTTGGCATGAATCCAGATCACAAAGGCAATCAGATCGTAGAAGCAGACATCCCGATGATGGAGCTTTACGGCTACTGCACAACGTTACGTTCCATGACAGGTGGAAGCGGCGATTTCGCATATGAGTTTGCACGCTATGAGCAGGCACCGAAAGATATCATGGATAAGGAGATCGCCGCAAGAGCGGGAGAAGAGTAGGATTCTTACTGCACGACCGCATCGATATCATCGGAGGCGGCAGTGAGGCGTTCAATTTGAATAACCAGCTTGTGGGGCAGGCAGGTGACCGGATATCCGGTATCCGACACCATGCCCTCTGCTGGCAGATTTTTGTCCGGGCAGTCGGCATCTTTGATGCCGATTGCCCCTTTTTCTACCCGGATCAGGTTGTAGCCGCCATCCGAAGCCTCCACCTGAAATTCATAAGGACTGGCAACATCGGTCAGTGACACTTCGCGGATCAGCTTACCGTCCTGATAAATACGGACGATTCGCCCTGTTCGTTGTGGCTGTTCAGAAAAAGACAGCCACAAGCGACAGGACAAGAAGGAGGGCAACTACCAGAAATAACAACATACTTTTCTTTTTTTGGGACATTACTCTGTCATCTCCAAATCTTCGGCATCTGTTCATTTTCCGTGATTTCTTCGGTATCGTACGCTTCCTCATCCATCTCGGTATCTTCTTCATAGTACTCGTCCTCAGAAACTTCGGTAACGGTTGCATTCTGCATCAGAAAATCCATGACTTTATTATAGAGGATGGTATTTACTGTCTCGTCTTTGGTGTAATCTTCTTCATATTCTTCTGCGGAAGTGTAGCCGCTCTCCTCATAGACGGAGTTGACGTAGTCGGTGTATTCATCATCCGAAACGGTGATATTTTCCTTTTCTGCGATCGCGGTCGTCAGCATTTCCGTATAAACCATTTCTTCTACGGCACTCTTGACGTCATCTTCGGAGCCTGCAATGTCAGAGACATCGATACCAAAAACATATCTGCAAGAATCTGGTTGTTGGCATCATATTCTTCTTTGCATTTATCGTAGAGATCCTGCGGATAACCGGAAACTTTGGAATTTTCAAGGATCTGGGAGAGCAGATCATTCTGGGCCGTCTCGGTGTTTGTCTCATCATAATATTCTTCCAGCTCTTTTCTGACACCGGCACGGTATTCATCAACGGTATCATAGTCGGTGTACTTCTTGCAGTAATCGTCATTCAGTTCCGGAACGTTGATCTCCTGCACCGCATTGACCGTTACTTTGAAATCTGCATCTTTTCCGGCGTAATCACCATCGTAATCATCCGAGAGCGTGATCGTAAATTCCAGTGTATCGCCGGCTTTTGCACCGATCAGATGTTCTTCGAACTCTGGCTGAAATCCTCCGAACCGATCACCAGATCGTAGTCGGTATCCGAATCCCATGCTTCTCCGTCAATGCTTCCGTCGAAGTCAATGTTTACCTGATCGCCGTCTTTTGCGGCACGGTCTACATCCGTATACTCCGCATTTTCATCCAGGGCACTTTCAATCTCAGCCTCCACATCGTCATCGGTTACTTCCGTTTTTACTTTGGTGACGCTCAGACCTTTGTATTCGCCAAGTGTCAGGTATTTGGCATAAGTGCCCCTGGAAGAACACCCTGCCAGAAATGTCATGGTCATTCTTCGCAATGGCGCCTGTTGCAACTTTTTTTTTCATAGTTAAATTATTCCTTTCGACTGTATTAAAATGGATGCGGATCGCAGTTGCCGATCCTATGATTGTGTCTTATTATAACATGGATTTGTGAAAAAAGTTGTGTTATTGTAAAAAAAATGCTTTTACTATTGTGAACATTATGTTATAATCTAATTAAATTTCCGCGTAAGCGAAGATAAGGAGGCGATAATATGAAACATATTCAGACATTAAATACCAAAAGTCTGCAGAACACAGTAAAGAAAGGCGGATGCGGCGAATGTCAGACATCTTGCCAGTCCGCATGTAAGACATCCTGCACCGTAGGAAATCAGAGCTGCGAAAGCAATAAATAATAACAGGACATACAAGCAGCAAGCGGGCATCTTGCTCGCTGTTTCTTAGCGTCTGGAGAACTGAAAGGGGATTACGGGTTGATCCATCAATATAAAAGCAACGGCTTTAACATCGTTATGGATGTAAACAGCGGTTCCGTACATATCGTAGATGATGTGGTGTACGATGTACTGCCATACCTCGAAAAAAAAGAATCAAAAGAAGAGATCTTAAAAGCACTTGCGAACAGCTATGCTCCGGCAGAGATCGAAGAAGCACTGGAAGAATGTCATGAACTGGAAGAAGCCGGGGCACTGTTTACCGAAGATATCTATGAAAATGCAATCGACGCATTTAAAAACCGTCCGACTGTTGTGAAGGCACTCTGCCTGCACATTGCCCACGACTGTAACCTGGCCTGCCGTTACTGCTTTGCAGAAGAAGGTGAGTATCATGGCCGTCGTGCCCTGATGAGCTACGAAGTCGGCAAAAAAGCACTGGATTTCCTGATCGCAAATTCCGGAAGCAGAAGAAATCTGGAAGTGGATTTCTTCGGCGGGGAGCCGCTGATGAACTGGCAGGTAGTAAAAGACCTGGTTGCATACGGAAGAGAGCAGGAGAAGATCCATAACAAAAAATTTCCGTTTTACACTGACAACAAACGGTGTACTTTTAAATGATGAGGTTATGGAATTCTGTAACCGCGAGATGGCAAATGTCGTACTCAGCATCGACGGCAGAAAAAGAAGTACACGACTACATGCGTCCGTTCCAAAAAGGAAAAGGAAAAGGAAGCTATGACCTGATTCTCCCGAAATTTGAGAAATTTGCGGAGAGCAGACATCAGGATAAGTATTATGTGAGAGGAACCTTTACCAGACACAACCTGGATTTTTGCATCCGATGTCCTGCATCTGGCAGATCTAGGCTTCAAACAGATCTCCGTGGAGCCGGTTGTTGCTCAGCCGGAAGAGGAGTACGCACTGCGGGAAGAAGATATTCCGGCAATCTGCGAAGAATATGACAGACTGGCAAAGGAAATGATCAAGCGTCATAAGGAAGGAAGGGGATTCAATTTCTTCCATTTTATGATAGACCTGACGGGAGGTCCTTGCGTTTACAAACGCCTCTCCGGATGCGGCTCCGGAACAGAATACCTCGCTGTCACCCCGTGGGGCGATTTCTATCCGTGCCATCAGTTTGTCGGGGAAGAACAGTTCCTGATGGGAAATGTGGAGGAAGGTATCAAAACACCACAGATCCAGGCTGAGTTTAAAAACTGCAATGTCTATGCAAAAGAAAAGTGCAAAAACTGTTTTGCAAAATTCTACTGCAGCGGCGGATGTGCGGCGAACTCCTGGAATTTCCACAAATCCATCAACGATGCATATGATATCGGATGTGAATTGCAGCGGAAGCGTATCGAATGCGCGATCATGATAAAGGCAAAGACACTCGTCGCCGAGGAAAAGGAGAATTAAGAAACATGAAAAAGAACAAAGCGATTGGTGTAGTCGTTGCGATTGCCCTGTTTCTTGGGCTTTTGACCTACACCACAGCTGTCGGCTTTCGACCTACCGGAACAGGGAGAGCCGCCAAAAACATCACACTTGGTCTGGATCTTGTCCGGCGGTGTAAGTATCACGTATGAGGTAGTGGGTGATGAAAATCCGTCTGCCGAAGATATGAAAGACACGATTTACAAGCTGCAGAAGCGTGTAGAGGGGCTACAGCACGGAGGCGTCATGTCTACCAGGTGGGGATGACCGTATTACGGTTGAGATCCCGGGCGTATCGGATGCACAATGCGATTCTGAAGAACTTGGCAAACCGGGTTCTGGAGTTCAGTTCAAGCGGACGGAACGGTTTGTCGTAGACGGAAGACCAGGTTCGGATGCGCAGGCGGGAGGCGTTCACAGGATAACCTGAAAAACAATGAGATGTGTTGTAAAGTTAAAGCTCACAGACGAGTGCAAAGTGTCCGTATCGGTTCTCTTTCCTTAAAGCTGCAGGAGCTGGAATCCAGCGTTGTAGGAGCACAGCTGGGAAGCCAGGCGATCTCTTCCAGCTTAAAGGCAGCAGCCATCGGATTAGTGATCGTCATGATCTTCATGATAGTGATGTATCAGATTCCGGGTCTGGCGGCAGCCATCGCGCTGGCAATCTATACCTGTCTGGTAATTGCTACATTATACTTATTTGAGATTACACTGACACTGCCGGGTATTGCGGGTATCATCTTAAGTATCGGTATGGCGGTCGATGCGAACGTCATTATCTTCGCGCGTATCCGTGAGGAGATTGCGACGGGCAAGACGGTCAATTCTTCAATGAAGATCGGTTTTAAGAAGGCAATGTCAGCCATCCTTGACGGTAACATCACAACGATCATCGCGGCGCTGGTACTGATTGCGCTGGGTTCCGGAACAGTCAAGGGCTTTGCATACACTCTGATGATTGGTATTGTGCTTTCCATGTTTACGGCACTTGTTGTGACGAGATGGATCCTGTATTCCTTCTATGCCATCGGTATCCGTGACGAGAAGTTCTATGGCCGTGCAAAAGAGCGCAGGACGTTGAACTTCCTCGGAAAGAGAGGCGTATTCTTTACAGTTTCCCTGGCAATGATTGCAGCGGGATTTATCGGAATGGGTGTTCATGCAGCAAAGGGAAGCGGAGCATTGAACTATGGTCTTGACTTCGTAGGAGGTACTTCAACGACAGCAGACTATGGCAAGGATTACACGATTGAAGAGATTGAGAATACCATCGTTCCGGTGGTTGCAGATGTGATCGGCGACAATGACATCATGGCGAACAAAGTGGAAGGTACGACACAGATTACGGTGAAAACGCGTACCCTGACGCTGGATGAGAGAGATACGCTGGAGCAGGCATTGGTGGATCAGCTTGGAGCAGATGAGTCTTCCATCACATCACAGAGTATCAGCTCGACTGTCAGCAGTGAGATGCGTTCCGATGCCATTGTTGCCGTGATCGTATCTTCGATCTGCATGTTGATTTATATCTGGTTCCGGTTCAAGGATATCCGTTTCGGTGCAAGTGCGATTATTGCGCTGCTGCACGATGTGCTGGTAGTGCTTGCGGTTTATTCACTGCTTCGTATTTCCGTCGGAAATACCTTTATCGCATGTATGCTGACGATCATCGGTTACTCTGTCAATGATACGATCGTTATTTTGACCGTATCCGTGACAACGTTCATCACGATCGCAAAGATTGTTCATTCTCGGTGTTCCGTCGATCCGTGAATTTGCAAAGACCTCTGATTGTTGGTATCGTTGCCGGTGCATTCTCTTCTGTATGCATTTCCGTCCGCTGTGGTATATACTGAAAACCAAATTCAAAGGCAAAAACAAATAAGTTTTCTGCTTTCTTCAAAATAAAAAAGATGCTTTCCCTCTGTTCGGCGAAAGGGCATCTTTTTTTCAGAAAGGACTTTACTATGGAAAAATGGGTTGTCTCTGCAAAGCGTGCCGATTTTCAGGCAATAGCAGAAAATTCGGGATCGACCAGGTGACTGCAAGGCTGATCCGAAACCGTGATATTGTAGGTGAACCGGAAATCCGGCAGTATCTTTACGGAACAAAAGAAGATTTTTATGATCCGCATCTGCTGAAAGATGCAGATAAACTGGTAGAGATTCTGATGTCTAAAATAAAAGAACAGAAAAAATCCGTATCATCGGCGATTATGATATTGATGGCGTGAATGCCTCCTTTATTCTGCTGAGAGGACTGCGTCGCTGTCATGCCAATGCAGATGTGGAGATCCCGGACCGTATGAAAAGACGGCTATGGCATCAACGAACACCTGATCCGCTATGCATATGAAGAAGGAGTCGATACCATTCTGACCTGTGACAATGGAATTGCGGCTGTGGAACAGACAAAACTGGCCAAAAGTCTTGGCATGACCATTCTGATCACCGACCATCACGAAGTACAGGAAGAAGTACCGCCTGCGGATGCCGTAGTCAATCCAAGGCAGGCAGACTGCCCTTATCCGTTCAAGCACTTATGCGGTGCGGCCGTTGCCTATAAAGTGATCTGCTGTCTTTATGAAGCTTATGGTATCCCAAAAGAAGAAACGGAAGAATTTCTGGAGTTTGCCGGTTTTGCAACCGTCGGGGATGTCATGGATCTGATCGGGGGAAAATCGGATCCTGGTCAAAGAAGGTTTAAAGCGGCTGAACCATACGCAGAATATCGGTATGGCATCCCTGATCCGTGCCTGCGGACTGGAAGAAAAAGAGATCAAATCCTACCATATCGGGTTTGTACTGGGACCGTGCATCAACGCTGGCGGAAGACTGGATACTGCAAAACGCTCTCTGAACCTGCTGCTTCAGAAAGACAGGGCAAAGGCAGATGTGATGGTCGCTGAACTGAAAGCACTTAATGACGAGCGAAAAGATATGACACAGACGGGGGGCAGAAGAAGCCATAGAGTGGATTGAAAAAGAGGGCAGAAGCCAGGATAAAGTCCTGGTTGTCTATCTTCCGGACTGCCATGAAAGCCTGGCCGGGATCATCGCCGGGCGTATCCGGGAACGCTACAACAAACCGGTGTTCGTTCTAACGGACAGCATCGACGGTGTCAAAGGCTCTGGACGTTCGATCGAGGCCTATTCCATGTTTGAAGAAATGTCAAAATGCAAAGAGCTTTACACAAAATACGGCGGACATCCGATGGCGCCGGACTGTCGCTTCCAAAAGAAAATGTGGAAAAATTCCGTACTTTTTTAAATGAGCATACCACACTGACAGAAGAAGATTTTATCCCGAAGATCACGATCGATGTACCGATGCCGATCGGCTATGTCACCGAACATCTGATCGAGGAACTCTCTGTTTTGGAACCATTTGGAAAAGGAAATGAAAAGCCTTTGTTTGCCGAAAAATCTAAATATTTTAAGTATGCGGATTTTAGGAAAGAACAGAAACACGCTGAAAATGCAGGTGTGAAGTCAGCATGGCACCGTCATGGATGCCCTGTATTTTGGTGACATCGAACAGATTCTGACTTATATTATGCAGAAATACGGAGAATCCGAAACAGAAAAATGTTTCCAGGGGCAGGAAAATGCAGTGACCCTTTCTTTTCATCTATTATCCATCTGTCAATGAATACCGTGGAAGAAAGAGCCTTCAGATGATCATTTCGCACTATTGCTGATCTTTTCTGCGAAGCAGACGGAAGAGCAGCAAAGAGAAAAGACTTGCCGCAAGAACGCACAGCAGGATCAAAGCGGCGGCGTGAAGAAAGTAAGCGTCCGGCAGGATCGTGATGACCGGATCGCACGCCGGGTCAAAGATCCAGTAATCGTTGCGGAACAGGATCTTATGGAACAGTACAAAACAAAAATCCCAGTTCAAAGCGACAAGCGAGCCGACGATCAACACAAGGAACGTCGGAAATGCGGATAAAACGGCAAAGAAGGGAGCATTTTTCTTTTCGGATCTGCCATGCGGTCAGCAGAAGCGTAAGCGGAACCAGGACGAAGGAAGCGTATTCGATATTCAGGAAAATACGTTTCACCTCTTCAAAATGGATCTCACCTTTTTTCTGACATTATAAAGTCTGAAAACGTAAGCCTGGATGAACCGGAAATGGAATTATAGTCGATCAGCTCATCGTAATTTCTGCGGATCACTTCCTCTGAATAACCACTCGTGGCAGGAATATCAAGATGATCGATGTCAAAATAATAAAGAGGGCGAAAATGCAGGGTAAACACGATCGCCATGGAAAAAATGCCAAGGGTACAGAGAAAAGCGGCGACCAGATTTTTTCCAGGAAAAAACAGATCTTCTGATTTGTGGACTCATAATAGAAACAACTCCTTTATCATACTTCGAACAATCCCGGGCAAACAAATGCTTCGTTTTGTCCCTGATATTACTATAGTTCATTCTGATTTTTGCGTCAATTCACTTTTTTGCCATCTATTGACAAAAGCGAATATATTGGGGTAAAATAACAGATAGTTTTAATTATTTATAAGAATTTAACTTTCAGGAGGAAAAGAAAAATGGCAGTGCCTTATAACCATAAAGCCATTGAAAAAAAATGGCGTCAGAAATGGGAAGAAAATCCGGTAAATGTCGATGATGGCAAAAACCGAAATATTACTGTCTGGATATGTTCCCATATCCGTCTGGCAGCGGACTTCATGTAGGTCACTGGAGAGGTTATGTGATCTCCAAACGTCAGATCACAAAGAACATTTATCAAACTGGGATCGTGAATGACTGGGATCGTGAATACCACCGATCCGGAATTCTATAAATGGACCCAGTGGATCTTTGTACAGATGTTCAAGAAAGGCCTGGCTTACGAGAAGGAGTTTCCCGATCAACTGGTGTCCGTCCTGTAAGACCGGTCTGGCCAACGAGGAAGTGGTAAACGGCTGTTGCGAGCGATGCGGCACACCGGTTACCAAAGAAAAACTTACGTCAGTGGATGCTGCGTATCACAAAGTATGCAGACCGTCTGTTAAATGACCTGGACAAGCTGGAATGGCCGGAAAAAGTAAAGAAAATGCAGACTGAATGGATCGGCAAATCTTACGGTGCAGAAGTAGATTTTCCGGTAGAAGGAAGAGATGAAAAGATCACAGTTTATACGACAAGACCGGATACCCTTCACGGTGCAACTTTCATGGTACTGGCTCCGGAGCACAAACTGGCTAAGAGGCCTTGCAACACCGGATCAGAAAGAAGCCGTTGAAAATATATTTTTGAAAGCATCTATGAAATCCAACGTGGACCGCATGCAGGACTAAGGACAAGACCGGCGTATTCACAGGAAGCTATGCGACTAACCCCCTGAACGGAGCCAAGACGCCGATCTGGCTGTCCGACTATGTACTTGCGGACTACGGCACAGGCGCCATCATGTGCGTGCCTGCCCATGATGACCGTGACTTCGAGTTCGCTAAGAAATTTGGTCTCCCGATCATCCAGGTTATCGCAAAAGACGGCAAAGCAATTGAAAACATGACAGAAGCTTATACCGAAGCTTCCGGAACCATGATCAACTCCGGTGAGTGGAACGGCATGGAATCTTCCGTATTAAAAAAGAAGCTCCGCACATCATCGAGAAGATGGGCGTCGGAAAGAAGACGGTAAACTACAAACTGCGTGACTGGGTATTCTCCCGTCAGCGTTACTGGGGCGAGCCGATCCCGATCATCCACTGCCCGCACTGCGGCAATGTGCCGGTGCCGGAAGAAGAGCTTCCGTTGCGTCTGCCGGATGTAGAGTCCTACGAGCCGACCGGTACTGGCGAATCACCGCTGGCAGCGATCGACGACTGGGTAAACTGCAAATGCCCGGAATGTGGTGCCGCCGCAAAACGTGAGACGAACACCATGCCCCAGTGGGCTGGTTCTTCCTGGTATTTCCTGCGTTATGTAGATCCACATAACGAATGAACTGGTATCCAAAGAAAAAGCAGACAAGTACCTTCCGGTAGATATGTATATCGGCGGCGTAGAGCATGCGGTACTGCACCTTCTGTACTCCAGATTCTACACCAAGTTCCTGTACGATATCGGTGTGATCGATTTTGACGAGCCCTTCCACAAACTGTTCAACCAGGGTATGATCACCGGTAAGAACGGTATCAAGATGAGTAAGTCCAAAGGAAATGTCATTTCTCCGGATGATCTGGTAAGAGATTACGGCTGTGATTCTCTGAGAATGTACGAACTGTTTGTTGGTCCGCCGGAACTGGATGCAGAGTGGGATGACCGCGGTATCGAAGGTGTATACCGTTTCCTGTCCCGTTTCTGGAACCTGGTTATGGACAACAAAGATAAAAATATCAAAGCAAGCAAAAGAAATGATCAAAGCACGCCATAAGATGATCCACATGATCACAACCCGTCTGGAGGGCTTCAGCCTGAATACGGTTATTTCCGGTTTCATGGAGTGCAACAACAACCTGATCGCGATCGCCAAGAAAGAAGGCGGCATGGACAAAGAGACTCTGGAAGAGCCGTTCTGCTTCTGGCACCATTTGCACCGCATATGGGGAGAAGAGCTCTGGGAGGAACTGGGTCATACGGATTCTGTATTCCACCACGAATGGCCGGCTCATGATGAAGAAGCAATGAAAGATGACGAAGTCGAAATTCCGGTGCAGGTAAATGGAAAGACAAAAGCAGTCATCTCCATTCCGGTTGACATCAGCAAAGAAGATGCGATCGCAAAAGCAAAAGAAGTTCTCGGTGACAAACTTTCCGGAAACATTATCAAAGAGATCTATGTTCCGAAGAAGATTGTAAACGTCGTAGCAAAATAAAACATTTGCACAGCTGTTTTTACAGCATAGATTTTGGATATGAAAAATAAAAAAGAAACATTTTATAACAGCCATTCTGGCAACATTGTTTCTGATACTGGTTTTATACCTGATTTTTCATGATTCCTTAGGTGAAATCAAAACCCAGCTTTTCCAGGCAGACAAAAAGCTCTGTTGATCCTTGTGATCTTCGGCAATCTTTATATACTGCTGGATGGCTGGGTACTTCATTATATGATTGTGAAAAACCGTGAAAAATGTACCTTGTGGCAGGCCATCCGCCTGGCATATATGGTGGTGTTTTTTAATGTTACGACCTTTGCGGCGGGGACGAAACCTACCAGATCTATGATCTGTATCAGGAAAGCCAGATCAAACCAGGGAAATCATTTGGAATCCTGACGATGGAGTATGTATCACATAAGCTGACGATTGTACTCTATGCAAAAGCAGTGATGCTTTTGCTTTTTTCATACGGTTCTTTTTTTCAGGTTTCGGGATTGGAGAAAAATTATCTGCTGACAGGATTCGGGGTCAGCTTTGCTATACTGCTCTTTCTGACCATGTTCTGCATCAATCAGAAGTTTGCACCGTGGTCGCTTCGCTTGCAGCGATCATATTAAAAAAAAAAAATCAAAGAAAAGGCAAAAGCCGGAATTGCACAGATGGAAGATTTTTTCCAGAGTCGGGAGTGTGGTAATCAAAGATAAACAGCAGTGGATAGGACTGATTTTTCGAAATGCAGTAAAAATAACCTGTCTGTATGCACTTCCTGCGGTTGCCATCTTTGCAGTTACCGGAGAAAGGTCGCCACTTTCTGTTCTGGAATGTCTGGCTTTTTCATCCGTCATGCAATTTGCTGATCGGAGTGATCCCAAGTTCCGGCGGCACAGGTTCGACTGAACTGGTCTTTCTGATGCTGTTTGGCTCTATGACAGAAAAAGTCCGTCTGCGGTGCAAAGAATGATCCTGTATCGCATGGCAACGTATTATCTGCCGTTTCTGATCAGTATTCCGTTACTGTTTTTGGAAAAAGAAGCACCGAGGCATAGTAGCTATGCAAGCAGTGCTTCTTTTTTTGCGTTATTTTTCTTTTTATCTGTCGGATACCGCTGATATCAGAATCGATCACCATGGAATAATTGGTGTGATAGATCACAAAACCCGGTTTTCCGCCGTTTACTTTTTTTTCACCTGTTTTTTCTCGACATAGTCAACCTCCACCTTGTCTGCACCGCGGTGGCTGGAATACCAGGCGACCAGCCTTGCGGCTTCTTCAAAGGTATTTACCCGGCGGCGCCCCTGACCTGCTTTCACAATGACATGCGATCCCGGGGCACCTTTTTTGCATGGAACCACCAGTCGTTTCCGGTGGCAAATTTAAAGGTCAGTTCTTCGTTCTGATAATTATTTTTCCGACATAGATATCATAACCATCCGAAGAAAGATAGTGGAACGGTTTTGATGTGATCTTCACACGCTTTCCGGTGTATTTCCGGCGGATGTAGCCGTACTGTGTCAGTTCTTCTTTGACCTGTACCAGATCTTCTTCATTCAGGGCAATATCAAGAGCTGTGGAAATGGATTCCAGATGCTGGATCTCTTCTTTTGTCTCTTTAATCAGATGTTCCAGTGCCTCGTAGGTACGTTTCAGTTTTCCGTAACGGTCGAAATATTTTTTGGCGTTTTCCTGTGCAGTCAGTGTCGGATCGAGCGGTATTTTTACCGTTTCACCGGTGTAATAGTTCACTGCGGAAAGTTCCCTGCTTCCAGGTACTGCTTCATATCCATACGTGTTTAAAAGTTCTCCGTAAATGCGGAATTTATCGCGTTTTTCCGTGTCCTTTAACTGTTTTTTCTGAAGATCGTATTTTTACGGTCGCGATCAATGCCGTTTGGACAATACGGCGAAGATCGGAAGATTTCTGGCGGATGCGTGTGATCGTATTCTTTTTCCGCATAATATCTTTCCAGGACTTCTGACATCGTATCGTAAGTTTCCGTGTGCATGTCCTGATACTGGGTAAGCAAAAAAAGGTCGATATTCCAGCGGAACTTTTCCGTCATAGACAATATTCGGCGTAAAAAGCATGGGTTTCAAGATCCTCCATCATCCGTTTCAGGGTATGGAAAAGGTGGATCTGCTCGATCTCCTGAAAAGAATTTGCACTCTGATCCGACTCAGGTTGCTTTGCGGTGGCAGAGTTCTTCGGCAATCAGCGGACTGATACCGGTCAGAGTTGTATAGATCGCCTTTGAGAGCGGCATCGGCTTCTGGCAGACACTGCTGAAAAATTCTTCTTCTGTGATCGTCTGTGGATCGTACTTATGTTGCGTTTCCGGGATAAAATACATCCGCCCCGGAAGGACTTCACGCACGGAGCTGACCTGTGCGGAGACATGTTTGATGGAGTCCAGGATCATGCCGTCCTCCTGGCAGAAAATAATATTGCTGTGTTTACCCATCAGCTCGATGATCAGAAGCTTGCGGCAGATATCACCCAGTTCATTTAAATGCTCAATCTCCATATTTAAGATACGTTCCATGCCAGGTCGCCAGATCCTGAGGATGCGTCCGCTTCCGATATGCTTACGCAAAGAAAGATACAGAAATTCGGGGCAGTCATAGGACCTGTCTTGTTCTGATCTGTCAGATAGACCAGCGGAAGGCTCGCACTGGCAGAAACAAGGAGACGGTATTGTTTACGGTTATTTTTTATAGTAAGCATCAGCTCATCTTTTTCCGGCTGTGCGATTTTGTTGATTTTTCCGCCCGCAAGAGCATGGTTCAGTTCCCATGCTATGCAGGAGATGACGGTTCCGTCAAGTGCCATATCAATTTCCTCACTTTCTGAATATTAAGACGTTTGAGTCAAAAGATGCCGTACGGATCCTAAAGCCATAAACCGCTCCTGTGCAAGCACATTGATGTTTCTGACTTTTGATCCCGACATTTTTACTATCATAACATTTTATCGGGAGAAGAACAATATTTCTTTGGAAAAGCTTGCTATACCATGACAGCATATGTTAAAATCAGACAAATCCTTTGTGCTTTTGAAGAGGGAAAAGTGACAAAGAAAACAAAAACAGGAGGATATTATTTATATGAAAAAGAAAAAGTGGGAACTGGTCGCCATGACAGCTGTAACAGCTTTTCTGATGCTTGGAACAAAAGCAGAAGCGATGGATGATGCCTATCGTATGCCTCAGCTTTCCGGTGTCACAAAAACCTGGGTTACACTTCGGATGCATCACATCTGACCGGGATCGGGTTCAACCGCGGCTATTATCACGACCGTCAGAATCTCGGACTGTGGATGCCGCATGGGAGCAGTCTTCAGATCCGTATCGTCAATGCAGAGGAATTTCAGCAGGATCTTACCGTTCAGTTTAAAAACGATGATTCGCAGACAGAGTCTTCTGCGACCATTCCAAAAGATGGCGGCTGGGTGACTTTATCCAATACGTTCACCGGTGATAATGGAGAAGAAAGTGCCGACAGCGTGCCGTTTATCACAACACCGAAAATACGACCGTTCAGCCGGTTATCGAATACCGATGGACCGACGATCTGAAAGAAATCCCCATATTATCGCTACGGAGATTCCCAGCAGGCATTTTTGATTCCTGGGATAAAAGCCAGGCACCATTTGCGATCATAGAGGGAAGTGCCGCAACGTTCCTTGTTCCGATCTGTGACCGAAATAACATTCTGAACTCTTCCTATGGCAACAAAAGAAGTTTACCGTTTCAAAACATTGGATGAAATGCTGGACTGGTATGCATCCTTTGTAAAACAGTACGATGCTTATTCCGGTCTGGATTATGATGCAGAAGATCCGTGGAATCAGGATATCCGGGCGAAATTTTTTTCATCAAGGCAAATGCTCATGGTGCCGGACAGGCCTATTATACGACCGACCACAGTGCCTACAACGGAAAAAGTCTTCAGACTTATCTGGTGAAAGACTGGATTTCGCTTCATGAATTTGGTCATGGATATGAAGGTGCGATCGCGGCACAGGAAAATCCGTTCGTAGAGACAACCAACAACATCCTCGGTTATTATTTTGAGCCAACTTACCGACCGGCTGAAGACTTTGGCTGGTCGCTCGGTGAGTTTTCCGGCACAAAAAGTGAACGTTATGCACAGCTTGGAAACCGCATGAAAGAAAGCCTTGCTTCCAGCAATACGTTTGCCGATATTGTATCCGATCCATGGCATTACAACGTAAGCCTTTATATGTTTACCAACCTCATGGACAAACTCCCCGCTTGACAGGCTGTTTCCGCAATGCATTCTCATTACCGGGAAGTTTATTATAAAACCGGCAAAAAATGGGATCATCCGACGCCCTTGCGGGAAAGTCTGGACAGCCTGGATTATAACGTGCTTCCTTACTTTGCATCCTGGCATATCCTCCCGTCAGGAAGGATTGCCGATCAGGTCTATGCGATGGACAAGCCGATGATCTATTATCTCAAGGAACTGATCCCGGACGATGCTTTGCGTGTGAGAAAACAAGGGTAGCACTTGGACTGGACGGCATCTACAGTCTGGTAAGCACCGATGACCTGGCAGATACCGGATATACCAGCAAAGTCCGTTTGAATATTCAGATCGATGATCTGACACAGATCAAAAGGCAAAAACGATCCGGATCAAAAAAACGGCAGCAAGATTGTAAAAAGAAGTGATTGTTTCTTCAGGTGAAATACAGCTGGAACTTCCGGTCGGTATCTATGAACTTGAGATGCCGCCGCCAAAGGAAACCGCTTATCAGTACGATAACGAATATTTGATCGCATCCGCCGGAAACGTATCAAAAACAGTCTCCTATACCAGACAAACCGGAAATCCGCTGGCAGACGATATGCAGATTCAGATGCTTGGCCTTGGGGATGCATCCGTAGCATCCGTCAAGATTGATACAAACATGCAAAAACTGACTTGGACGGTGAATAGTACCACACCGCATTTTTATCTGGATGGTACTTTACATCAGCATCCGTGTACTTGATCCGGATGGAAATGAGCTTTTGAACCAGTCTTTGCAGGCGAATGAAAAAGCAGATGGCGGAAACTTTGAGATCGATTTTTAAAAACAGGTTCCACGTTGATTCTCTATCACCGAGAGGCAAGAGGAAGACAGCGTTTTTTGTAAGTTCCTACACCGGCGAGTCTTTAGAAGAATATCAGCTTGCGCAGCCTGACCAGACTGCCACTTACCGTATGACAGACAAAGGCCTGATGCAGGACGACTGGAGCAAAAAAAAAACAGATGCAGGTTTATCTGCAAAGTTTAGAACAGTATTCTGCCTTTCTGATGAGCCATATCACAAAGGCTGAGATCGCCGATTCAGAAAAAATATCATAATGAAAAGACAACACTTTTGCTTGCATATGAAAAACTGGATCAGGCGGCAGCAGACAATTATCGGAACAGCTACGGTATTCTGATCGGACAGAAACCGGAAGTGTCTTATGGTTACACACAGATCGCACCGGAGCATTTAAAAGGAAGTGCTGACAGTGAACATCCGGGAGAAGAGGCTTCTCTGGCCGTTGACGGAAAAAAAGATACTATATGGCACAGCAATTATGGAAACGGCACAAAAGCAGATATTGCCGGCAATAAAAACAATACCTACACCATTCTTCTGGATCAAAAGACGGATATCGGAAAACTGACTTACCTTCCAAGACAGACCGGAAATAATAACGGAATTATTTTGAAATATGAACTTTCCTACAGTCAGACAGAAGATGGTGATGATTTCCAGATCATCCCTCTGGCAGACAATACCTGGGCAAATAACCGGACAGAAAAAAAGTGTTTCTCTGGATCTTGCAGATGTAAGAAGAATCCGCATCCGTGCACTTTCCACGGCCGGAACCCCTGCAGATACCTATATTTCCGCAGACTCAGTTTTCTCTTTATGAAAAATACAGTATCTACGACAAACATACGTATCTCAGTGATCTTTATCAGACGCCTGACGAAAATGGAAACACGGTAAAAAGAAAACGCAAATGCCGACGGGACAGCGATCACACTGAAAACAAACGAAAAAGAACGAACCTTTGAAAAGGAATTGGCATGAGATCCGGTGATACTGCCGTCTGGGATATCTCAGGGCTGAACAGCGATGCACTCTCCTTATGGATCGGTATGAATAAAAAAGGAACTTCTGATGCATCAGTACAGATTTACGGCGACGGAACGTTGCTTACTTCTGTTCCATTTAATGGAAGTGACAATGCCATTTCCGTTTATCTGGATATCACCGGCGTAAAGATTTTAAAATTCTGTGCAGACGGCAAAAACGGATCAGAACAGATCGCTCTTGCAGATGTCATGCTTGAAAATCAGAAAGACAAAGAAACCCTGAATTTAAAAGTCGGGGATCAGGCAGTGTTTCTTCGAAACACTTCCCTTACACCGGAAGACCGCGGAAAAGCAACGTTTGTCAGCAGTGATCCTTCCGTGGCAACGGTAAATGAAAGGGGTGTTGTGACCGCACACAGTACCGGAAGTGCAACGATCCAGGTAAAATTTGGCGACAATGAGACAGTTGTATGCAAAGTAACTGTAACAGAAAAGCCAAAAAAAAGGAACCAGAAACACCGGATACGGAAAACAAGATACCTTCTGTATCTGACAGACCGGAAACACCTGAAAGCGGCAACACCAGACCATCGCAAAAAGGTTCCTTCTGTTGGCAGTGTGAAAAAATTAAATGGTGTCCACTATACTGTTACAAAACTTCCGCAAAAGGCGGAACGGCGGAAGTAACGAAAATAACCGGCAAAAAACGCAAGATTACCATTGCATCCGAAGTGAAGATCAACGGATTTTTCTTTCAAAGTTACTTCCGTCCGGAAAAATGCCGCTAAAAAACAACAAAAGATCAGCACTCTGACTATTGAAAAAATATCATTTCCATCGGTGCAAACAGTTTTTCCGGATGCAAAAATTTAAAGAATATTACACTTAAGGGAACAAAATCCATAAAAATCAAAGCAAAAGCACTGGCAGGTACTTCCAGAAAGATAAAGATAACCGTACCCAAAAAATTTCTGCAAGGACATTGAAAAAACTGAAAAAGAATCTGCAAAAAGCCGGGATCAGCAAAAAGCTGTTTATCAAAAGAAATGATCCGTATAGTACAAAAAAGAAAAAGAAATACGGTCACAGCTTGACGGAAAAGTCAAAAATATGCTATGCTTATCTGAGAATAGTTTGTGCATATTAAACAAAAACTGTTTTGAATTATGCAAAACTATTTTTCTGGTATTGTCTATTTTCTAAAGAAGGGAGAATGAAAATGAAAACAAGACATAAAATCATGAGTTTCTTGCTTTCAGGTGCTATGGTATTCAGCCTGTTGCCGGCATCGGCAATTGGTACAGTAAAGGCGACTTCTGTGAATTATGCACTGACTGCAACAGCAACCGCATCTGGAAGTGAAACATCGGCATTTATCCGAAAAGGCAAAAGACGGAGATGCAACAACAAAAACTTCCCGCTGGGCAAGTGAAGAACGTGATGCAAGTGAGAGCAATCCGCACTGGCTGGCTATGGATCTTGGTGAAGTCAAGACTGTAAACAGTGTTATCATCACCTGGGAGAGACGAAATCCAACCAATTATGCAATCGAAACTTCCGAAGACGGAAGCACATGGAAAGCGGTAAAAAACTTTTTACTTCTGCTCCTGCGGAAAAGAGCAGATCATCAATCTGGATAATCCGGTGCAGACCAGATATATCCGTGTCCGCATCAATACGTTTAACCCAACCGCAGAAGGCATTACCTGGAAAACAGTTTCCATCTATGAATTTGAAGTTTATGGGGAAAAACAGAGCGGCGGCAGTGAAGTCTGGGATGCTCTGAACAATCTGACTGTAAAAGCAGGAGACAAAAAGTTGAATCTTCCGACCGTAGAGGGCGGAAAAGTAGAAGCCTATGCAGACTATGAACAGATCATCGACACAGACGGAACCATTTATCAGCCTCTGGAAGATAAGACCGTTTCTGTTGAATTTAAAGTTACCGATCAGAACAACAAGGTAACAAAAAAAAGAGATTGCAATCACCGTTCCTGGAACGCATACAGCGACCGCAGATGAGAATGCAAAACCTGCCGTTCTTCCGGAACTGGCAGAGTGGGCAGGTGCTACCGGCAATTTCACCATCTCGAAAAACTCACGCATCGTGATCAATGCTGCTGACAAAGATACACTTTCTTCCATGGCAGAAGCATTTGCAAAGCAGATTATAAAGACATTGTCGGAAACGATATTTCCGTTGTATATGGAAGTGAAAGCGATGTGAAAGCAGGAGATTTTTATTTTGCATTGACAGCAA